>Ga0209938_1000384_pt1 | contig 24595 bp, 10 predicted proteins | sample SalPonR2_C_D1_MG_FD_185708 | JGI IMG/M metagenome (GOLD analysis project Ga0209938, IMG submission 185708) | Salt pond soil microbial communities from South San Francisco under conditions of wetland restoration - Salt Pond MetaG R2_C_D1_MG... ... | reverse complement strand
AGGTGGAGTTTATCATTGAGGTTTTTCATTTCGCTCCCGATTGGAGGCAAATTTTTCTGATATTTATCTAACTCTGATTGAAATCTTCGGCTATTTAGTGTAATGCTCTCTTTCAGCACCTTCGTATAGTCGAAAATGCCTGATGAGTCAATTATGGCAATGTGCTTGGTTTCGCTGTCTTCCATGGTTGCAAACCATACTGGTGCAGCCAGCAGACCGGCAAAGAGTACCGGGCCGATTAAGGTCATTAAGAGGAAGGTTTTTTTCTTAACCCTTGAAATATATTCTCTTTTTACAATGTATTTAGCTTTATTCATGGTAGTGGGTCTTTAGTTTTTGTTTTGGTATTGGTTAACAACTTCAATAAAAACATCGTTCATCGAAGGAATTACTTCTTTAAATGCATGAATAGTAGCATGCGGCATAACCTCCTTCAGCAACTCATTGGGTGATGAACCGTCCATAATTTTGATGCGGGCAAATTGTTCTCCCTTTTTATTTTCATCGTTAATTACCTGGTACTGGTTGGGTAGCTTGGTGCTGAGCTTGTCTGCTCCATTGTAATGAAATTCATATTCGTATGTACGGAAGCGTTTTTTAACTTCATCAACATTACCTTCCAGTATTTTTTCTGATTGGTTGATAAGTGCAATTTCATCGCAAATTTCTTCTACACTACCCATATTGTGTGTAGAGAAAATTACTGTAGCGCCTTTTTCCCGCATACCCAGAATTTCATTTTTTAACAGATTGGCATTAATGGGGTCAAAACCACTAAAGGGTTCATCAAAGATTAGTAGTTTGGGTTCATGAATTATGGTAACTATGAACTGCACCTTTTGGGCCATTCCTTTAGAGAGTTCCTCTACTTTTTTGCCCCACCAGGCTTCTATTTCAAATTTTTCGAACCAGTATTTGAGTCGTTTAAGTGCATCATGCTTGCTAAGGCCTTTTAACCTTGCCAGATAAAGCGCCTGCTCTCCAACTTTCATTTTTTTATACAAACCCCGTTCTTCGGGGAGGTAGCCTATTTGCTCCACATGCTTGCGCCGCAATGGCTGTCCATTAAATAATACCCTTCCGTTATCGGCGCGGGTAATTTGATTTATAATTCTGATCAGGGTGGTTTTTCCGGCACCATTTGGTCCTAATAGTCCAAATACACTTCCTTCAGATATTTCGAGTGAGACATCTGTTAATGCTCTGTGGTTAATAAAGGATTTGTTGATGCTTTCTGCTTTAAGAATAGTGGTCATGGTTTTATTTTTAAGTTAGCAGATAATAACAATTTTGTTTTTTTTAATTAGCCTACGAATTTAGACAAAAGCGCTGAAACTGGAAAATTTTACTGATTTTTCCGTTCAAAGCCATAAGTTTTTTGCGCTTAAAAAAATTAATGAGATTGTTGTGCACCTACATTAGCTGATTGAGGCAATTTAATGATAAATTTTGACCCCTCACTGGCTTTTGATTTTACCGTTATTTCTCCATCAAGCATGTTGACCAGTTGCCTGGTAATGAATAAGCCCAGTCCTGTACCTCCGTATTTTTTTGCTGTGCCGGATTCAGCCTGGATGAAACGGTCAAAAATTATTTTCTGAGCCTCCTTTGATATACCGATTCCGGTATCCTGAACAAAAAGTTCCAGGTTATTATCAGACGATAATTTATAGCCAAAGGCTATTTCTCCGTGTTCGGTAAATTTCATGGCGTTGCCTATGAGGTTTGAAAAGATTTGTCGTATTCGTGTAGCGCTGCTGTATACAATAAAATCACTATCGCTTTCAGGTATATCAAGTTTCAGATTTACCTGGTTGTTATTGTTTCTTTTTGCCAGTTCTAGCTTTGATTGTTCATAGACTTCGATTAATAATTTATTTAGGCAAAAATTTTCTTTATAAATGGTAAGCTGATTGGCTTCTATTTTAGAAATATCTACAATATCATTGATTAGCTGTAAGAGTTGCTGGGAGCTTGACTGAATTATTTGAAATATGCGGCTTCTTTTACTTTCAGAAAGTTGTTTTTTACTGAGTATTTCTGTAAAGCCTACAATACCATTCATGGGTGTTCTGATCTCGTGACTCATGTTGGCCAAAAATGCGGACTTAAGTTTATCGGCCTGTTCGGCTTTCTCTTTTGCTTTGCGCAACTCTTCTTCTACGTGCTTTTGTTTTGTCATATCCAGATGTGTCCCAATAGCCCTTATGGGATTGCCCTTTTTATCGCGCTCAACAACCTGCCCGGTGTCCAGGATCCATTTCCAGTCGCCGTTTTTTGTGCGTAACCGGTGTGTTGACTCATAGCGACTTGTTTTGCCTTCTAAATGGGTCTGTAGTAGTTCTTTTGTGCGTGCTTCATCGTCCGGGTGTATCAGCTTTTCCCAGGTATTTATTGCAGATGGTAGCTCTTTGGGCTTATAACCAAGCATTTCGAACCAAATGTCATTGAATATTACGTCACCCGTTTGTATGTTCCAGTCCCACATTCCTTCGTTGGCTCCTTCGAGTGCCAGCTGCAATCTTTTTTGACTATCGGCGAGTTCTTGCTGGTTCTTAACCTGCGTGGTCACGTCCTGTATTATATTCACATAAAATTCTATTTGGTTGTCCTCATCCAGAACCGGAGTACTGGTTGTTCTGAGGTTTTTGCCAAGGTTTGGTTCATAGTATTCATGTGTTATTGTTTTGTGCTGTTTCTTTGTTCTGCATGTAGGGCATGAATCAAGCGGTATATCTTTACCATGAATTACATAATGGGATTTTGCTCCAATAAGTTCCTGTGGATTTTTTTGTCCGGCTATTCTGGCAAAACCAGCATTGCACAGTAGTATGTTAAAGTCTTTATCTATAAGATAGATTCCTTCATTTACAGCCTCAAATGTTCTTCGCCACTGTTCTTTTTCGAAATATATTTGCTGATCAAGTTGTTTTTGTTTGGTAATATCGGTTAAATAGAGTATAGTCTGTGCTTCACGGTCGAGCTGGGTAGCGCTGAGGAGCGCATACTTATGAATATTTTTTTTGTGGTTAATGCTTATCTCACGGTTTCTCAATATCCCATTTTGTTCGAGATGGCTTATAAGGGCATTGTTTTCATCAGGACTGGAAATTAGATTTGCTAATGTTTTAGTATATAGTTCATCTGAACTATATCCTGTTAGCTTTTCCGCTGAAGGATTTCCGTAAATTACACGATAATCATTATTCAGAATGAAAATTGAAGTGGGAGAGGCTTCAATATATTTTCTGAATTTTTTTTCACTTTCATGTAGCTGATTGTTTGTATTCTGGAGTTCTTCAACTGTCTCTTTCAATTCTTCATTTAATGATGCATACTCTTCATTTTGTGCAGCTATTTCTTCACCTTTTTCTTGTAAAGCATTTTCAAAGGCTATTTGTGCAGAGATATCCCGAACAATGCCAATGAGTTGTACTTTGGGTTCTGTGGTTAGTATTGATAACGTGACCTGCGCATCGAATACCGATCCATCTTTACGTTTATGTTTCCAATGAAACTGTTGCGGCCCCAGTTCAAGCGCTTTTTTTATGTTTAAAGATGCCTTTTCATCGCTTCTTTCATTGCCGGGTTGCAGTTCCGGTGATAATTCATTGCCGGGACGCAAGCCAATGAGTTCTTTTTTTGTATACCGGAACATGTTAAGGGCTTGAGGATTGCAATCTTCTATTTTCTCACTGAATATAACTATGCCATCACCGGAATTCTCGAATATTGTCTTATATTTTTTTTCGCTACGCTGGAGCGCTTGGGTGGCCTCAATTTTTTCTGTGATGTCAGATACAGCCATGCGCATAGTTGCTTGCCCGTTGCTTTTTGATTCATTAATTTCACTTTGGATCCTGACAAATTTTTTTCTGTTCTTGTCCATAACGACAGCCAGCTCGCAGCTTTTTGGCGTATTTTTTTCGAACACATGCTTTACATGAAAATAGAAATCATCCTGACTGTCGGGATGTATAACTTTGGTGAATCTTTGCTGCACAAGTGCACCTTTATCCATTTCCAGAATTTGTGCAGCCTTGTTGTTGGCAGTTAAAATATTGTTTTGTTTGTTTATTATGATATAACCATAGGGAGCATTCTCAAAAAGATCGATAAATTCCTGCCTGCTTTTTTGTAATTCAAGCTGTGCATTGACCATTTCTTCATTTTGTTGCTCTAGCTCAATTTGGTATATATTGAGTTCTTCTATGAGTGATTCCAGATTTTGCGTATAATACTGGTCCTTCTTGATGCCACGCTGCTCAAGAATCTTCTTGGCTTTTGCTCTTAAATTACTGTTTTTCTCAGGTATCATCAGTATTGTATTTTTTAAAACTTTAAGCTCATGTAGGTTTGTCTGCGATCTCAATTCTTTCTATCATAAACCTTAAAGCACCATTTTCATCGTGCACCGGATTTGTTGAAATTTTGAGATGTTCTTGCAAATTTGGTTCCCAAAATATACTCTCTTCTTTTTTATTCTCTTTTATGGCTTTCCACGTTATGCATCTCTTTGGTGCATTTTTAGTACCATGAATCAACTGGTATGATTTTTTACCTTTTATGTTTTTTAATGGTTGATTTACCAGTTGGGCGAAGCTATTATTGAACTCGAGAATCTCACAGTTTTTGTTTAGCAGCAATACTGCTTCAGGCATTGAGTTTATGGTTTTCAGCCACGCTTTTTTTTGTATTTCCCGCTCTTCTAATAATGTGATATCTCTTAATGTAAAGACGGCTCCGTAAAATTGTTTCCTGGCATCGAAGAGCGGAGCTCCGTTAATGGAAAGTAGTAAAGGTGTGTTTTTATCAATCTGGATGTAGTGTTTGTAATTATTTATGGCCTTTTTTTGCTGCTTTATTAACGCAAAAGGTAGTTTGTTTTTCTGAATCGGTTTTCCTTCAAGGTTTGTAATTTTCCATTTTTTATCATTAAAAGTTCGGGTTTCAATTTCCTGACTACTGATACTTAATAGTTTTTTTGCTTCCTGGTTGGCATAAGTAATTTGGCCGTTTATATCCACCATAGTGGTAGCCTCAGGGTTTTGGTCAAGCGTTTGAAAAATTAACTTCTGGGATTCTGCCTTCTCTTTTTGGTCGTTTTTCTCTTTGGTTATATCCATTACAATACCGGCAATTATGTGTGGTTTTCCATTTTTCTGCCGTTTTATGATACCTCCTTTATCTTTATACCATTTGTATGTGCCATCTTTGGCTTTTATACGGTATTCAGTTTCATAGATTTTTTTCTTCCCTGAAATATGGTCACGCATGTCTTCCATAGCCTTTTCGTAATCATCTGGATGAATTAATTTGGTCCATCCTTCAAAACCGGGATCTATTTCAGATACTTTATAACCCAGCATGGCGGATTTATTTGATCCGGCGGTAACTTCGTTTAATACGTAGTCCCATTCCCACCACGAAAGTTTTCCCATTTCCAGAGCCATCTCGAGCCGCTCTTTTAGCGTTTCGGCTTGTTTTTCTGATTTTTTCAGATTGGTGATATTCACAAAAGTAATAATGATACCGTCAACTGCATTTTCTGCGGTACGGAAAGGAATAATTCGAAGCAGGTACCATTGATTGGATTCATCTTTAATCTCTTTTTCTATAGCCTGCAGGTTTTCCATTACCTCCTGAATATCATCTACAAAATTGTCATATAAGTGTGTGAGTGAAATATGGTGTATGGGTCTGCCAATATCGGTTTTAAGAATGTTGGTTATATTGGCTGCTACATCGGTAAATTTTCTTATTGTGAAATCCTGGTCCAGGTAAAGTGTGCCTATATCAGTGTTCTTTAATAAGTTATCCATGTCAGCATTGAGCTGCGTGAGTTCCTGTATTTTCTTTTGGTGTTCGGCATTAACAGTGTATAGCTCTTCGTTTACTGATTGTAGCTCTTCATTGGTGCTTTGCAGCTCTTCATTTGAAGCGATAAGTTCTTCATTCGATGACTGCAGCTCTTCATTGGAGGTTTCTAACTCTTCTACTGTAGCCTGCAAACTTTCGCTTTTGTTTTGCAGTTCTTTTTCCAGTTCGCTTATGCGTTCCTGGTACTGGTTATTGATGTCAATGGTTTCAACTTTTCTTTTTTCCTCATGCTTAGGGGCTTGTAGCTCTTTTTCGATAAACGAAACAATAAAATACAGACTGCCGGTTTTTTTTGAGGTTAGCTTTTTGCCTGAAATGTTTACTATATTTTCTTCGTCTCCTTCGAGCTTAAGGTTTTCATAAACAATGGAGTGCTCTTTTTGTGCAGCTCTCCGAAGCAGGCTGCTAACCATTACTGTAAGTTCTTCGGGCAACATTTTGAGCAGATTAAAACTCATTTGCCCCACCGGAATCGACATGAATTTACTTACATTATGAATGGTGTGCACCACATCGTAATTTTCATCAACAATTACTGAGGGGGGCAAAAATTCTGTGAGTACTTCATCCACAATACTCTCTATTTGTGGGACACGCCTTTTTGTTTGGTTAAAATATGAACTTATATTGGTCAAATCTTTCTTTTTGCCGGTCGGATTTATCGAGGGAATCATATATTTATCGCCCATGGTAGGATTAAAACCAGCTTCCTGTTTGTATATTTTCCATTTGGTGTCGATGGGTTTGAATCCGGCTGACATGTCTCCAACTGATTCGCTGTTGCCAAGGAATAAGAAGCCGTTGTTGTTTAACGCAATGTAAAACATTGATAATACCTTTTGCTGTACATCGCTGTTCAGGTATATGAGCATATTGCGACAGGAGAGGAGGTCTATTTTTGAAAAAGGCGGATCGCGCAGTATGTTATGTTGAGCGAAAACAACCATACTACGTATAGTTTCATTTACCTGGTAGCCTTCTTCTTTTCTGTTGAAGTAGCGGCTGAGGCGTTCGGCAGAAATATCGGAAACAATGCTTTCGGGGTAAAAGCCACTACTTGCAAATTCGATGCTGTCTGTGTCAATATCTGTTGAAAATATTTTTACTTCTCTGGTCAGGTTATTCCGGTCCATGTATTCACGAATGAGTATGGCGAGCGAATAGGCTTCTTCTCCGGTTGAGCAACCGATGGTCCATATTCTTAATGGTTTTTTTGTTTTTTTGTCCTCAAAGAGCTTTGGCAGTACTTCTTTTTGTAGATGTGTGAATGCCTCTTCATCTCTGAAAAATTTTGTTACCCCAATCAATAATTCTTTGAATAAAATGTTGATTTCGTTTTTGTTGTTGACCAAAAAGCTCACATACTCATCTATACTATGAAAGCGGTTTATGCTTATACGTTTTTCGAGCCGTCGTATAATTGTATTGGATTTGTAAGCAGAAAAATCCACCCCTTTCTCATCACGCAACACCATAATAATTTTCGACAGGTTATTATCGTCTTCGTTGAGTGCAGACTCAATATCTGATGTTTTCCTAATGAGCGGGTGTTTAATGTAGTTTACAATTTCTTCGGGCATTTTTTGGGCTGGCAAAATATAATCGACCATGCCAGTGGATATGGAGCTGCGCGGCATGCCATCAAATTTTGCAGATTGGTCGTCCTGGGCAATAACCATTCCGCCGTACTCTTTTATGGCCCTAATGCCAAGGGTGCCATCGCTTCCGGTTCCTGAAAGCACTATGCCAATTGCGTTTTTACCCTGATCTATAGCAAGCGAACGCATAAAAATATCGATTGGTAAATTGAGCGACCTGCCATGATGCTGATCGGTAAGGAATAGCTTGCCTTTAAAAATGGTCATGTTTTTACCTGGCGGAATCAGGTAAACGCAGTTTTCTTTAATGCTCATACCATCGCTCACCCTAAATATTTCCATATCTGTAACCCGCGATAAAAGTTCATCCATAAGACTTTTATAATCGGGCGATAAGTGTTGCACTACTACAAAAGCAGCTCCTGAATCTGCAGGCATATTTTGAAAAAATTCCTGCAATGCCTCCAGACCGCCGGCAGAGGCTCCAATTCCTATAACCTGGAAATCCAGTGAGGGAGCGTCGTTTTCTGCAAGTGTGTTTTTTCCCTGAAAAACCTGCTTCTTTATGTTTTCCTTTTTTTCCGTCATAACTGCTCTTATTACGCTTGTTTCGCTTCAAAAACTATCTGTAAATATATATTAAAGAATACAAAGTAAAATATGCTATATAATTCTAATTTTAAGTTGTAGTTTTGGTTTTTAGATAATTGATTAATAGTTTGTTTGGTTTATTTTCTTGTTTTTAGTCCGTTTATCAGGTCCGGAAAAAGACTAATGTTCTGTTCCATTTGTGCTACATCAAAAGCGCGTCTTTGTTCTTTAAGCTGATCTAAAAATTTTTGTAAAGAATTTATTTTATGCTCGCTAAGAATTTTTTCAGCTTTAGCTATAAAAATGTCAACTGTTTTGATGGATATTCTTTGGTTCAACTGTTCCCACAGGGGCATCAGTTCACTTGTAATTATGGGCAACGCGGTTTTTAAACTTTTTCTGGATGTATTATCAGTTGTTGGTATATTGCCGGAAGTAACCTGATTAACTTTGGTATTTTGTTTACTGCGACTGAGTATAAATTCTGCAATTTCCCTGGTTGGGGTAGTTGGGGTAACTATATATGCAAAAGTTTCATCATTTGGCAGTGGATGCTGGTGCTTGCCATTGTTTAATCCAATTATTTTTGTGTGATTATTGAATTTTTTCAGTAATAACTCAAAAGCCTTTGTATTTGCTTCGATTATATCCAGATCTATTAAAAGAAACTCTGGTGCTTTTATATCAGTATATTGAAGTACCTCATCTATTGAGCTTGCCTCGTATATTGAGATTCCTTCATTTTCAAGCTTATTATTTAATCTTTCACAGAGGTAGGTAGCCGATGATAACTCTATTATGCTGGTTTGATATATTTTTTGAGCCCCGGCATCCATTAATGAGGTGTCTTTTTGAAGGGATTCTATCTTTAACTGTTTAAAGTACAATGTGATTGTAGTTCCTTTTTCTTCAGTGCTTTCAGCAAAAATATTACCGTTCATGAGTTCAGTAAGCTGCTTTGCCAGGGCAAGCCCAACCCCTGATCCTTCGTACCTGCGTGTGTCAGATTGCTCTTGTTGTGAGAAATAGTCAAAAATTTTCGGTAAAAATTTTTGCGATATGCCTATACCTGTATCCTGAACTGTTATTATAATGTCAATATAATTTTTTTGTTCATTTTTTACTTTTACCGCAACCTTAATTGTGCCTTTTTCTGTAAATTTTAAAGCGTTATCAAGTATGTTTTTTAGTATTTGCTTTATTTTAAGCGGATCTATGGAAATTTGATTCGGTAGATTTTGATCAATATCGAGCACTTTTTCAAGTTTAGTGTTCGATGAAGCAAAAGCCTGGTCAAGGGTCTTTGTAATGAGTTTTCTCAGATTTGTAGGTTCGAACACAACATCGGCACGTCCGGATTGTACTCTGGCTGTATCGAAAATCCATGAGACAAGCTCTTTTAGTTTTTTCCCACCTGTGTTAATTGCTTTTATAGGATAACTTATTTGAGGATCATTAATTTTTTGCAGCAATAGCTCTGAGAAACCAATAATTGAATTAAGCGGCGTGCGTATTTCGTGGCTCATATTTGCCAAAAATGTTTCTCTGGCCTGACTGGCCTCTTCTGCTTGTTGCTTGGCTTTTATGAGCTCATTTTCAAACTGTTTACGCTCTGTGATATCGTTAAACGTAATTACCGTTGCCTGCTCTCCTTCCCAGTCTATTTTTTTTGCTATAGATTCAACTATTTTGGTCTGATTATTACCATTAATAACAAATAGCTCAATAGGTGCTGATATGTTTTTCTTCTCAAATTTTTCGGCTTTACTTGCGGAAGATTTAGTAAGAAATTTGGTGTAGTCTTTTTGCAATATTTCTTGTCTTTCAAGTCCAAGTATTTTACATAATCTGTTATTACAGTCCAGTATTCTATTGTTACGATGTATTAATATGCCCTGCGTTGACATCTGGGAGAGTTTTCTGAACCGTTTCTCACTTGCTTCCAGTTTTTGCTGGTTCTGCTGTCGCTCAGAAATATCACGAACAACTGACAATATCATATCCTGCCCTTTCAACGTTATTTTGCGGGCATTTAATTCTACCGGAACCAGGGTTTTGTTTTTATGCTGATGAAAAAGGGTTGTCAGAATTTTTTTCCCATTAAGTAGTTGCTCGAAAAGACTTTTTATATGTTCAGTTTTATTGGGACTACTAATATCTGAAGGGCCTAATTTTAAGAACTCTGCTTTTGTGTAACCCAGCATATCGGTAGCAACTCTATTGACCTCCAGGAAGTTTGTAGGTTGGTTGTTTTTATCTATTCCATAAAGGTATATAGCATCGTTTGAGTTATTAAAAATTTCCTGGTATTTAATTTCGTTGGTGGCGAGTTGCTGGGATTCCTCAATTCGTTTTGATATGTCACGGTCTATACCTATGTACCCTTTAATTTCGTCTTTTTCATCAAGTATGGGCTCACCACTGGTTTCAATATGCACAGTCTTGCCATTTTTGTGAATCAGCTGATTATAGAGTTGTACAATTTTTTCTTTTTTTGCTGCTTTTTGGGCAACTATTTCTTTTATACGCTGTGCTTCATCATTGGTCATTAGCTGGAAAATGGTCATGTTTTCCAGTTCTTTTTGCGTATATCCGACTATATCGTAAGCTTTACGATTCGAATAAATATAGTTGCCGTTTAAATCTATTTCCCAAAGCCAGTCTGAGGTGTTTTCAACCAGTGCCCGGTAACGGTCCCGATTAGATTGTAATTTTTTACTTAGGTTTATCTGCTCAGAAACGTCTCTAAGCGAGGTGCGGATTCCGAGAAAAGTTCCGTTATCGTCATACAATGGGTTCGAACTAATGGCACCATATATAGTTGTCCCGTTTTTATGGTTAAACCTGCATATAAAGTTTTCAATGGTTTGACCCTGCATCGCTTTTTCAAAGGCATCTTTTGCCATCTGATAGTCATCGGGATAAACAATATCCTTAAATCCGTATACGCCGTGCATGTATTTTTCTGCACTGTAGCCAAAAATTCTTTCAAGTCCCGGGGAAACATATTCCAATTTTCCCTGTGCGTTTCTGAAAAACTCTACATCATGCGTATAATCAAGCATAACTTTAAACCGATAATTTGAATTGTTCAGCTGATTGGCAAGCATGCGGTTTCGTTTATGCAAATCTATTTGTGTACTTATACGCAGAACGAGTTCTTCGGGGGACGTGGATTTATTTATAAAGTCTGCGGCTCCTTCTTCAAGTGCTTTGGCAATAAGTTTTTTATTAGATATTGCAGTGAAAAAAATAAACGGAAGGTCTTCAAGTTTTGGTTGTTGGTGGATGTTTTTTAATAGGTCTATTCCCTCCATGTCGGGTAATATCATATCTGATAATACCAGTGATACATTATATTTGTTTAGTTTATTCAATGCAGATTGTCCACTATTTGCACTGAGTACTTTAAAGTTGTTATGCACCAGTTCTTTACTGATAAACTTAGCTTCATTAAGGTTATCGTTGACAAGTAATATTTGGGTGGGTGCAGTCATGAATTAATTATTACTTTTTGTTTGATTCATGCATGTTCAATGTAAACGAGAAATTACTCCCTTTGTTTAGCTCGCTTTCAACCCATATTTGACCATTATGTCGGTGAATAAATTCTTTGCATAATATCAAGCCCAGACCTGTGCCTTTTTCCTCATTTGTACCCAATGTAGAAACATGTTGGTCTATGTGGAATAATTTCTGTTGGTTTTCTTTAGACATCCCCAGGCCCTGATCTATTACCTCAAATTTTACTAAATTATTTTGTGCAGAAGTTTTCAGCGTAATGCTGCTTTCGGGATGAGAAAATTTTATGGCATTACCCAAAAGGTTTCTTAATACGGTATTTATCATTGCTTTATCGCAATAAACTTCACCTGTGTAATTTAAGATTGTTTCAATTGTTATTTCTTTGTTTTGGGCCGTTTCGTTCATGATATGCAAAGCATTATCGATTAATTTTGAAACGGGATGTAGTCCGGGCCTGAAAGGTTTATTATTGGTTTGTGTGCGTGACCATTCTAAAAGTTCATCAAGTAATTCAAGATTGCTTTTGGCCGATTCAAAAAGGTAATGCAAATATTTTTGTTTCTTCTCATCATCGAAGGCTTTGTAATTTTCTTTAAGCAATTTAATAAACCCGAATATATTGCTCATTGGGTTTTTTAAGTCATGTCCGATGATAGAGAATAGCCGATCCTTTGCCTGATTTGTTTTGATGAGTTCTTTTCGTTGTCTTTCAAGGGTAACATGCGTTTTAACCCGTTCAACCAGTTCACTTTCTCTGTAAGGTTTTACAATATAATCAACAGCACCTACCTGAAAACCTTTTTGTATACTGGATTCATCTGTTTTTGCGGTTACAAAAATTATGGGGATGTTTTTTGTTTCGTCATTTTCTTTTAATTTTTTACAAACTTCGAAGCCATCCATTTCCGGCATCATAATATCCAATAACACCAAATCAAAAGGTTCCTGCGAAACCCAATCAATGGCTTCTTCGCCAGTGGTTGCAAATTCAATATCGTAACCATGGGGTTTCAGCATGTTTGCCAGTATTTGAATATTACTGATAAAATCATCAACAATTAAAATTCTGGCCGGTTGGTTTTTAGTATGGTACGTCATATTAGTTGGTTTTTAGGTGGGTTAAATTCCTATAATGGTTACATCATCAATTTGTGGTTGGTTTCCTTTCCACTTTTCAAAGGTGCTGTTGAGTTTAGTTTTTTGTTTTTCAGCGTTCAATGTACTTGTTTCAAGGAGTAGATTCAAGAACCTTTTTTTCTTAAATTTGCTTCCTTTTGCACCTCCAAACTGGTCTCGAAAACCATCGCTGAAAAGATATATTTTGTCGCCTTTACTTAGTTGTATTGTAATGTTTTCAAAATCTGACTCAAATAAATTTCGACCGATGGTGTTTTTATTTCCGGGAATATAGGTCAGGCTTTTGTCATTGTTTGTTAGTGTTTGTGTGTTTGCGTTTAATGGTTTTCCTGGTTTGCTGTCTGAACTAATTATAGCTACAGGAAGGTTTGCACCCGAAAAAGTAAGTGTATTGTTTTCGGGGTCAAACAGGCATACGGCCATGTCAATACTGTCGTGCATTATACCTGCATTACTGCTAAAAAGGTTATTTTCCCGGTCTCTTAGTTTTGTTAGAATGCTTGCAGGGCTAATGTCGCTCGAGTGATCGGTGATGTCGCTCAGGGAGCTCATTCCCAGCATGCTTAGCAGGGCGCCGGGTATGCCATGCCCCATACTGTCGCCCAAAACAAGCAGGGTTTTATTTCCAATACTCTTCGACCAGTAAAAATCTCCGCTTAAATGATGCAATGGTTTAAAAAGTACAAAGTGTGCATTGAAGTTTGTCTTTAGTTCTTTATCGGCAGGAAGCATGGCCTCTTGCAGTTTTTCTGCATATCGAAGACTCTGCATCATGGTATCGTTCTTTTCCTGTAATTCGGAGTTCAGAACTTCAAGCTTTCTTCTAGCTGTAAGTAGTTCGAGGTGGAAAGCTAATCTTGCTAATAATTCACGTTCCTCAAATGGTTTCGAGATGTAATCTACCGCACCCACGTCAAAGCCTTTAACTATGCTATCTGTGTCTTGTTTGGCTGTGATGAAAATTACAGGAATGTGTGCCGTTTCTTTATCAGCTTTGATTTTGCGACATACTTCGTAACCATCCATTCCGGGCATCATAATATCAAGTAAAACCAGGTCAAACGATTCATTGTTGAGCCATTCAAGGGCATCTGCGCCGCTGGTGGCAAATTCTGCTGTATATTGGTTTGCATTTAAAATTGTCCCCAACAATTGTATATTGCTTGGGTTATCGTCTACAATTAATATTTTTTGTGAATGTGTTTGCATATTTATTGTTCTGTATTTTTAGAAAAGATCAACCTCTCCGTAAGCATCTGCTACTCTGAATCCAAAAATAACAATGTCATCAAGCTGGCTATTATCGTTTTGCCATGTGATTAGTTCTTTCTCAAGGATCTCTTTTTGTGTGTTAAATGGTTTATCGTAAATATTTGATAATAAATTTTTGAATCGTTTTCTGGAATACCGAAGGTTTTTTTCTCCTCCGAACTGGTCGATGTATCCATCTGAAAACAGATAAACTACATCGCCCTCTTTGAGGCGAAAGTTTTGATTATAAAAATCTTTTTTGTGCTGTCTGTAATCAAAGCCAACGGGTCGGCGTAAACCCGAAATTTGAAATAACGTATTGTTTTTTTCGGTGTTTTGCTGGATTTTGATATGATCAGTTTCTCCGGAAAGGTTGTCATGTAATCCTTCTCGCACCATCATCATTAGGGATTGTGCTCCGCTAAACTGCATGCTGAGTTCTTCGTAGTCAATAATGATTAGCGACATGTCAATGCTGTCTTTTATTGCCTGATCATCTGAATTTGGTTTAAGCAGATACTTAATTTTTTTACTCAGTTCGGTAAGTATGTGGGCAGCATTAATTTTTTCTACATCGTGTATGATTTCGTTCAAAAAGCTAAGTGCAAGCATACTCATAAAGGCTCCCGGTACACCATGACCCGTGCAATCGCCTACGGCAATAATGGCTTTGTGCTCTATTTGTTTTACCCAGTAAAAGTCTCCGCTTACAATGTCCCTGGGTTTATAGAGTATGAAATGGTCGGGAAGCAATTCTTTTATTTGTAAATTTTCGGGCAATGCTGCATGCTGAATTCGTTGTGCATAGTTTATGCTGTCGGTTATGTGGAGGTTTTTTTTGTTCAGCTCCTGCTTCTGTTTGTAAAGTTGTATATGGGTTTTTACCCTGCTTAATAATTCCTGACTATTGAATGGTTTGGTTATATAATCAATGCCACCGACTTCGAACCCTTTTATGGTGCTGTCTGTATCGTTTTTTGCAGTAATAAAAATTACGGGTATTTCTCGTGTTTTTTCATTTTCTTTCAGTCGCGTGCACACTTCATAACCATCCATGCCGGGCATCATGATGTCAAGTATGATTAGATCAAAATGGTCGCTTTTAACCCATTGTAATGCATCTGGTCCGTTAAGTGCAAATTCTACATCATAATTATCCTCATTCAAAATAGTGCCCAGTAGCTGTATGTTTTTTGGCAAATCATCTACAATAAGAATTTTTGAATTTTGTTTTTTCATAATTTACTATGAGATTTTCAATATAGAGATGTGGTTTAATATGTTATTTTTTATTTTTATTAATCTGATTTTCAATTGCTTCTATTATACCTGGATATGCTTTCAAAAGTTTTCTCATCTGAATAATGTCAAAAGCCTTCAGACTTTCAGTTAATTGCTTGCTATATTGTTTTAGTATAAGCATGTGCTCTTGTTCACCGGTTTTGTATATTACATGGTTAAAGTTTTTTACTTTATTCAATGGTTGTCGTTTTTCCAATAAATCCCATATTGGAGAAGCATTTTCTTTAAGTGAGTTTAGTGCATTCTTTAATGAAGATGTCTCGTAAGTGCTGAAATCAAATGTTTCTGTATTGGTTTTAACATCTTTAGAGAGCGGTTTTTTACATTCTATATATTTCATGATTTGTTTAAATATCGCACTTTTAGTAAGCGGCGGCTTAATTATATCTGAGAAATATTTAGAAATTTCCATACTGTCAAATTCCTGCTTGCTATGCCTGGTTATACCGATTATTGGCAAGTTAGAGAATTGATCAAGGCTTCTTATATCCTTTGCTGTTCCAATACTTTTGTGTTTTTGGGTGCTTAAATCAATTATGGCAAGCTGAGGGTTAAATTCATTGGCGAAAGCAAAGGCCTGGTCTCCTGTTTCTGCTGTGAGTACAGTCAAATTGTGTTTTTCCAGCATCGATTGAATTATCTCACCCTGATTGGTGTCTTCTTCCACAAGGAGTATCCTTTCTCTGTCGAATTTTAGTTTACTTGTATTTATCGACTGGCCTCTATAGCTTTCCGTTTCCAATACAGGTATTGACGGAAGATGAATTGTAAACACACTACCCTTGTCTATTTCTGATTCTATTTTTAACTCTCCGTTGAGTAAAGAGGTAAGTTTTTGTGCGATAGATAAGCCCATACCGGTACCTTCAAATTTTCTGGCATCACTACTGTCTTCTTGCTGGAATGGTTCAAGTATTGCGTTAATTTTATCACGGCTTATGCCTTTCCCGGTATCGATAACTTTAAAAATAAGGTCTGTTTTGTCGGTCTCTTTATTGGCTGTGTCTGCCAGTAGCTCTACATTACCCTTGTAGGTAAATTTAATTGCGTTACTTATCAGGTTTTGTAATATCTGTCTAAGTCTGGGCTGGTCAAGTTTAACCAAACGGGGAACTGATTTGTCAATGCTTATTTTAAAATTAAGTCCTTTCTCCCTTGCTTGTGCCTGGAAAATGAACTCCATATCGTTTATTAAAGTTTTAATGCTCATCGGATCATGCTTTATGGGCATGTTTCCGGATTCAATTTTAGAGAGATCAAGGATGTCGTTAATAATAGTAAGTAATGATTTGCCGCTTGAATTAATTGATTTGAGGTAATTAATTTGCTGTTCATCTGTTATATCATTACTAAGAATTTCAGTGAACCCCAGAATTGTATTGATGGGCGTTCTGATCTCGTGACTCATATTGGTCAAAAATGCACTTTTGGCATTATTGGCAATTTCAGCGTTTACTTTGGCTTTTATAAGTTCATTTTCGTGATTTTTTCTCTGTAATGCAATGGATGCCTGGTAAACAAGAGCCTGGGTAAACTCCTGGTCAGTAATATCCATTGGCTGTTCGGTTAAGATATTGATCCCAGCGTAGAGCACATCATCACGTGTGACACCAATAACACGTGTCTCGGAGATTTGATAGTTTTTATTTATTTTTTCTATAAAATCCTTTGGGTATTTTTTATTTAAAAGTGTTTTTACGTCAACTGATTTTTCAAGCTTTCCCGACTTATATTTTTTTAACCTTTCAAGGTCGGGTTTAAATGTTTTAAGCCCTTTTTCATATTCTTTTAGTTGCTGTATATTAATGTCTATGTTTTCCCCATAGAAATCTATGATTTGGAATCTTTCGTTTTCATATTTTTTTACAAAAATAACTGAGTTTTCAATGGCGAGATGCAGGCTTTTACCTAAAAACCGGTAGATGTCTTCATAGTCAGTGAAGGAAATGAATTTCGCAGCACTTCTGCTGAGATAATTTAATTGGTTTATTAGTTTGTTTTGGGATTTATCAGCTATTTTACGATTTGTAATATCATGAGCTACAGAGAATACTGCAGGTTGGTTTTTATATGAAATAACTGTCGAAGTGATCTGAACGGGAATTTTTTTATTAGTTTTTGTAAGGTGCTTATCTTCAAAAATTACCAACCCTTCTTCTTCTATTTTTTTTACGATATCTTCGTATTCATCAAAATTGAAATATATGGCACTGATATCCAGTGGAGTCATGTTCAGTAGCTCTTCTCTTTTATACCCCAGCATTTCTGTCGCCTTCTCGTTGGTATCAAGTATTTGCCCTTCGAGATTATGGATGTAAATGGCATCGGGGATATTGTCCGCCATAGTGCGGAATCTCTTCTCACTTTCCTCCAGTTTTTTTCTTTCCCTTATTCTATCCGTAATATCTCTGGCAGAAATTAACACAGCTTCCCTACCTTTATAGTGAATTAAATTGGCATTTATTTCTACAGGTAGTTTTTGCCCGTTTTTCTTGATGATAGTAGTGTTAAAGGTCAGGTGTTTTTTTTCAACTAACTTTTGCAGTCTGGAAAAATATTTTTTTCCTGTTTCTTCATCAATAACTTCTTTGGGGTGTATTTTTTGCAAATCATCGTAACTATATTGTGTGAGTTGCAATAGTGCTGTGTTGCAGTCCAGAAATTCCCCATCTGTGGTGTGTATGTACAGGGCCTCCTTTACATTATCGACAATGGTACGGTAGCGGTTCTCACTCTCCTGTAGCCGCAATTCTTCTTGTTTGCGTTTGGTGATGTCTCTAACAATTCCAATTGCATTTAAATCATCTTTTAGTTTTACTGAAGCCAGCGATAATTCTGCTGTAAAGATTGACCCATCTTTTTTTCTGGCTTCAAGTTCAAATGTTTGATTAAATTTTTCACTGTTGCCAGATTTTGCCAGGTTTTTAAGTGCCTCTCTAGCTGATGAAGACTTTTTACTATCTGAGATAAGTTGATGAACCTCTTTGCCAATTGCTTCATCATGCGAAAAACCAAAAATATTTGAAGCTTCCGGATTCCAGAATTTTATCGTTCCTTTTTTATCAACCATTATAATTCCATCATTGGCAGCATTGGTTAGGTTGGAAAGCATCTCCTCGTTTTCAAGTAATTCTTTTTTCGACATTTTTACATCTGTAATGTCAGTGAGGGTATGCATAATGGCTGTTTTGTTATTGGTCCAGGTTATTGGTTTTTCAACAACCTGGTAAAATTTGCCGATTTGCTCAATGAAAATTTCCTTTTTTATTTGATTTGCCTGCGATATTTTTTTTTGATCATTAAACTTACAATATGAGCATTGTTGGTCGTTTCCATATATGGTTTTATAACATTTTTGCGATATAATATGCTCTGCTTCTTCCTCGTTTTGGATATTCGTAAAAAGGATTTCAAAAGTTGCAGGGTCCGAAATATAGATTCGATCATCAAGACTGTTCAGGATTTTTTCAATCTGTTGCTTTGAAGATCTAAGGGCATCTTCAGCATTTTTTTGAAGTGTAATATCTTTAGCTACAATAATATAGCTATCGTTCTGGTCGTTGTTTACGTTGTTTAGCTTCGTTATTTTTACCTGTAACCATATTGTTTTTTTATTTGCTGCAATCGCTTTCCATTGGTATCCCTGCTCAAGTTGGATTTCTGATTTTTCTCTTAATGCGTTGAAGTAGGATGGAGGTATATCGGGAAAAATCTTTGCGGGGTTTGTGTTTAGCATTTTTTCAGGGTTGAAACCTAATAATGTTTTTGCCCCTTTGCTCCAGTAGGTAATATTCCCCCGGTTATTAATTGTAAAAATGCAATCCGTAACATTTTCCAGTATATTGGCCTTAAAAGCATTATCTTCTTCAAGTTGTTTTTGTGTTGTAATGTCAACCATGGCTATTCTGATGAGTTGCCTTTGGTCTCCAAAAGCTTCTGCCGTGCAATAAACTGTTTTACGTTCTTCGTTTGCATTTATTATTGCAAGTTGCTTGGAGATACCTTTTGTTTGCTTAAGGGTATTTTTTAGCATGAAATAAAACTCATCCTGGTATTCCGGATCAAGGAACAATGAAAGCTTCTGCTGTTTAAGTCTTGGTTGAGCAATATTAAGCATTTCTGAAGCTTTTTTGTTGGCAGAAATTATTTGCTGATATGCATCAATAATGAGGTAGGCATTGGGTGCATTCTCGAAAAGATCTACATACTTGTTTTTTTGTTCTTCTGAGGCCTGCTGTAATAATTGTAATTCTCTGTTTTGTTCTTCCAGTTCAATATGGTATATATTCAGCTCTTCTACAAGCGATTCAAGGTCCTGGCCAAGCTCCTCTTTGTTCTTTCCTCCCTGCTTCTTTAAAATAGCTTCGGCCTTTTTCCGTAGTTCTTTACGATATTTATTTGACAGACTCATGAATAATTTTCGTTAAAATTCGGGTTTTTATATATCCATTAGAGAACAAACAAAATTAATAATGGAATTGTTAAAAGGTCATAATTTTAACTTGTGAAATTAATGATATTTTTACAGGCTCACACGGGTAAATGTGCCTGTTTAGTTAAAACTAAAGAATAAAATATGTCGGCTAAAGTATTGGTTGTAGATGACAATCCTTCAAATATTCAGCTAATAGCAAATATACTTGATGATCAGGGTTTTACAATAGAAGTAGCAACATCAGGTAAAGATGCCCTGGATTTACTTGAAGCGTACAATTTCGACTTAATACTGCTAGACATAATGATGCCGGAACTTAATGGATACGATACATGCCGTAAAATTCATGCACAGCCCGAAAATAGTAATATTCCTGTAATTTTCCTTACTGCCAAGGCTGATGATGAGAGCATTACTAAAGGTTTTGAGGCCGGGGGAGTAGATTACCTTACGAAACCTTTTAATAGTGATGAGTTAATAGCGCGTGTAAAAACACATGTGCAACTCAAGCAAACACAAGAAGATTTAGAAGCTCGTGTAAAAGAAAGAACAGAACAATTGTCCAAAGCTAATGCTGAACTGAAAAAAGCCAACGTTGAGCTACAAAAACTCGACGATGCAAAAAATGAATTTATAAATATCATAAGTCACGAAATTCGTACACCACTAAATGGAATAATGGGACCTTTACAGCTTATGAACCTTGATCTTGGTAAAGATAAAATGCCCCTGCGGATGAAGTTGCTCAATGATTCGGTAAATCGTTTGGAGCAATTTGCCTATCGTATGATCTTAATAAGTGAGCTTCGAACAGGCCGGTATCATTTTAGGAATGAGTTTTTTTTATTGAGCGAAATCGTCGAAGAGGTTACCGTCAATAACGAGGATGAGATCAATCAAAAAAAGTTGATTATAGAAAAAGATTTTGAATCCGGTATGGATCTTCATACAGACCGAAATCTTTTTTTAATGATGCTGGAGAATGTTTTTACCAATAGTATAAGATTAAGCCGTGAGGCAGGTAAAATAAAAATAGCCTGCAGTAAAAGCGGTGAATATTTTTCAATTGCTATTGAAGATGAAGCAGGTGGTTTTAGTGATAAAGCCAGGCAAACACTCATGAAGCCATTTGTGCCTGGTACTCCCTTTGTAAATAATAACATGGGCATAGGGCTCTATTTAACAAACCTTATAGCAAAAGAGCTAAATGGTACACTCAGAATTAAGAATACAGAACACGGAGCTATTGTATCTATTGCCATGAAAATTTAACCCAAAATTGCCATTAGGTTTCACCTAAATGACAATTACCTTCGGTGAGCTACGCTTCGCTCCGGTTCGATTAAGAAAATCTAGGCTTTCCTGTTTCACGGAAAAGTAAGATTAACTTCTTGAGCTCATCGCTTTACTCTTCGGTTTCCTGAACCGGTATTAACCTCGATAGGCTTAGGCCTATTGGCATCAGGAATTTTTCAAAGTCCTAATGACAAATCTCGGGTTAACTATCATAAAACCTCCATTCTTCTGATTAATTATGATACGTTATTAACAATCATCAAGTAAATACACGCATTTATATCTTGTTTTATTTTCATAAATTAGAACCTCTACCAACCTTTTTCGTATAGTTAAATCGTTTCACTATTTTTTTAACAAGATGGCAAATAAAGATAAGAGCGCAGAGCTTAGAGCTAAAGCAGAGAAAGTATACCAGCAAAAAAATGTAAAAATAACAGAAGCTTCAGATGAAGTTAAAGCGTTATTGGAAGAACTCTCTATTCATCAGATTGAATTGGAGATGCAGAATGATGAATTATTAAACGCTCAAACAAAGCTTGAAAAAGAGAAAGAGAAATTTCAAAAATTATATGATTATGCCCCGGTTGGCTACATTACCATCAATCAAACAGGCAACATAATAGATTTAAATTACCAGGCTGCTGAGCTATTTGGCAAGCCCAGAGAGGTTTTTAATTTTAATTCAATTTTTCCTTTTCTGCACAAAGATTCTAAAACCGATTTCAGATTAATGCTCCGAAAAGCATATGAGCAAAGAGAGAAAGCAAGTAGTTCTATTGCTTTTATTAACTCTAAAAGCTCCATTGTTCATACAAAGGTAAATGTGATACCCTTCGAGGATACGGGTTCCGGAGAAATTTTAGTTAGACTTACCATCACAGATATTGTTGACGAACGCATGCAGTATCTGAGGGAGCTTGAGGAAAAGGAGTTAAAATATGCTGAAATTTTTAATCATTCAAACGATGCTATATTCCTTTTCAATTTAGATGATTATGGACGCCCTTTGAAATTTCTGGAAGTTAATCGAAAAGCTTGCGATTTAATGAATTCATCCAGAGAAAGCCTGCTTAAAAAGAATACATCCGATATAAACACAGATGAGGAGATGGCTTTTATTACCAGATCTGCCAAAGAAATCAAGCGTAATGGCAAAGGGCTCTTTGAAATGTTTTATAACCACAAAGGCAATGATAAAATACCTCTAGAAATTGCTTATTATTCTTTTGATCTGCAGGGTGAATTCACTGGAATGGCGGTAGTAAGCGACATACGCAAGCGGAAGGATTCAGAAGCTAAAATCAGAGAGAATGAACGGAAATACAGGCTTTTGGCAGAAAATATAAATGAAACAATTCTGTTGACCGATCTTGATTTCAATGTAATTTATGTCAGCCCGTCTATTAAACGCTTAACGGGATCCTCTCAGGAAGAGTACTATAAAAATGGGTTTAAACATGGCCTCACAAATGAGTCTGTGAAATATGTTGAGAATTGGATTGAAAATTTTTTACGCGAAAGTGCACAGGAAGATTTTGACTTTAAAAACTATAGCAAGGTTTTTCAAGTAGACCGTTATCACAAAGATGGACATATCATAAACTTTGAGGTGTCGCTGAGTTTTTTAATTGAAAATGGGAAGCCAACCGGCATTATTACAATTTCGAGAGATATAACCGACAGGGTAAAAGCTGAAAGAAAAATTAAAGAGACCAATACCCGCCTGCAGTTGGCCATGGAAGTGGGTAATCTCGGTTGGTGGGACTGGGATTATGATCAGAACATACTTGTAACTGCAGATAATAAACCCGGCCTCCTGGGCTACAACCCCGGGGAGACAAACTTTACAGCCCAGGATTATATCGACATGATTCATCCGGAAGATTATGACAAAGCCATGAATGCCATGCGCAAGCATTTGGAGGGTAAGGCAGACCGTTATGAGGTCGAAAACAGATTAAGAATGAAAGATGGTTCCTACAAATGGCTTTACGATATGGGGCGTATTGTGGAATATACCGATGAAGGTAAGCCCAAAAGACTCATGGGTGTTATTTTTGATATCTCAGACAGGAAAAATGCAGAATTGCTTATTCAGAATCAGAATGAAGAGCTGAAGCAACTTAATGCTACAAAAGATAAATTTTTCTCAATCATTGCGCATGATTTAAAGAACCCCTTTAATACCATTTTAGGATTTACCGAGGAGTTGATTAAAAAACATGATGAACTAAAAAGCGACGATCGAAAACAAATTCTGAAAACGCTTAACGAAAGTGCCCGTCAGAACTATAGTTTACTGCAAAACCTGCTCGTTTGGTCACGTATGCAGTCGAATCGTATGCCTTTTAATCCGGAACAAATTGTATTAAGTGAACTTATTTATGACAATTATATGCTTTTCGAAGGCACCGCAAATAAAAAAGGCATCATGCTTAAAATGGCAGAAAACACAGAGCAGTCATGCTGGGTAAATGCCGACCGCGAGATGATTAATACTGTAATTCGCAATTTGGTTTCAAATGCAATTAAGTATACTCCAGAAGGAGGCGAAATTGTTTTAGGTTGTGAACCTGCTGAAAATGATGCTGTAAAAGTTTATGTGAAGGATACGGGAATTGGTATAAAAAAACATACCATCTCTAAGCTTTTTAAAATTGAGGAGACATTTTCTACATCCGGAACATCCAATGAGCAGGGAACGGGCCTGGGCCTCATATTAGTCAATGAGTTTTTGGAAAAGAATAATGGTGAATTGCTGATCGACAGCAAGGAGGGAGAAGGCTCTACTTTTGCGTTTACGCTAAAAAGTGTAAAAACCGAGCGTCAGTGTTCTATGGATTGTTTTGGTGATTTCAAATTGTTGAGTGAGAAAATCGAAAAGCTGGATGAGGAGGTTAAACAATATTTTTTTAACGATATTCTATCGCTTTTTAAAACCTGTTATAAGTCTTATTCAAGCCGTAAAGTAAATGCATTTTCGGACGAAATTATTTCTTTTTCTCAAAAATATAAAGTACCTGAATTGGAGAAATTTGGGGAAAAGATAGCTGAATCAATGCAACAATTTGATATAAATCAGCTTAATATCTGTTTTGGCGAGTTTGAGGAGTTGATGGACCATGTACAAAAGAAAAAATTTTAACAGAATTTGGTTTTATCTGTTTCTAAATAAGTAAAAATACCTACATGATTTAATAGTCAATAAACTATCTTTACTTAAAAGTTGGCTAATGAATCAAGTTCAGGATGGTATTTTGTTATTGCTGGGGCAAATAGAAGCTCCGGCTTTTGTGATTAACGAGAAGCTGCAGGTAACTTTAGTTAATAAGGTGTTTTCTGGACAGTTTGGCTTAATGGAAGAAAAGTTGCCTGCTGGTTTACAAGATATTAGTCTGTTATCAGAGTTCCCCGATGAACTTCAGCCTTTGTTTTCCCCAATGCCATCTGAAGCCAAAACGATAACTGCCGACAGCGGAAATAAAAGATACGATGTTTCTGCAACTCCCCTGAGTTTTGGACCTGAAAAGTACTGGCTGGTAGTTACCAAAGTTGATGTACACGAAGAATCAAAATT
>Ga0209938_1000382_pt1 | contig 24620 bp, 22 predicted proteins | sample SalPonR2_C_D1_MG_FD_185708 | JGI IMG/M metagenome (GOLD analysis project Ga0209938, IMG submission 185708) | Salt pond soil microbial communities from South San Francisco under conditions of wetland restoration - Salt Pond MetaG R2_C_D1_MG... ... | reverse complement strand
GCAGCGCTTGCCAGAAACTGGGCCAGCCTGTGCCGCTGTCGTACTTGTGCTCGCTGGAATAGAGCGCCTGGTCGCAGCCGCGGCAGTGATAAGTGCCCGGCTCGTAGACCTTGTCCAGCGGGCTGGAATAGGCCGGCTCGGTACCATCCTCGCGCATCACGCGGTATTCGAGGTCGGACAGCATGTCGCGCCATTCGGCCTCGGTGCGCGTCACCTCGAAGTCGCCCTCGGCGGCCCGGGCCGTGCGCGCACCGAAAAGCGCAGCGCCCAGGGCCAGGATGGAAAAGTCGCGGCGGTTCATGTGGTACCTCCTGTTGACTGTCGTTGGACAAGGTAGGGTATGCGCCACGCCGAGGGGACCTTTGATCGACGTGGCGCACGGGGTTGTGACCGGGTGAGAGTCAGATCCCGGCCACCACCCGTTACTGCCGGGGCAGCATCACGCGGTCGATCACATGAATGACGCCGTTGGACTGGTCCACGTCGGCAATGGTCACGGTCGCCTCGCGGCCGTTCTCGTCGGTCAGGGTGATGTCGTCCCCCGACATTTCGGCCGTGAGCGTGCAGCCTCCCAGCGTTTCCACGGGGTGTGCGCCGCCATCATCGGCGATCATCCCTCCGATGGCATCCGAGAAGGCCTCGGCGCCGATCACGTGGCAGGTCAGGATTTGCGTCAGTTGCGCCTTGGCTTCGGGTTGCAACAGCGCGTTGAGCGACTCGTCTGCGATCATGTCGAAGGCAGCGTCGGTGGGGGCGAAAACCGTGAACGGCCCCGGTCCTTGCAGCGTCTCGACCAGGTCGGCCGCCTGCACGGCGGCGACAAGCGTGGTGTGGATGGGCGAATTCACCGCGTTCTCGATGATGTTCATGTCGGCCATCATCGACGCGCCGCCGACCGTTGGGTTGCCAGCCATTTCATGGGCTTCGCCCCAGGCCATCGGTGCAGATGCCACGACCAGGGCAGCGGCGGTGGAAAGAATGGTCTTGTTGGACATTGTCGGTCCTCCTCGTCTTCTTTGCACCCGGCAGGATCGCCGGAGATGCCAGAAGTCACGCAAGGACCCGGCGGTTAGTTTCAGATGTTTCGGAAAAAAATGCCCGTCAGCGGTCACAGGGCCGTGATCGGCCCCACGGCGAGCACATCCCCGGTTGGCGCGCCGGTGGGCGATCCGCCCGGCGGCTCGTCAGAGATTGCCAGCGCCGCGCCCTCGCCCAGCCGCGGCCGCACTTCAGCCGGCACTGACAGCGCGGCCTGGCGGCCCCCGGGCAGAACCCCCAGCGAGATGGGCGCCGCACCTTCGGGAATCAGCCAGAGTTCCAGCGCGCGGCCGGGGCGGGCACCCCCCGCGCGGCGATCGACCAGGAGTTCGCCGCTTTCGTCCAGGTAGGCGGCGGCAACGACAAGATCGCTGCCCTCCGCGGCAAGTTCGGCCTGGTAATCCGGCACAGGCGGCGCGCCGGTGTCGAGAACGCCGAATTCCACCGCGATCAGCACCAGAACCGCGGCGGCGGCCGCCCCCACGATCGAGGGTATCAAGCCGATCTTCTGCCACCAACGGCGGTCCTGGTGGCCGAAGATGTCGCGGCGCAGCTCCGCCAGGACCCGCGGCGGCGGATCGACCGGCGCGACCTCCTGGGCGATGCCGGCCAGTTCGGCCTCCCAGGCCCGGACAAGATCGACGAACCGGGCATCCTCGGCCATTCGGATCTGCGCAAGCTGCGCCTCGGGTCCGTCGAGCAGACCGAGCACGTATTCCGCGGCCAGCACGGAGTCGTCGTCATATGGGGTCTGCTCACTCATCGCGACAGGCAGTCTCTCAGTTTTGTCAGGCTGCGGCGCAGCCAGGTCCGCATCGTGTTGAGCGGCACGTCGAAATGGCGTGCCAGTTCGGTATAGGTGTCCCCGTCCAGATAGGCGCGGCGGACGGCAATCGCCCGATCCTCGGGCAGTTCCTCGAAACACCTTAGCACCTGCGCGCGCGTGTCGGCGGCCATGGCGCTGCGTTCGGGCCCCGGCGCATCGTCGGCCAGGTCGGCGAGAAGATCGGTCCCATCGGCCCGCTGCGTGCTTTCGGTGCCGGGCTTGCGCGCCCTCAACTTGTCGATCGACCGGTTGCGGGCGATCGTGATCATCCAGCTCATCGGGCTGGCCTGGCCGGGGCGAAAGCCCACGGCGGCATCCCAGATGCGCAGATAGACCTCCTGCAGGGTGTCTTCGGCTTCGGCTCTGTTCTTCAAGACACGCAGGCAGACGCCGAATAGTTTCGCCGAGGTCGCGTGGTAAAGCGCCTCGAAGGCCCCGCGGTCCCCAAGGCCCACGCGCGACAGCATGGTGTCAAGATCGGCCTGTTCCGTCATGGGGCCATCAAGACCGAGCCGATGGCACGGTGCAAGCCGTTTTCGCCGGGCCTGCGCCAGCACGATACCGGCCACGCCTCTTGCAGGCCCCCGCGATATGGTGCATCCCGGCGCTGTATTTTTCCAAGGGAGCACACTCCATGGCAGACGGCACGCTTGATCCCATGAGCAAACCGACCGAGGAAATCTCGGTCCGCGATGTGTTCGGAATCGACAGCGACATGAAGGTGAAGGGCTTCGCCGACCGCGGCGAGCGCGTGCCTGAAATCGACTCGACCTACAAGTTCGACCCCGACACCACGCTCGCGATCCTGGCCGGCTTTGGCTACAACCGCCGCGTCATGATCCAGGGTTATCACGGCACAGGCAAGTCCACGCATATCGAACAGGTGGCCGCCCGGCTGAACTGGCCCTGCGTGCGGGTCAACCTGGACAGCCACATCAGCCGGATCGACCTGATCGGCAAGGACGCCATCAAGCTGCGCGACGGCAAGCAGGTGACCGAGTTCCACGAGGGCATCCTGCCCTGGGCCCTGCGCAACCCCGTCGCCATCGTCTTCGATGAATACGACGCGGGCCGCGCCGACGTGATGTTCGTCATCCAGCGGGTGCTGGAACACGATGGCAAGCTGACCCTGCTGGACCAGAACGAGATCATCACGCCGAACCCGAATTTCCGCCTCTTCGCGACGGCCAATACCGTGGGGCTGGGCGACACCACCGGCCTTTATCACGGCACCCAACAGATCAACCAGGCCCAGATGGACCGGTGGTCGCTGGTCAGCACGCTGAACTACCTGTCCCATGACGCCGAGGCGGCGATCGTGCTTGGCAAGTCGCCGCATTACAATTCCGAGAAGGGCCGCAAGATCGTCGGCCAGATGGTAACCGTGGCCGACCTGACCCGGACCGCCTTCATGAACGGTGATCTGTCCACGGTCATGAGCCCGCGCACGGTGCTGAACTGGGCCGAGAACGCGCGTATCTTCGGCGGCGACGTCGGCTATGCCTTCCGCGTGTCCTTCCTGAACAAGTGCGACGAGCTGGAGCGCCAGACCGTGGCGGAATTCTATCAGCGCTGCTTCGACGAGGAACTGCCCGAAAGCGCGGCGAGCCTGAGTCTGGGGTGATGCCCGCGCGGAAGAAATTTCTGGAAAGTTCTTCCCGCCGGCCCCACAAGGGAACGTGATGTCCAAACCCAGTGACAACCCAGCCGACCCGTTCAAGAAGGCCCTGGCCGAGACCACCAAGGTCATGGCCGACGATGCCGATCTCGCGGTCAGTTTTACCGTGGACCCGCCGGGTGCCACGCGCGACAGCGTGCGCCTGCCCCAGATCAGCCGCCGCCTGACCCGCGACGAGGTGCTGCTGGCTCGGGGCACCTCGGATGCCTACGCGCTGCACCACAAGTTCCACGATCCCTCCGTGGCCGCGCGCTACATGCCCCAGGGGCAGATGGCCCGCGACCTCTACGAGTCGATGGAGAAGGCGCGGGTCGAAGCCGTGGGCGCGCGCCACATGCCGGGCACGGCCGGAAATATCGACGCCCGGATCGGGCACGAGGCCGAACGCAAGGGCTACGACCAGATCCGCGACAAGTCCGAGGCGCCGCTGGCCACCGCCGCGGGCTACCTGATCCGGCACCTGGCCACCGGGCGCGACCTGCCCGGGGGCGCGGCCAATGTGATGGACCTGTGGCGCGGCTACATCGAGGAACAATGCGGCGAAACGCTGGAGGACCTCGAAACCTGCCTGACCGACCAGAGGGCCTTTGCCAGGTTTGCCCGCCAGCTCATCGACGACATGGGCTATGGCGACCAGCTGGGCGATGACCCCGACGACGTGCCCCAGGACCAGGAGGATGAAGACACCGGCGAGGAGGACCAGGATCAGCCCGACAGCGCCGGCGAGGAGGACACCGACGACCCCGAAGAGGCCGAGGCCCAGCCCGAGCAGAGCCAGGAAGAGACGCAGGACGCATCGGAAGCGCAGGTCAGCCTCGACGAGGACGCCAGCGACGAGCTGGAAGAGGACATGGAACGCCCCGAGGGCGAGGCCCCGCTGGAGCCACCCGCGCCGCAGCCCGTCTCCGAGGCGGATCCGGACTACACCGTCTTCAGCACCGACCACGACGAGGAAATAGGCGCCGAGGACCTGGCAGAGGCGGCCGAGCTGGAACGGCTTCGCGCCTATCTCGACCAGCAGCTGGAACCGCTCAAGGGGGCCGTGGGCCGGCTGGCCAACAAGTTGCAACGCCGCCTGCAAGCGCAGCAGAACCGGTCTTGGTCCTTCGACCAGGAGGAAGGCATCCTTGATGCCGGGCGGCTGGCGCGCGTCGTGGCCAACCCGACGACGCCGCTGTCCTTCAAGGTGGAACAGGACACGGAATTCCGCGACACCGTGGTCACGCTGTTGCTGGACAATTCGGGCTCGATGCGGGGGCGGCCCATCTCCATCGCCGCGATCTGTGCCGACGTCCTGGCGCGCACTCTGGAACGCTGCCAGGTCAAGGTCGAGATCCTGGGCTTCACCACCCGCGCCTGGAAGGGCGGTGCCTCTCGCGAGGGCTGGCTGGCCGAGGGACGACCGCAGGGGCCCGGCCGCCTCAACGACCTGCGCCACATCATCTACAAGCGCGCCGACGCGCCGTGGCGGCGCACGCGAGAGAACCTCGGGCTGATGATGAAAGAAGGCTTGCTGAAGGAGAACATCGACGGCGAGGCCCTGGAATGGGCGCATCGCCGGATGGAACGCCGCGCGGAGGCGCGCAAGATCCTGATGGTGATTTCCGACGGCGCGCCAGTCGATGACAGCACCCTGTCGGTGAACCCGGCCAACTATCTCGAGAAACACCTGCGCGACGTGATCGCCATGGTCGAAAAGCGCCGCACGGTGGAACTGACCGCGATCGGCATCGGCCATGACGTGACCCGCTACTATGATCGCGCGGTGACGATCACCGACGTGGAGCAGCTGGCCGGGGCCATGACGGAACAGCTGGCCGGGCTTTTCGACAACGATCCACGAAAGCGCGCCCGGGTGCTCGGGATGCGCCGCGTCGCCTGACCGTGTCCGGGCCCCGCGGCCGGGTCCGTTTGCCGGCGGCGCACCGAGGTGTCTATTCTTGCCTAGATGAAGGGAAAGCCCATGTTCCAGACATTCGAGGCGGCGTCCACGCCCGAACAGGGCCCGCCCCGGCTGGCCGCCCTGCGCGAGGATATGGCCGCACGGGGGCTGAAGGGCTTTCTTGTTCCGCGCGCCGACGCCTACCAGGGCGAATACGTCGCTGACTGCGACGCGCGGCTGGCCTGGCTGACCGGTTTCACCGGGTCGGCCGGATTCTGCGCGGTGCTGGCCGACCTGGCCGGGGTCTTCGTGGATGGCCGCTACCGGGTGCAAGTGCGCGATCAGGTGGCGGCCGAGTTCACGCCCGTGGACTGGCCGGAAAACCGGTTGGGGCCGTGGCTGTGCGATCACCTGTCCGGGGGCGCGGTCGGCTTTGATCCCTGGCTGCACACGGTGCAGGAGGTTGCCGAACTGCGCGATGACCTGCGCACCGCAGGGCTGGCCCTGACCCCGACCGAGAACCTTGTCGATGCCATCTGGACCGACCGCCCTGCCCCGCCCGACGCGGGCTTCTTTGCCCATGACGCGGCGCTGGCCGGAGAAAGCGCGGCGGACAAGCGCGCGCGGCTGGCGGGCGCGCTGCGCAAGGCCGGACATCGCGTGGCGGTGCTGACGCTGCCCGACTCGATTGCCTGGCTGCTCAACATCCGAGGCGCCGACATTCCGCGCAACCCGGTCCCGCAGTGCTTTGCCCTGCTCCTGGACGATGGCACCTGCCAGCTTTTCGCGCTCCCTGGCAAGGCGAACGCGATCACCGAACATCTTGGCCCGGATGTCGCCGTGCTGGGGCAAGACGCCTTCCTCGCCGCGCTGACCGACCTTGACGGGCCGGTGCGGATCGACCCGGCCAGCTGTCCGCAGATCGTGGCGGATGTGCTGGCCGAGAATGGTGTCACCGTAGCCCATGAACAGGACCCCTGCGTGCGGCCAAAGGCGATCAAGACCCCGGCCGAGATCGCGGGCACAACCGAGGCGCACCTGCGCGACGGGGCCGCCATGTGCCGTTTCCTGCACTGGCTGGACGAAAACGCCCCCGCCGGCGGACTTACAGAGATCGACGTGGTCCGCGCGCTGGAGCAGTTCCGCCGCGACACGGGCGCGCTGCGCGACATTTCCTTCGACACGATCTGCGGGGCGGGCGCCCATGGCGCCGTGGTCCACTACCGCGTGACCGAGGCCACCAACAACCCCGTGACCCCCGGCGCGCTGCTGCTGGTGGATTCCGGCGGGCAATATGCGGACGGAACCACCGACATCACCCGAACCATCGCGACCGGTCCCGTGGGCGCGGAGGAAAAGGCCTGCTTCACCCGCGTCCTGCAAGGCATGATCGCCCTGAGCCGGGCGCGGTTTCCCGAGGGGGTCGCAGGGCGCGACCTGGACAGCATCGCGCGTTATCCGCTCTGGCAGGCAGGGCTGGACTATGGCCATGGCACCGGCCATGGCGTCGGCGCATATCTTTGCGTGCACGAGGGGCCGCAGGGGTTCACGCGCGCGCCCAGCCGCGGCCATGAACCGTTGAAACCGGGTATGATCCTGTCTGTCGAGCCGGGCTATTACCGCGAGGGGGCTTTTGGAATTCGCCTCGAGAACCTGGTGGTGGTGCAAGAGGCCCCCGCGCTGGGCGACATGCGCCCGATGCTGTCACTCGAGACGCTGACCTGGGTTCCGATCGACCGGCGCCTGATCGATATCGACGCCCTGACCGAGGCGGAACGGCACTGGATTGATCGCTATCACGCGGATACAGTGGCGCGCATCGGCCCTCGACTGGAAGGGCCGGCGCGGGACTGGCTGGAAGCCGCCTGCGCGCCGCTCTGACGGAGCGCCCGGAACCGAACCGACACGGGACCGTCATACACGGCAGGGTAGACATCCTGTGCAAACCGACACGACAAACGCGCCAAGAGGGAGACCGAAGATGGCAGACCATATCAAGATCCGGCCTGCGACGGGCACATGGGTGGTACGCGCCGGCGGCGCGGTGCTCGGCGAAAGCACCCGGGCGCTGGAGTTGACCGAAGGCGATTACCCGCCTGTCATTTACTTCCCGCGCGACGACCTTTCGATGGTCTTTCTCGATGCCTCCGAAGCCGGCACGACCTGCCCCTACAAGGGGGAAGCGCGCTACTACGATATCGTTGCCAAGTCAGGCACGATCAAGGACGCCGCCTGGTCCTACGAGGACCCCATGCCCGAGGTGGCCGAGATCGGCCACCATATCGCCTTTTACACCTCGAAGGTGACCGTCGAGGAAGTCTGAATCGCGGCGCCCGCGCCGCTGCCGGGCGGGCTCAACTGTGTTCTTCCGCCGCGGTGGCCGCCAGCGCGCGATTGAAGGCGCGCAGCGCATCCACCTGGAACAGCGCCCCGCGCAACTCGGGCGGGCCAATGCCGCCGGAGGCCCGGACCACGGGAACGAAGTTGCGGTTGCTTGCCTCCAGGATCGGCATGGCCTGGTCCAGGGACTTGCCCTCGACGACATAGGTGCCCTCACGGATCAGCCTGGCGCAGACCTCGGGGTCTGCAGCCTTGGGATGATCCATGGACCGCATGACGCTTGTCACCTGGAAGGTTGACAGCAGATAGGCCTGCGGCCCGGCGGCCAGGTGAACGCCGCGCTGTTCCAGCTGGGTCAGGAAGAACGAGCGATCCACGATCCGCGAAGCCACCGCCGAGGCCAGCGAGACCGTCACCATGACCGCCAGCCCGGTCTGCCAGTCACCGGTCAGTTCGAACACGATCAGCGTGGTCGAGATCGGCGCACCCAGAACGGCGGCGGCCACCCCGCCCATGCCCGCCAGCGCATAGAGTGCGGCCGCGCCGGACACGTCCGGAAATATCCCCGTGGCCACCATGCCGAAGGCCAGCCCCGTCAGCGCCCCCACCATCAGCGAGGGCGAGAATATCCCACCGCCCATGCGCCCGCCGAAGGTCACGGCAACGGCCACGATCTTGACCAGCGTGAACACAACCGCCTCGTGGAACAGCAGCCGCCCGGTCAGCGCGTCCGAGGTCGTCTCGTAGCCGACGCCGATGATATGAGGAAAGGGAATCGCGATCAGCCCCAGCAGCAGACCGGCAACAGCCGGGCGCAGCACCGGGTGCAGCCCCGCGCGCTTCTGGTAGTGGCTGGCCAGCCGATCAGCCCAGAACAGCCCCCGCATGAAGACCACCGCGACCAGGCCGCAAAGCAGCCCCAGCAAAAGGTAGGCGGGCAGTTCCACGTAAAAGGCCAGCGCGGTCTGGCCGGGAATGTAGAATTCAGTAACATCACCATAGGCCATACGGCTGATCACCGTACCCGCGACCGAGGCGATGACGATGGGTGCGAAGGCATGCAAGGCAAAGTGCCGCAGCACCACCTCGAGCGCGAAAAGCGCCCCGGCGATGGGCGCGTTGAAGCTGGCCGAGACGGCGGCCGCCACGGCGCAGCCCAGCAGGTCGCGCCCGGTGATCCCGTCGGCCTTGATTCGGTTGTTCACCCCCGTGGCGATCAGCGCGGCTATGTGAACCACCGGTCCCTCGCGCCCCGTGGAGCCGCCGCTGGACAGCGTGATGAGCGAGGCCAGCGCAGACCCCAAGCCCCGGCGCACCTTCAGCCGCCCGTCATGAAGCGCCGCGCCCTCGATCACGTCCGACACCGAATGCACCCGGTTATCGCTCGTGGTGTAGTGCAGGATCACACCCACCGCCAAACCACCCAGAACCGGGATCATGATCAGCCAGTACCAATCCAGCCCGGCAGCGAAGGTGTGCAGGCCCGACACGTCCTCGGTGCCATAAAGCGCGGCCTGCAAGCGCTCGACGCCGAAGCGAAAGGCGATCGCGGCCAGCCCCGAGGCGATACCGACGGCCAGCGCGATGAACCAGAACCGGATCTGCCCGGCCCCCGAGGTGCGCAGCACCCGCCAGCCCCGCCGACAGGCGGCAAGGGCGTCGATGACCCCCTGCCTGAGCGGCGATGTCGGTGGCTTGGCCATTGTGACTTCCCGGCTTTTCCCCTGCCCGCGGCTGTCCTAGTTTGACGCCAAGGAGGACGTCATCCATGCCCCACGCCGCCGCACTCACAGCCCTCGGGACCGTCTTAGGCGATCGGCTGTCCCGCTCCAAGCCCGATCTGGAGGCACACGGGACCTCGGAAACGCATTTCGCGATGACCCCGCCCGACGCGGTGGCCTATCCCGAGACCACCGAGGAGGTGGCACAGATCATTCGGGTCTGCGCCGAACACGGCCTGCCGGTGGTTGGCTGGGGCGCGGGGACTTCGCTTGAGGGGCACGCGCTGGCTGTGCGCGGCGGGGTCTGCGTGGATTTCTCTCGGATGAACCGGGTTCTGGAGGTGCGCGAGGCCGACATGCTGGCCCGGGTACAACCCGGCCTGACCCGCGAGGGATTGAACAAGGAGCTGCGCGCGACGGGGCTCTTCTTTCCGGTCGATCCCGGGGCCGACGCCAGCATTGGCGGCATGGCCGCAACGCGCGCCTCGGGGACGACGGCGGTGCGCTACGGCACCATGCGCGACAACGTGTGCGCACTCGAGGTCGTCCTGGCCGACGGCCGCATCATCCGCACTGGCAGCGCGGCCCCCAAGTCCAGCGCGGGTTATGACCTGACAGGGCTTATGGTCGGGTCCGAGGGAACGCTGGGCCTGATCACCGAATTGACGCTCAAGCTGCACGGCCAGCCCGAGGCGATCGTGGCGGCCACCTGTGCCTTCGAGACGATAGAGGCGGCGGTCGGGTCAGTGACTGAGACCATCCAGATGGGCCTGCCCATGGCCCGGATCGAGTTCGTTGACGCCGCAACGGTCGAGGCGGTCAATGCCTACTCGAAGGCCGATTTCCCGGCCCGGCCCCACCTGATGGTCGAATTTCACGGCACCCCGGCGGGCGTCGCCGAACAGGCCGAACGCTTCGGCGAGATCGTGTCCGACCACGGTGCCACGGGCTTCGCATGGGCCGACCGGCCCGAGGACCGCACCCGTCTCTGGCAGATGCGCCACAGTGCCTATTGGGCCATCCTGGCTGCGCGCCCGGGCACCACGGCCATCGTCACGGATGTCTGCGTGCCCATTTCGGCCCTGGCCGAGGCGGTGGCCGAAACCCAGGCCGACATCGCCGCCGCGCCCATCCCGGCCCCGATCCTGGGCCATGTGGGCGACGGCAACTTCCACGCCATCCTGCTGATGGACCCCGGCGACCCGGCCGAGCGCGCCGCGAGCGAGGAGCTGTCGCGCCGCATGGCCGAGCGCGCCCTGCGGCTCGGCGGCACGGTGACCGGGGAACACGGGATCGGCATGGGCAAGCTGGGCTACATGGCCGCCGAACACGGTGCCGGATGGGATGTCATGGGCGCGGTCAAGCAGGCGCTGGACCCGCAGGGCCTGCTCAACCCGGGCAAGATGCTGCGGCAGGATTGACTTATTCTGCCCTGAATCTTGCTCTTTCTGAAAATTTATCCAGAAAATATACCTTTTCGAACATCACCCCGGGACCGGGACCAGAAGCGCCCGTGCCGCGGCGCGGGCCTCTTCGGTCACCGTTCCGCCTGACAGCATGCGGGCGATCTCGCCTTCCCGGTCGGCACTGTCCAGCGGCTTGACCGTCGTCAGGGTAGTCTCTTCGGCCTGGCGCTTTTCCACGCGCCAATGATGGTCGCCCAGGGCGGCGACCTGCGGCGAATGGGTCACCACCAGGACCTGGCCGCCCTGCGACAGGTCGGCCAGGCGACGGCCGACCGCATCCGCGGTGGCCCCGCCAACGCCGCGGTCGATCTCGTCGAAGATCAGAGTCAGCCCTTCGGCATGGCGCGTCAGGCAGACCTTGAGCGCCAGAAGGAAGCGCGATAGCTCGCCCCCCGAGGCAATCTTGTTGAGCGGCCCCGAAGGTGCGCCGGGATTGGTGGCGACCTCGAAGGCCACGGCATCCATGCCATCCGGGCCCGGTTCGGCCTTGGACAGCCTGGTGGCAAAGACCGCGCGCTCCATCTTCAACGGGGCCAGTTCATCGGCCATGGCCGCATCCAGCGCCGCGGCCGAGGCCGCCCGCGCCCGGGACAGGTCCCCGGCAGCCGCGTCATAGGCTGCCTGCGCCGTCTCGACCGCGCGCTCCAGCTCGGCCAGATCGCCCGCGCCCCGGTCCAGCGCCGCCAGTCGTTCGCGCAGGTCCTCGGCAAAGTCCCCCAGGGCGTCGGGCGCAACGGCATGTTTGCGCGCCAGCCCGCGAATGGCAAAGAGCCGCTCTTCGACCTCCTCCAGTTCGGCAGGATTGAACGACAGCGCCTGCAGGCAGGTTTCGACACCGGATTGCGCCTCGCCAAGCTCGGTCATGGCCCGGTCCAGCGCGGCCAGGGGATCGTCCAACCGCCCTTCGGCCTTGTCCGCGGCCCCGTCCAGCCAGCGCAGGGCATCGCCCATCATGCCCTCCGCCCCCTGCGATCCAAGGGCCTCCATGGCCCTGGAAATATCCGCGCCGATCTTCTCGGCGGCCTGCATCAGGCGGCGGCGGGCATCCAGCGTCTCATCCTCGCCCGGCTCGGGCGCCAGAGCATCCAACTCGGCAACGGAATGGCGCAGGAAGTCCTCTTCCTCGGACAGGGCGGCGACACGCGCGCGGGCCTCGTCCAGCGTTCTTTCCGCCCCGCGCAGATCCCGCCACGCCCCGCGCACCGCCGAAAGGTCGTGGCTGCCGTGCGCATCCAGCAGATCGCGATGGCCGCGGGGGTTCAGAAGACCCCTGTCGTCATGCTGGCCATGGAGTTCCACCAAAGTGTCCGAGACCCGTCGCAGCACCTCTCCACTCGCGCGGCGGTCGTTGATCCAGGCTGTCTTGCGTCCATCCCGGGCGTTGACCCGGCGAAGGATCAACTCGCCCTCGTGGACGATTCCGGCCTCGTCCAGAACCTCTTGCACGGGATGCCCCGCCGGCAGGTCGAAGACGGCCGTCACCTCACCCTGGTCGGCACCCTGGCGCACGAGGTCGGCGCGGCCCCGCCAGCCCAGCACGAAGCCAAGGCTGTCCAGCAGGATCGACTTGCCGGCCCCGGTTTCCCCGGTGAGGACGTTCAGGCCCGGCTGGAAGTCGAGGTCCAGCCGGTCGATGATAAGAATGTCCCGAATGTCGAGATGCCGGAGCATGCGTGGCGCCTAGAGCCACTCGCCGCGGATCATCTGGCGGTAGATGGCCGAAAGCCAGTTGTCCCCGATCGATGCCGGTTCCAGACCCTGCCCGGTCAGCAGCGCATGGCTGTCTTCGTACCACTGGGTCGCACGATAGTTGTGGCCCAGGATGGCGCCCGCGGTCTGCGCCTCGTCGGTCAGCCCGAGCGAGAGATAGGCCTCGACCAGCCGGTGCAGGGCCTCGGGCGTGTGGCTCGTGGTCTGGAAATCCTCGACCACGACGCGGAAACGGTTGATCGCGGCCGAGAAATGATCGCGCTTGAGGTAATAGCGCCCCACTTCCATTTCCTTGGCCGCCAGATGGTCGAAGGCGAGGTCGAACTTCAGGACCGCCGACCGCGCATATTCGCTGTCGGGGTAGACCTCGATCACCTTGCGCAGCTCCTGCAGGGCCTGGAAAGTCAGGCCCTGGTCACGGCCGATCTCGTCAATCTGGTCGTAGTAACTCAGCGCCAGAAGATACTGCGCATAGGCCGCGTCTTCATCCGACGGGTAGAAGTCGATGAACCGCTGCGCACTGGACCGGGCGTTCGCGTAATCGCCGTCCCGGTGATAGGCGAAGGCCTGCATGATGACCCCGCGCTTGGCCCATTCCGAGTAGGGATACAGGCGTTCGATCTCACCGAAGTAATAGGCCGCGTCGTCCTCGCGCCCGCGTTCGAGATCGTACTCGCCACGCTGAAAGATTTCCTCGGCGCTGTATTGATCCAAGGCACCCGGCTGGCGCGGATCGAATCCGCCGCACCCGCCAAGAAGTGCCAGGGCCAGAACCCCGGGCACGATAACAGACCTTATGTTGACAGCTCTGCCGCGGCCCGACATCAGGCGCCCCCGCTCACGTTTCTTGTGCCGGACCAAAGCCCGACTGCTTCGAGGTCTAGCACATAAAAACCGGGGGCAAAACGCCAATTTGCGGTCAGGCCACGGCCGGAAGATCGGCCAGCGTCAGGCCGACGCCCGGCAGGCGCGCGCCGATTTCAGCGTCGCAGGTTTTCCACGCCCAGGCGTCCGGGCGCGCAAAAAGCGCCCGCAACAGCGCGTTGGTCACCGCATGGCCCGCACGCTGGCCGGCATAGGCACCCAGGATCGGCGCCCCGGCGGTGTAGAGATCGCCAAGGGCATCCAGCATCTTGTGGCGCACGGCCTCGTCGGCCCGGCGCAGCCCGCCGGGCGACAGCACCTGGGCACCGTCCACGACAACGGCGTTTTCATAGCTGCCCCCCAGTGCCAGGCCCTGTTCGCGCATGGCGGTCACATCACCCGCGCGGCAGAAGGTCCGGCAATCGCACAGCTCGCGCGCAAAAGCGCCATTGGCCATGTTCAGGCTCTTGCGCTGGTGGCCGATCGCGGCTTCCTCGAAGGTGATCTCGAACGAGATGCGCAGGCTCTCAGACGGGTCCAGGCGCGCGGTCGCATCGCCCAGCCGCACACTGACAGGCGCCAGGATCTCGATCACCCGCAGCGGCGCATCAAGCCGCTGGATCCCGGCCCGCAATATGCCACTGACGAAACATGCCGCCGACCCGTCGAGGATGGGAACCTCTGGGCCGTCGACATCGACGAGCAGGTTGTGGATCCCGCACCCGGCCAGTGCGGCCATCAGGTGCTCGATCGTCGAGACACTGACACCCGCGTCGGATTCGATGCGGGTGTTGAGCGGAGCCACGATGACCCGATCCCAGCGAGCGGGCACGCGCGGGCGGCCCGGCAGGTCAACGCGCCGGAATACGATCCCGTGATCAGCCGGGGCCGGGCGCAGGGTGACGCGCGCTGTCTCGCCCAGGTGAAGGCCGATACCGTCGAGCGACAGGTCTGATCTCAGGGTCGTCTGCAAGGTGTCCCCATCTTTCTTAATCCCGTGTCAATCACTATGCGCTGGGGCGTCATGGCTCAATTCACTCTTTGCGACCGACTGAAACACAATTGCACGGGCTGGGCGGGGGCCTGCCCACGCCGGGGCGCGCAGCCTGCAACCGGCGGTTTTCCAAATGAAAAGGGCCGCCCCGAGGCGGCCCTTTCGCAAAACATGTGAACCATCGTGCGGCCGGCCTCAGTTGGCCTGGCGCCGCAGGAACGCTGGAATTTCGATGCGTTCCTCGTCCGGATCGATATCCGAGTCCGCCGGCGGCTCGTTGGGTTCGGCGGCCTGGGCCTGCTGGCGCGGCATCGACGTGACCTGCGGCTGTGCCCGGTCCCTCTGCTCCTCGCCATGACCGGTCATGCGGTTGATCAACCCGTTGAGCCCGCCAAGTCGTGGCCGGGCCTCCTCGGGCGTTTCGGCCCGCGGGTCAGGCTGCGCGGGCGCCTCGCCACCCTTCGCGCGCGAGGCGGCTGCGCGCAGACGGTCCAGCGTTTCCGGAGAAGGTGTCCCGGCGGCCGGCCGCTGGGGCGCGACGAAACCCTCCGGATCGGCGTCGATCTGCGGATCGGGCGCCTGCGCGCGGGGCTGGTAGGCCGGCTGCGGCAGGTCATCATCGGCCGCCGCCGCGGCGGCCGGGGCATCGAAGATATCCTCGGCCTGTTCGTGGGCCGTCTCGTCGTGGGCCATGCCGGGGTCATCGAAGAGCGTCGGTTCGGGGGCGGCTTCGGCAGCAGGCTGATGCTCCGGCTCCGGCTGGGCCTGTGGCTTGGGGGCCTCGGCCTCGACGTGTTGGGTCAGCGGCGCGGCCATGGACCGGCGCGGGAGCGGAACATCGCTGGTCTTTTCGGCGGCGTCGATACCCGTGGCCACGACGGAAACGCGCATCTGACCCTCCATCCCGGTATCCAGGGTGGAGCCGACAATGATGTTGGCGTCCGGATCGACCTTCTCGCGGATCTTGTTCGCGGCTTCGTCCAGTTCGAAGAGTGTCAGGTCGTAGCCGCCGGTGATGTTGATCAGGACCCCCTTGGCGCCCTCCAGGCTGATCTCGTCCAGCAGCGGGTTGGCGATGGCCTTTTCGGCGGCCTGAACAGCGCGTTCGGCGCCCTCGGCCTCGCCGGTGCCCATCATGGCCTTGCCCATCTCGTCCATCACCGCGCGAACGTCGGCGAAGTCCAGGTTGATCAGGCCGGGCCGCACCATGAGGTCGGTCACACCCTTGACGCCCTGGTAGAGGACATCGTCGGCGAGGGCAAAGGCCTCGGTGAAGGTGGTGTTCTCGTTGGCAAGCCGGAACAGGTTCTGGTTGGGAATGATGATGAGCGTGTCCACGACCTTCTGCAGGGCCTCGACGCCCTCTTCGGCCTGGCGCATCCGCTTGCCGCCCTCGAACTGGAAGGGTTTGGTCACGACACCGACAGTCAGCACACCCAGCTCGCGCGCGGCCTGGGCGATGATCGGGGCAGCACCGGTACCGGTGCCCCCGCCCATGCCGGCGGTGATGAAGCACATGTGCGCGCCCGCCAGGTGATCGACGATCTGTTCGATGCTTTCCTCGGCGGCGGCGGCGCCGACGGTGGCCCGGGCACCGGCGCCCAGCCCCTCGGTCGCCTTGACGCCCATCTGCACCTTCTGATCGGCACGGGATTGCTGCAGCGCCTGGGCATCGGTGTTCGCAACGACGAATTCGACGCCCTGGAGTTCTTGCTCGATCATGTTGTTGACGGCATTGCCGCCGGCCCCGCCGACGCCAAAGACGCTGATGCGCGGCTTGAGCTCGTCTTGTCCGGGCATGGAGAGGTTCAAGGTCATGATATCTGTCCGCCTGTTCTGCTGCGCCCGTCCCACCGGGCATTTTCCGCCTTATTGTGCGCGATCCTAGCCGGATCAGGCCCGATGGTCACGAAAAAACTGGGAAAACACCGCAAAATATGGGCCGGTTCGGCCTTTGAAACCGCCGTATTTCGGCAATTGGGCAAAATCTTGCGTATCACCAGTTCTCCTTGAACCATCGCACGGCCCGTCGCAGCGATCGGGCCGGGTATTTCTCGGCCGGTATGTCGAAGTCCCACCATTCGTCCTGGGGGTGCGCGGCAAAGAGCGACAGCCCCACCGAGGCCGAGAAGGCCGCGCCGGTGGCAGCCTGCGGCAGCCCCTGCACGCGAAGCGGCCGGCCCAGGCGCACCTGGTGGCCTAGGATGCGGCTGGCCAGCCCGTCCAGACCGGGGATCTGGCTGGCCCCACCCGTCAGCACGATCTGCTGGCTGGGCAGGTGCTCGAACCCGGCGGCGTCCAGCCGCATCCGCACCTCTTCGAGGATCTCCTCGACACGCGGGCGGATGATGCCGATCAGTTCGGCGCGGCTGACGCTGCGGCGGTCGCGTTCCCAGTCGCCGGTCTCGCCGCCCACCTCGATCATTTCGCGATCGTCCATGCCGGTGGCCATGACGCCGCCGTAGAAGGTCTTGATCCGCTCGGCCATGGCCAGCGGCACCTGCAACCCCATGGAGATGTCGCCGGTGACGTGATCGCCGCCCATGCGCACCGTATCGGCAAAAATCATGTGCTTGCGCATGAAGATCGACAGGCTGGTGGTGCCACCGCCCATGTCGATGCAGGCCGCACCCAGTTCCTGTTCGTCCTCGACCAGCGCCGAGATGCCGCTGGCATAGGCCGACGACGCCAATCCGGCCAGTTCCAGGTCGCAGCGATTGATGCAGTGCAGCAGGTTGCTGATGGTCGCCGCCTCGACCGTCAGCATGTGCATGTCGCAGGTCAGGTCGTTGCCGATCTGGCCGCGCGGATCGGCCATGCCGGTGCGGTGGTCCAGCGCAAAGTTGATCGGCTGGGCGTGCAACACCTCGCGGCCCTCGCCGTAATCGGGCACCTCGCAGGCCGAGAGGACCCGGCCGATGTCGGCCTCGGTCACGACCGTGCCCTCGACCCCGGCCTGCCCGTCCAGCCCGTAAGAACGCGGCCGCCCCCCGCCCAGGCAGGCGATGACGTGATCGACACGCACGTTGGCCATCTTCTGGGCCGCCTGCACGGCGGTGCGGATGGCGCGTTCGGTCTCGGCCATGGCCTCGACCTCGCCGAAACGCACCCCGCGCGAGCGCGTTGTCGCCGCGCCGATCACGCGAAACGAGGATTGCCCCGCCATGGAGCCGACCCCGTCACTGTCGCGAAAGCGTTCCGGCCCGTCGAAGCGCAGGATCAGGCAGGCGATCTTCGAGGTGCCCACGTCGAGAATGGCGATCACGCCGCGCTGCATGGCGGCCTGGCGCATGTTGCGCATGGCGCGCTGGCTTTGGTAAAGGTCCTTCATTCGTCACCTGCCTCTGGCTCTTCTCCGTTCACGCGGCGCAGTTCCGCGACGGCTTGTTCATTGAGTCTGATGGTTGGCCGGGCCGCGTTGCGCATGTCGACAACAGAGACGTCGCGGTCCAGCAGGTCCTGGGCCTGGTCCAGGGCGATCACCCGATCGAAGGCGCGGATCGGTGTTTGGGTGGGCAGGAGGATGCGCTGCCCCCGATCGAGCACCACGTCCCAGCGGCGCTCGCCCATGCGCACCACGGCACGCATCCGGTGGCGGATGGGACCGGCCACGTCATAGAGCCGCAGACCTTCGGCCAGTGCGGCGCGCGCGCCGTCACCGGTGATCAGCGGCAGATCGGCCCGGTCAGCCCGAGCCGCGACAGGGGCGATCAGCACCCCCTCGGGATCGACCAGGCGCAAACCGTCGGCCCCGCGGAAGACGGCCACGGGTTGACGCTGCTGAACGGTGACCTGCAGCACCCCGCCGGGGCGCACCCGGAGCGCGGCATCGGCCACCGGCGCGAGCGCGGCCACCTTCGTGCGCATCGCCTCGAGATCCAGGTCGAAGGACGAGGTCGGGAATTCCACCGGCAAGACCGTGCGGATCTGGCGCGACAAGGCATCGTCGGCGCCGTCGACGGCCATGACGCGGACCATGAATTCCTCGCGGCTGAAAAACTCCATCCGGGCCTTGGCAAAGGCCTCGGAAACCATCTGACGATTCGCCTCCTGCGCGGCCCACCCGGTCAGAGCGGCGCCCAGGGCCAGGAGCGGCAGACCCACCAAGATCAGCCGCCGCAGGCCCGGCGTCAGCATCCACCGCTGGAAGCGGTAGCCCCAGCGCGACGGCGCGGGATCGCGGCGCGGCGCGCCCGGGCGACTGTGTTTCAGCGCCCGCACGAGGCGTCCTCCACCATCCATGTGACCAGCGCCGGGAAATCCAGGCCGCAATGGGCCGCCTGTTCCGGCGAAAGCGAGGTTGGCGTCATCCCGGGCTGCGTATTCGTTTCCAGCAGCACCAGGCCATCGCGCCCGCGCGTACTGTCCCAGCGGAAATCGGTGCGGCTCAGGCCCCGGCAGCCCAGCGCATCATGGGCGCGCTGCGCATAGTCGAGGCAAGCGTCGAAAATGTCTTGCGGGACTTCGGCGGGCAGGACGTGACGCGACCCGCCCTCGGCATACTTGGCATGGTAGTCATACCAGCCGTCCGTGATGATATCGGTGACCGTCAGAGCCCGGTCGCCCATCACGGTGGTCGTCAGTTCGCGCCCCGGCGCGTAGGTTTCGACCATCAGCACCTCGGGCAGGTCCGGGGCCAGCCGCGGCGGACCATCGCCGGCATCGGTGACGATATAAACCCCGACGCTGGAACCTTCGTTGTTCGGCTTGACGACATAGGGCGGGTCCATGATGTGGCCCGCCTCGATCGTGGCGCGGTCGGCCAGAACGCTGTGAATGGTCGGCAGGCCGGCGGCGCGATAGGCGTCCTTGGTGCGCTGCTTGTCCATGGCCAGCGCCGAGGACAACACGCCGGAATGCGTATAGGCCAGCCCCAGCCATTCCAGCAGGCCCTGCACGCAGCCGTCCTCGCCCCAGCGGCCATGCAGCGCATTGAAGACCACGTCGGGCCGCATCGCCTTGAGATCCTCGGCAAGGTCCGCACCGGCGTCGATTTCGCGCACGTCGTAGCCGGCGCGGCGCAGCGCGCGTGCGCATTCACGCCCCGAGCTGAGGGAGACCTCCCGCTCGACCGATGGCCCGCCCATCAGGACGGCAATCGTCTTTGGTGCCCTGCTCGACACGCTCACTGCCTCGGTTTCCGGCCGCTTTTGCACGACCCTTGATTTTGACCACCTTTAGGCGGTCGTTTGTTGTCGATCTGCCTGGCCCTGCCTGTGGGGCCGTTCCCGTTTTTCGGGCTTACTTCTCGGCGGCCGGTTCTCCGACCCGCTTGATTTCCCAGTCTAGCGTGAGGCCGCTGTTCTGGTAAACCTTTTTTCGGACCGCCTCGCCCAACCCTTCGAGGTCGGCAGCCGTGGCGCCGCCCGCGTTTGTCAGGAAATTCGCGTGCTTGGCGTTCATCACGGCCCCGCCGCGCGTGGCGCCGCGCATCCCGGCGTCCTCGATCACCTTCCAGGCCTTCAGATCGTGGGTGTCATCAGCCCGACCCGTGCTGGAAAACCCGGCCGGGTTGCGGAAGGTGGACCCGGCGGTCCGGTCCCTGGTGGGTTGCGTGGCGTCACGCTGGGACAACTGGGTTTCCATGCGATCGAACAGGTCCTCGGGCTGACCCGGGGGCGCATCGAAGACCGCCTCGGTAATGACGCAACCAGCCGGCAGGCTGCTGGAGCGATAGGCCAGGCCAAGCTTTGCCGTGGGCAGGGTTTTCAGGGTGCCATTGCGCAGCACGACGCGCACCTCGCGAAGAACATCCGAGGTGTAGTTCCCGTAGCAGCCAGCGTTCATGGTCACGGCCCCGCCGATGGCCCCGGGAATGGTGCGCAGGAAGGTCAGGTCGCGACCGGCCTGCGCCGCCTTGCGCGCGACATGCGCATCCAGCGCGGCGGCGCCCGCGCGCACGGTCGTTCCCTCGATCTCGATCCCGTTGAAGCCCCGGCCCAGGCGGATCACCACGCCGCGGATACCGCCGTCGCGCACGATCAGGTTGGACCCGACGCCCATGGGAAAGACCGGCACCGCCTCGGGCAAGGCAGCCAGGAATGCGGCGAGGTCGGCCTCGTCCGCGGGCTGGAAGAAGACATCCGCCGGCCCACCGACCCGCAGCCATGTCAGGCCGGACAGGTCCCGGTCGCGGGTCAGGGTGCCGCGCACCTCGGGCAGGTCGAATTCAGGTGTCATCGCTTGCTCCTACCCGTCGGCGGGGCCGCGCTCAACCCGCCCCCGCAGCCAGCGCCACAGGAACAGGACCGGCCAGCGCAGCATCGACATGCCCGCGACCAGCACCAGCAAACCGACCCAGGGGCCGTTCTGAACCGTGACCCAGACAAGCAGCGGCAGGCCGACACCGATCAGCAGGTAGGCCCGCGTCCAGTGGTTGTCGCGGCTGGGGATCATGGCCAGCACGTTGGCCGCGATGGCCCAGAGAAAGACGGCGACGAGGGACGCGCTCATCAGGGGCGTTCCGCGCCGTGGCCGCGTGCCCGCGCCCAGATATGGCGCAGCGGGTTGCGGAACATCGACAGGAAGGCAGCGAGAGCGAGCGCCGACCAGCCCCAGCCATGCGCCGCCCCCAGCCAGAGGATCAGGATCGGCGCCGCGATCAGCAGGGTGATCCCGGGCAGGTACTGGTTCCGCATGGGCAAAAGCGCCGTGAGCGTCGCCGCGAAGACCCAGAGGATGGACAGAAGCACAGGCAGGCTCATCCCCAGCCCCCTGTCACGATGCGCCGCAAGGGCGAGGCAAGGGCCACACCGCCCCCCATCGCCGCCAGCGCCGCCCCGGCCTCACCCGGATCGGTCTGGAAATGCAGCAGCAAAAGCCCGCCCGCCGCGACGACGAAGGCAAGGAGAAACCGCCTCAGAATCCGCGTCGTGCTGACAAGCGCGAACAGGACGACAGCGCCGGCGATGATCCAGGGGGCGGTCATACGGGCGGGCCACCAGGAAACATCTGTTTCAATACATCAATTATATCTCGAAACGATTCTACACGTCTGAAGTTCTTGATTGCTACGTCCGACCCATCACCGATCTTGCGACCAGCCTGCGCAGATCTCTCCACAAGGCGCCCGAAGGCGAGGCCTGTTCCAGCGGCGCTTTCAGTGAAACGTGCCTGCACGACCGCGCGGAACTCGTCGGCCGACGCTTCCGATATCGCGGCCCGGAAATCATGTGTTTCGCGGACCATGTCGCGGAGGATGGCCAGACTTTCGGCATCGAGCGCGATTGCCTGATCCGTCGACAATTCTTCAAGGTAAAAAATCATTTCATCGAACAACTCGATGACAGCGTCCCGATCGACGTGCTCGGCAGGAAGATCGGCCAACGGGGCAAGGGCCGCGTAGGATGGGCCGAAGTGCTTACGGGTGACTGACTTGAGAAATCCGACCCCCTCGTCGAGCATTGAGGCAAGTGTCGGCCCAAGGTCGTCGCGCGCTTTTTCCTCTTTGGAAAAGGCTTCCAACTGTCCCGCCAGCCGCACGATATGGCGCGCCCTGAGGTGGTTGAGGTCCTTCGCCCGCCGGACTTCATCGAGAACCTTTTGCGCGGCGCGCTGCAATACCCCGGCATGGTTGCCTGTTCCGGCAAGATCACCTGCGTAATCCACGAAATTCGCCAGGGTTTCTTCCAATTCGTCACAGTCATCGACAAAGGCACCGACGACTGCCGGGTCCTTCAGGTGGGCGTTGTCGTTTTCGATGCCGATTATCCGCATGACGCGATGCAGAGCATCGAAGGTGAAATCTACCGGGTAAGCCTTGGACAGCGCTGATCGGTATTTCTTCATCAAACGGGGGATGACGGTGTTGTTGATGTGCAGGTCGCCCTGCTTCCAGTCGTCCTCGGGGATCAGGGCGACGGCCTCGGTCAGGGATTGCGGGAAGGCGGGTTTGCCGTCCAGCAGGCCCTGGTACCAGGGCACCCAGAAGCTGCGGTAATCCGGCTGGTCGCCGTCGGGCTCGGGCAGCGCGTGCAGCGTGGCCTGCCATGCTTGGGCGATCTCGTCCGGCATCCCCTCGGGCCAGAGCGGGCGTGTGGCAGTGATGCCCTCCGCCTCGGCCCAGCGTGCGTCGTTGAATATTGTAGCGCGGGCGTCAGCCGCAGGATTCTTATCTCGCGGCGGATCGTGCTGATACCGCATGTTAGTAGCGCGTGATGCAGCAGTCATCGCGTCTGTCGCCGCTTTCGCGGCGGCGATCAGTGCGGAAGATCCAGACAACTGTATTGCATGCAGAGCCTGATTAGCTGCAATCGCTACTCGTGAACGCCCTGTTGCACGTTTGTGCTCGGCAACTTTCGGGGCAGCCTGTGAGAGGGCTAAAAGACTTTTGACAGTCGTATCTTTCGAGCCTGAGAACGTGCTGGCCGTCAGGGTTGCGCGAAAAAGAGTAAGCGTAGAAGGATCTTCGCTTCGATCGCCCGTCTCACAATAAAGCGGCAATACCCTTGCCGCGGCGCGGGCGGCGATCCAGACGCAGACTTCCTGGCTCTGGCCCTCCAGCCAGGCTTTCAGGTCGTCCTGCGTCTCGATCTCCGCCGCCCTCACATCGCTACCCTTTCAGCCGTTCCGGCAATCCCTTGGCCCAGGCGCTGATGGTGCCCGCACCGAGGCAGACGACCATGTCGCCGGGGCCGGTTTCGTCGCGCACCAGGGCGGCGAGGTCGTCGAGCGTGTCGATGGCGCGCGCGTCGCGGTGGCCGGCGCGGGTCAGCCCGGCGACAAGGTCGTCGCGGGACGCGCCTTCGATGGGGTCCTCTCCGGCGGCGAAAACCTCGGCGATGGCGACCACGTCGGCCTCGTTGAAACAGGCACAGAAGTCGTCGAAATGGTGGTGCAGCCGGGTATAGCGGTGCGGCTGGTGCACGGCGATCACGCGGCCCTCGCTGGCCTGGCGCGCGGCCCGCAGGACGGCCGCGATCTCGGTCGGGTGGTGGCCGTAATCGTCGATCACGGTAACGCCGCCCACCTCGCCCACGCGGGTGAAGCGACGCCCCACGCCCTTGAACGCGGCCAGCGCGGCACGGATTTCCGAGCGCTTCATGCCAAGGTGGCGGGCCACGGCCACCGCCGCCAGCGCGTTGGACACGTTATGGTCCCCCGGCATGGGCAGCGTGCAGCCCTCGATCATGGCCCCCTCGGTCTGTAGCGCGATGTCGAAATGCGCCTCGCCCTTTTGATAGCTCAGGTTCACGGCACGGATGTCGGCCTGGGTGTTGAACCCGTAAGTCAGCACCCGGCGGTCGGTGATCCGGCCCACCAGCGCCTGCACGTCCGTGTCATCGGTGCAGCACACGGCCAGCCCGTAAAAGGGGATGTTCGAGACGAAGTCGTAAAAGCCCCGGTGCAGGTTTTCCTCGGTGCCCCAGTGTTCCATGTGCTCGGGGTCGATGTTGGTGACGACAGCGATGGTCGCGGGCAGGCGGTTGAAGGTGCCGTCGCTCTCGTCGGCCTCGACCACCATCCATTCGCCCGCACCCACGCGCGCGTTGGAGCCGTAGGCGTGGATGATGCCGCCGTTGATGACAGTGGGATCAAGGTTTCCTCCGTCCAGAAGCGAGGCGACCATGGTCGTTGTCGTCGTCTTGCCATGGGTTCCGGCCACGGCGATGTTCGATTTGAGGCGCATCAGTTCGGCCAGCATCTCGGCCCGGCGCACCACGGGCAGGCCGCGGCGGCGGGCCTCGTCCAGTTCGGGGTTGCCCGGCTTGATGGCACTGGAGATCACGACGACCTCGGCCGCGTCGAGGTTATCGGCCCGCTGGCCTTCGAAGATCAGCGCGCCCAGCGATCCGAGCCGCTCGGTGATACCGGTGGATTTCACGTCCGATCCCTGAACCACATAGCCATGGTTGAGCAACACCTCGGCGATGCCGGACATGCCGATGCCGCCGATGCCGACAAAGTGGATCGGGCCGACATCAAGGGGGAGTTTCGTCGCCGCGGTCATGAGAGACTGTCCGTTGGTTCTTGCGTTGCGGCAGGTCCGGCCAGCTCCTCGACCAGCGCGACCAGCGCCTCGGTCGCCTCGGGCTTGCCCACGGACTGGGCCGCCTGCGCCATCTGCAACGCGCCGTCGGGGTTGGACAGCACGGCGTCGAT
>Ga0209938_1000381_pt1 | contig 24691 bp, 14 predicted proteins | sample SalPonR2_C_D1_MG_FD_185708 | JGI IMG/M metagenome (GOLD analysis project Ga0209938, IMG submission 185708) | Salt pond soil microbial communities from South San Francisco under conditions of wetland restoration - Salt Pond MetaG R2_C_D1_MG... ... | reverse complement strand
GGCAAAGCAATTGACCTGACTGACGAAAATGTACAGCTTAATTTTGCCGAAACAACTGCACATAAAGGAATTGCTGCCGATGCATTTGATTTTTTTGCTAAAGCTGAAGATACTTATGACCTTATTGTGCTTGACCCGCCGGCATTTGCCAAACATCATAACGTTTTAAGTAATGCCCTGCAAGGGTATAAGCGGATCAATCAACGTGCATTCGAAAATATAGGTCCCAATGGCATATTGTTTACCTTTAGCTGTTCTCAGGCTGTAAGTCCGCAAAATTTCAGGAAGTCGGTTTTTGCTGCAGCAGCTAATGCCGGCCGTAAGGTGCGCATATTGCATCAGCTTACCCAGCCAGCCGATCATCCTATTAGCATTTTCCATCCCGAAGGAGAATACCTTAAAGGATTGGTTTTACATGTGGAGTAAACAATCATACCCCTCAAACACTTCTTTTCGAGCAACACAAGTTGGTAATTCAATTTGTTTTTATTACATTTCCGGTTAGTTAAATAATGAATTCATTATTTTTTCCGGGCTGTGGGTTTATTGTATCGATTCTAGAACTTTTACTAAAAGTGAGTTGTATTACAATGAAGTTTATATTGTAATAATGAAAGCCCCGGGAATATTAATGGTCAAAACAATTCAGAAAAATATAGACTTATGCCTAAAACGATAATTATTTCGAACCGATTACCACTACAGATTAAGATTGAAAATGAGGAGCTTACAGTAACACCGAGTGTTGGCGGATTAGCCACGGGTATGAAGTCTGTGCATACAGCCGGCGATAGTTTGTGGTTGGGCTGGTCGGGGCTAACCGAAGAAGAAATTGACGACAATTTAAAAGCAGATGTGGAAGCGGCCTCGGCAAAAGAGGCTTGTGTCAATGTGCCGTTGACACAAGATGATGTGGAAAATTTTTATTATGGCTTTAGCAATAAAACAATATGGCCCTTATTTCACTATTTTACTGAATTTGCCGAATATCAACAACATTATTGGGATAAATACCGCGAAGTAAACGAAAAGTTTGCCGAAGTGGTGGCAAAGCATATTGAACCCGGCGATAAGGTGTGGATTCATGATTATCAATTGATGCTTCTGCCACAATTGATAAAAGAGCGTTATCCGGATTCTGCTATTGGTTTTTTCCTGCATATTCCATTCCCTTCATTCGAGGTTTTTCGTATTCTGCCCTGGCGGACCGAAATTCTTGAGGGATTACTGGGCGCCGATCTTATTGGTTTTCATACTTACGATTATGAACGTCACTTTTTTAGCTCTGTACGTCGTTTGCTCGGATACGAAATTAATTTCAACGAAATTATTATCAATAATCGCATCATACGTTCTGATATCTTCCCAATGGGCATCGACTATGATAAATTTCACAATGCATCTGTTTCTCAACAGCGGAAATCAGTAAAAGACCGCACAGAGTTGCATCAGGAATTAGATAAACACCAGCTCGTAAATCCCGAGGTTCGGTTTATTTTGAGTATCGACCGGCTCGATTATACCAAAGGTATTCAGAAAAGACTTTACGCATTCGAGCATTTTCTTGAAAAGTACCCCGAATATCGGGGACAGGCCACATTAATTATGCTCTGTGTGCCTTCGCGTCAGAATGTGGATCAATATCAGCGCATGAAAAGTGAAATTGATGAGCTCGTGGGCCGCATTAATGGTAATTACAGTACCATAAACTGGACCCCCGTTTGGTATTTCTACCGGGCACTACCTTTCGAAAACCTGATCGACCTTTATAGTTCAAGCGATGTGGCACTTCTAACACCCATTCGCGACGGAATGAACCTCGTTGCAAAAGAGTATGTAGCCGCACAAATTGACAGTAAAGGCGTGTTAATTCTGAGTGAGATGACCGGTGCAGCAAAAGAGATGAGCGAAGCAATTCTTATTAATCCTAATAATATTGATGCCATTGCCGATGCCATTCATGAAGCCCTTGCAATGCCGGCCGAAGAACAAATAACACGCATCGATACAATGCAAAACCGCTTGAAGCGCTACAATGTGGAAAAGTGGGCCGACGATTTTTTCAACAACCTGAATGAGGTACAGGAACAGCAGGCACTGCAAAGTGGGAAGAAACTCACAGATGCCATTCAAAAGGAGGTTGCCAAAGATTTTCATAAAGCAAAGTCACGTATTTTGTTTATTAATTATGACGGTACGCTGGTAGAAGAGAAAGAAAATATACAAAAAGCCAGGCCAACCTCTGAGGTTATAGATATTTTAGATACCCTGGCTGCCGATTCCCACAATGAGGTAGTTATTGTGAGTGGAAGAGATAAAAAAGCTTTTGACAAGTGGTTTAAAGATAAAAATTATACGCTTATCACTGATTATGGTGCTTCTTGCAAAGAGCCCGGAAAAGATTGGACCGAAGCTGACGGTATTGACACTGATTGGAAAAAATTGATACTCCCGGTGTTGGAATTTTATGAAGACCGCACGCCAGGAACTTTTGTAGAAGAGAAAAACTACTCATTGGTATGGCATTATCGTAAATCCGACCCTGAGTTGGGTGTTGGCCGTGCGAATGAACTTAAGGATCAGTTAACCAGCTTAATTGCTAACCATGATCTTGAAATTCTGGAAGCCAATAAATCTATAGAAGTTAAAAATAGTGATACTTCTAAAGGTAAGGCTGCAATGCGCAAAATTGACGGTCGCTCCTTAGAGTTTATAATGGCCATTGGTAACGACTGGACCGATGAGCAAATGTTCAGAGAATTGCCTGATGAAGCAGTCACCGTTAAAGTGGGTAAAACCACATCGAGTGCGCGGTACAACATTAGTAATTACAAAAATGTACTACAGTTTTTAAAAGTGTTGATTGCGGCAGAATAGATCAGTTTTTTGCAAATTTATCTCTGAAATCGTCAAGCGCGGTTTGTGTGCCCATTACCGTTACCACATCACCGGTTTGCAGTGTTGTGTAACCGTGGGGTATGTTTACATCAGCCCCACGTTTGATGAGTATTAGCTCCCCATCCTTATGGAAAGGAATATCTTTGATTTTGCTTTTACTTATGTTTCTGTTCAGAATGGTGATGTCTTCGATGTGAAAATTCTCGAAGCTCTCCAGTAGCGCACGATAGGTGGCCGGTCGGGTAATGAGGTTTTCAATGGCCGTTGCTTTAAGTTGGGTCTCATCGATATATTCTATCTGATAACCTGTCAGTTGGCGTTCCGTTGTTGCGCTGCTCGATTTCGTAATTACACGTGAGTGCCCAAGTTGCTTTTTGAGCATATAAGCAATTTCGGCATTTTGTTGCTCATCTTCTGTTACAATTACCACAAAATTATGTTGTTTTATTTTGAGTTTGTGGTAAGTGTTGGCTTCCTTTCCATTGGCATGAAGCACGTGCATACCCTTAGTTTTGATTTCTTCACAGCGGGCCTGGTTCTGCTCTACAAATATTGATTTTCGTCCATGCATATTCATTCTTCTTGCCAATAGTACACCTGTGCTGCTTCCGCCCACGATTATAATTTTATCGCCTTCAAGTATTCTGTTGGGCGAAATTAAATTATAAAGTACCGGCGATACAAAACATGTGACAACAGCCATGAGTACAAAAGCAGCATTCATGCCTGGGGTAATAATGCCAAAATCGAGCCCGATTTTAGAGGCTGCAATTATTAAACTTAGTCTTGAGGCCATTAAAAAGCCTGCTCCGAGCGCTTTTCTTGTACCAAACACATGCCGCCACAATAGCGCCGGAACAATTTTAATGGCATATAAAGCAACAAACAATAATGCTAAAAAGGGAAGTAATGCGTTGCTCATTTCCGTTAGCGCTGCTTCATCGAAATGTACACCCACCATGATGAAAAATATGGGAATGAAAAAGCCATAACCCATACCATCGAGTTTAATTAGAAGTACAGATCTGGATTTATTCATAAAAATGGATATCAGTATACCTGCCAGAAAAGCTCCAAGGAGCATGATTTCGGTGCCAATAAACTGAGCAAGTACTACAAAAAGCAAAATTAGAAATATTGTGCCTCTTATTTGAATTTGTGATACAGCGTGGGAGAGTTTATAAGCCATGCGCTTTATCCAGGTTTTACCCGTGAGTTTCATGCCCAGGAAATACATCAGATAAAATACAAAGAAAATGACAAAAATTAAGAGTAGTTCGGCCTGAAAGCCTTGCTTGAGTATAAAAGCTGTAAATGAAAATAATATAATGCTGAAAATATCTGCAATGGCGGCTGCTGTAATCACCATTTGCCCAAAACGTGTACTTTGCTCATTCTGACTTTTTAAAACCGGGAGAATTATACCGACAGATGTCGTTACCATGATGAGCGCAAAATACCATTTGTTTTGAATGTGAATAACACAATTAAGCAAATGAGCAAAACCGTAAGATAAAAACAGTGCCATAATGAATATAACCACGCCAATGAGCAGCGGGTTTTCCTGTATTGTGCGCCCGGTGATTTTTCGTTTGGGTAAGGATTGCCTTATTTGGTCTACATCGATTTCGAGCCCGCTTAAAAACATAAGAAACATAAAGCCGGAAAGTGCCAGAAAATCTAATGATTGCAGGTGTTGAGCTGGCAGGTCGTTAAGCAGAAATTTGCCAACCAGGTAACCGGCAATTATCTCGATTATAACCCCCGGAATCCTTTGAATTCTTAGAGAACTTAGTAAAAAAGGGACTAATACCGCAATTGAAGCTACAATGAGCAATGGATAATACTCGAAGTCGAAGGATATGTTAAGGGGTAAAAATAACATATCCCAAGTTAATAAAATTTGCAGAACCGCTTAACTTAATATTGGGTTAATATTTTTACAAAAAAAAGCCGCACTTGTAGAAAGTACGGCTATAAAATATTTTAATTTTTTTTATTCTTCCTCGGCAACGTCGCCTGCTAACTGGCCATAAACGTATGCTTTCAGTCCTAACATGAATGGTACTAAAAGAATACCGTAAAGTGCTGCTACAACAGGGTGAATAAGCCCTAAAATGAATAAAGGAAGTATTAAAACTATTTGTGCGCCAAAAATAATCCATTTGTAACCATAAGTAAGCTTATTACTAAGGTTAAGCGATTTGTTGGCATTCAGTCCTTTATCTACAACCAGCAGAACGGCAAGAGACCAGGCAATTGAAAGCACTATACCTGGAATGATCAGGAATAAAAATGCAATGTAAACACCAATACCTCTTAATGCCGTTACAAGGAAGAAATCTCCCATATACTTCAGGTATTTTTTATTGAAAATCTCTGTTGGTGAAATAACGTTACCGCGACTTAAACTCGCAGGAATGGTAATAATGGCAATGGTAGTTCCAACATTGATGTAAGGAATCCAAATTGTCAGAATCCACAAAATAATAGCGCCTATTAGTGATAAAATGTTTTTAATGCCAATTTGATAGGCGTTCGATAAAGCGTCGCTAAAAGTGAATTTTTTTTCCATAATACTAGCAGTTTAATTAATGATTCGTCCCAAATTTAACCATATTTTTTGGTTAATTTGTGAATGAATTGTTAATATTTTCTTTCATCCTGTTGGCTAACTTATATGCTTCCCCGCTTGTCGGGGCTTCACAGTAAATACGAATAATTGGCTCTGTATTAGATTTTCTTAAATGTATCCAGCCATTATCAAAATCGATTTTAACACCGTCAATACGATTGATTTTTTCATTGTGGTAGACTTTCGCAATGTCATCCAGCAACTTGTCTACGTCAAGGTCTGGCGATAATGTGATTTTATCTTTGATAATGGTATATGCAGGATACTGTTTTTTCACTGCCGAAACAGTGATGTCTTTTTTAGCCAGATAAGTTAAAAATAGCGCAATACCCACGAGTGCATCGCGGCCGTAATGTAATTCAGGATATATTACACCTCCATTGCCTTCACCGCCTATTATTGCGTTTTCTGCTTTCATTGTAGCTACTACATTTACTTCACCTACGGCAGATGCAAAATAGTTACCTCCGGCTTGTTCTGTTACATCTCTCAGTGCTCTTGAAGATGAAAGGTTCGAAACCGTATTGCCTGGCTTATTCCGGAGTACATAATCTGCCACAGCAACTATGGTATATTCCTCGCCAAACATAATTCCATTCTCATCGATAAAGGCAAGGCGGTCCACATCAGGGTCTACCACAATACCCAGATCTGCCTTATTAGTTTTTACAGCTTCGCAAGTTACTTTTACATTTTCGGGTAAAGGCTCTGCCGGGTGTGCAAAGTTTCCGTTGGCCTCACTATTTATTTCAATGATTTCTGTTACGCCCAGTGCACGCAAGAGGTCAGGTATAATTAGCGCCCCCACGCTGTTAATACCATCAACAACGACTTTAAAGTTTTTTGCTGCTATCTGTGCTTTATCTACGAGGTCAAGCTTCAATATGGATTCGATATGTTCATCGTGATAGCGTGTGCTGCTTACTGTACCAAGTTTATCGACTGGAGTGTATTCTATTGCTCCTCCTTCAGCAATCTCAAGTATCTCTTTTCCTTCGTCGCCATTGAGAAATTCCCCTTTGTTGTTGAGCATTTTTAGTGCATTCCACTCTTTGGGGTTGTGAGAGGCTGTTAGAATTAGTCCGCCATCAGCATTAAAATGAGTCACAGCCATTTCAGTTGAGGGAGTAGAGGCTAAATCAATATCTAACACATCAACACCCATGCCTGACAGCGTTGCATTAACCAGCATTTTAACCATTTTGCCGCTTATTCGGGCATCGCGGCCAACCACTATTGTATATTTTTGTTTGTTACCTTGTTTTTTAATCCATTGGGCATAAGCAGCTACAAATTTCACTACATCTTCGGGTGTCAGGTTATCTCCTGTTTTTCCTCCTATTGTTCCTCTGATTCCTGATATCGATTTAATTAGTGCCATATCTCTTCTCTTTAGCTTTTTTATATTTCTTTTCTTTTTGAATCTTTTTTTCAAGCACAGTGATTTTTTGCTCGAGTTTTTCTAATGTATTTTTAACCAAAGTGAGCTCATCTTTGGTCTGTTTTAATTTTGTTTTTAATTCTTTGTTTTCAATTACTAACGCATGAATAGCCACATAGTTAAGTCCAATTTTGTCATAGTTTTCTACCCTGGTTTCCGAACCAATTTTTCCTACTCTGTCGTTGCCGAAATTTTTAAAAAACTCTTTGTCTGTCAGACCATAATGTCGTGTGCTTGTGTTTTCTGACAGGCTCCATGTCCCTGGATTTGTGTTTGCAATTTTTTGCAATATAAAATTGCGGTCTACACGCTGAAAATGTTGTTTCTGGGCCTGGGCTCCCAAAGCGGAAATAATTGCCAGTATGATAAGTAACTGTTTCATAGAATAGTGTTTTGTTTTGTTACTATTTGAAAAGGCTTTCTATCTCTTCGGTTGACATGTTTTTTAGTGCAATATTATCATCGATTAACTCATCTGATAATTTTTGCTTTTTACCCTGCAAGGTACGTATTTTTTCCTCAATGGTATCTTTAGTGATGTAGCGGTACACAATCACATTTTTATCCTGGCCTATGCGATGTGCGCGGTTGATGGCCTGTGCTTCGGCTGCCGGATTCCACCAGGGGTCAAGCATAAGTACATAATCGGCTGCAGTGAGGTTCAGACCCACGCCACCGGCTTTTAAAGAAATAAGGAAGATATGGTTATTGTCGTCTTGCTGAAATTCTTCTATAACGGCTTCTCTGTTTTTGGTTTGACCGGTTAGCATGGTATATGTCCACTTTTTTTCGTGGCATATTTGCTCAATGAGATTCAAATGCTTTACAAATGATGAGAATACCAGTACTTTATGCTTCTCTGCCACCAGGTTTTCGAGGTGCCGGCTTACGATTTCTGTTTTGCCAGCAGAGCCAGTATAGTTTTCATCGAGCATAACAGGATTATTGGCCACCTGACGTAATTCATTCAGGGCTTTTAGAATTAATGTGGTGTTGCGACCAATGCCATCTTTTGAAATCACCTGCATGAGGGCATTGCGCGTGGCAGACTTTTTTTCTTCGTAAAGCTGGTATTGTTCCTCTGTCATTTCGCATAAAATGCTTTGCTCAGTGAGCGGTGGCAAATCTTTTGCAACTTCATTTTTAGTTCTGCGAAGCACAAATGGCGCAGTTAATTTTTTAAGTTTTTGAAGTCTTTCCTGGTCCTGGTTTTTTTCAATTGGCACCGCGTAATAATCTTTAAACCATTTTTGAGAGCCTGTAAGGCCGGGGTTTATAAAGTTGAGCTGTGCCCATAAATCGGTTAGTGAGTTTTCTATTGGCGTACCGGTGAGTACGAGTTTGTTTTGACTCTGCAGCCTGCTAACTGCTTTGTAAATAACTGAATCGGGGTTTTTGATGTTCTGACTTTCATCTATGACAATGTAGTCAAAAAGGAATTTTTCAAGGTCTTTAATATCGTTACGTATTACGCCATAAGTGGTTATCACAAGATCGTAAAACCTGAAATTATTGATGTTTTGCGTGCGGGCATTTCCAATATGCTGCTTTATTTTGAGGTGGGGAGCAAATTTTTGGGTTTCGTTTTGCCAGTTATGCACAATCGATGCAGGGGCAATAATTAGTGATGTGGCTTTGCGCTCCAGTGTCTTGAGTTGTTCAGAGAACAAATCCAGTTGGCCTTCAGTAGCTTCGTGCTCGTTATGTTGTGTTCTTAGAGTATTTCCATTACTGTGCAGGTGATGATAACTAAGTAATGACAATGTCTGCAGCGTTTTTCCCAGTCCCATATCATCTGCCAGGCAACCTCCAAAATTGTATTCTCTCAGCCTGCGCATCCAATTATAGCCGCTTTTTTGATAAGCCCTCAGGGTCGCGTTTATTTCGTCAGGAATATCAAAGTTGCGCTGGTCTTTTATCAGATGCTGAAATTGCTCCTTTATGCCGGCCTTTCCATCCACACTGAGCTTATTGAGCGCTTCAAACTGGTACTTTCTGAATTTAAGCGTCTCCTGTTCTTTTTTGCCCAGGCCAAATAAATCGCGATAATCGGAAAACCATGCTTCCGGTATGATGGCAATGGTGCCATCGGGTAAGGTATATTCCCGATTGCCCTTTAGGATATGATTGCGCAATTTTACAAAAGGAATTTCAAAATCTCCAAGTTTCACAACGCCATAAAGATCGAACCAGTCGTTTTTTTCTTTTACCTGTAAATCAAGATTTATATCGCCCAAATGGTATTGTTTTTCAAGATCCGACTCAATTATAAATCCACTGCCGGTTAGTTTTGAATGATTGTGGTTGATCCATTCAATCAGTGTGTAGTCGTCTATTTGGTTTTTAAGCGTAAATATTGTACCTGACCTTTTTATTAAACCCAGATTTTTCAGAAAACTAATTTTATCATCTTCCCATGAAGCATTGCGCTTAATTTTTGTGAAAGATTTCGACTTGGGATGAAACTCCACAATGGCCTGATCAGGGCTCTGGTCTGGTCTGACTTTAATGTGTCCGTATAAAAAATTGAGGTTTAATGTAAGTTTATTGTTTAAAGATCGCTCCACATCCAGGCGAGCCCTTTTTTCGACTTCGGGTGTGTTTATTTCAAAACCCGTAGCTGTTACATTGTGTGTTTTTATTAGCCTCCTTACAAAAGTGTTCAGGTAGTTGTCTACCAGCTTTTCAGGTATTTCAATTTCATCTTTACTGATGAAGGGGATAATTTTTTTTGTGTTGAAATGCTCAATAAAATAGATGGTTCGGTTCATGATAAATACCGAAGGCGCTTCGCAAAGAATAAATATTTTTTGATCTTTCAGGCTCACCGGCGTGCCCTGATAGCGCAGTGAAAGTGTGTACTTCAGTTTTTCATCATACTGAAAGTGAAATTTACACTCTAATGGTTCATCAGAGATCTCCAGTTTGTCAGTTTCAAATATATTGTGAGTTTGTTTATAATAAACCGGAATTTGCTGTGCATAGGCTAACTGGAGTACATCAACAAGTCGTTTGTCGATATAGGGGCGAATATGGTCCTGAAGGTGTTTTTTTTCCAGGTTTTGATAAAAATCAGTCTGAGTTTGTCGCGATCGCCCGAAAATGGTGAAAATATGTTTTTCGGTATATTCGAAACATGTGTTCAAAAGTGTTTCGACATGGGCGTTCAAACCCGGAATTTCTTTCGATGGGGTCTCGGGCAAAACCGGAGCAATGTTGTAAAATGCCGATTTATCTTCTTTTATGGCTATTGAAGGCTGCAGAATAGCTCCCAGCTTACGATTATATTGGTATGCCAGTATCAGTTTTTTTATCATAGATCTTGCAAAGATAAAAAGTCAAAACATAACTTTACGACAGTAATTACACGAAATGGGTAAAAAAGTATGTTGGCTTACTATTTTACACAAATTATTGGCAATTTTTTTTAAAATAATTCCCGAACCTGTAAAGATTATAAATTGTACCTTTGTTTATTGTTCTATGATAAGATATTTGTCCATAACGGTTTTAATTGTATGCATGTCATTGGCTGGAGCCTTTTCGCAGGAGCAGAAGTATCAATTTGTGCATTTCGAGGAGCTTTTTAAACCGGGTATTTATCTGAGTTTTGAAGCTTTTAAGGCGCAACAACCCATTCCGGAACATGCCATAATTGCCATGGAAAAAAAAGACGACCCACAGTTTTTGCTCAAGGTGTTATCTTACGAGCGGTTTTCGTATTTTGACAGTACAGGAAATCGCCGCACATTAAAGAGTGAAGATATTTGGGGGCTTGTGAGACGAAATTCATTGTATATTTTTCATGAATATGCATTATCGAAAGTACATTTTAATGGTCGTTGGGGGTATTTTACAACCTATAAAATTTCCCTCCAACCGGGCATGGGCGTAATGCCCGGAAGCCACCTGGCTGTTCAGGTGCCGCTTACAGCCGGCAAAAGAACACAAACCATGATCATAGACCTTAAAACAGGCAATATTCAGCCATTTAAACGTAAAGATTTTTTAAACATTTTAAGCGCAGATTCATTGTTGAAAAATGAATACCAATCCTTAAGAAGAAGAAAACAAAAACAACTTAAATATTTGTATCTTCGTAAACTGAATGATAGAACTGAGTTCACGTACCCAAAGTAATTATTGTATCATTAAAATAGATTAAAATGAAGAAACTTCTTGTATTGATAAGTTTAATGGCCATCGCCGGCCAGCTTTTTTCTCAATTGGTTGTTGCCGATCAGGAAGAATTGAAGCAGTTCAAAAATACCAAAACCATTGCCTTTTTAGAGCCAAATCCACTGTTGCAGTACAACAGAATTATTAAAGAAGTAATGGAAAAACATTGGGACATAACTGAATTTGAGATTAAACCCTACGATGGAGAAAAGTTTGAGCAGCAAAGGCTTGATCCAAATCTTTCGTTTCTGATGATTAACCGGATTTACTATGAGCGCGATAAAACCCGTGCCCAGTATCAGTTTCTTAACCTTTCACTGGGTGGTGATTACGAGTTGGCTGGTCAAATGCCCACACTTTCAGGCCTGCCCATTAGTTACGTTGATGTTGAAGAAGACACCTACGATTACAAACTTGGTTTGATCCTTCGTTTCATTCAGGAACATATCAAAGTAAGTATGGAACACCCTGATTTGAATAAATCCAGGAAGATGATCAGGTTTTACCGTAAAGAGTTGACCGACATACACGATAAAACCCTCTATGTATTGAAAGAGGAGTTAGGCCCTGAAGTAAATACACTGAACGAAATTAAGGAATATTATCCTCACAAAGTTAAAATTGCCACTAAAGAAGAAATCACAAAGGTTATAGACAGCCGCGATCCTGATGCAGTAATTTTACATCAGGTGGGGCCGAAAAACAGCAAACGTAAAGCCCGCTGCTGGAATGTAATTATGGGTGCAGATGACGCAAAACTGTATTATTTTAACTACCATATGATAAAAAGAGGGAAGCGCCCCGAGGGCTTATTGAAGAAAGACTTTAAACGATTAAGCAGACAGTAATTCTTGTGAGTAATATAAAGAGGTGCGTCAGTTCAGATGTACCTCTTTTTATTTTTCAATGGAACCACATTTCAGGAAATCATCTTCAATTAATAATACGTTACAATCGTCAATAGATAGCACTCCTGATTCTTTTTCTTGTTTGTAATAAAAGAAATGAATTTTAGTACAGCCAGCAGGGATCTTAGTTGCTATGTAATGTGCATTCCAGCTGGCACTATCTGTGCCGTGTAATTTAATACTTTTTACTTTAATAGGTTTTTCCACATTTTTCCCGAAAAATCTTAATACCGCTCGGGCATTTGTTTGTTTTGATAAAATGCTAAAACCTCTAATGGCAATAAATTCATGGTCTTCATTAAAATGATCTCCCATTTTAAGATTAAAGCCCCCACCATATTTTTCTTGTTTCCCAATTTTCAGCGAATACCTGCCTTCATGTTTTTGGGTTGAGTCTACATTGTTTTTGTGTTTGTTCCAAAACAAATTATCTTTTTCGTAATTAATATGAATGCGTTTTTGATTATTGTGCCTCTTGTTTCTAGTAAGCCATGCAAGTTGTCCGTTTTGGTAATTTTTCAGCTTTTTAACTTCCGGATAATGAAAATACAGCCAACCTTTAAGCTCTTCTTCGTTCACTGTATTGCTCCAGAAATATACAAGATTGTTTTTTTCTGATTTATTAAAGTTGTTTTCCAAATTTGATATATCCTTTTCAGTGTAAATTCTGGAGAATTCTATTTCCTCTTTAGTTTGAACCTGGTTTTTTAATTGGAAAGGATTGTCAATAGGGAATAGGTATGAGAAATCTGTTTGTTTACAGGATTTTTGCCATGCTTTAATATCAATGGCAGCTTTTTTATAGATAGTGTTCCTGGTATGGTTATATGGTTTGTTAAAGAAGTTATAGCTTGCAATTAAAGCTATAATTACAATTCCAGTTGAGAAACCAATTTTAATAATAAGCTTTTGTTTGCTCAAAGACAAAAGAATTGCTACGACGAGAATAAGCAAAAAGAGGGATAAGGATATTATAGAAGCCACTATGATTTTGTTTTTTTCAAAATGAAATATTATAGTATGCGATCCTGCTGGCAACACCGTGCTAATAAAATGGTAGTTGGAGGTAAAGTGGTTTGATTTTTTTCCATCAATATAGAGTTTCCAGCCCGGATAATTGGCTTGTTGTAATGTAATGATTTGTTGGTGAGTGGTTTTTGTTTTTACTTCGATTTTTGTGGGAGAGAAGTTGCTGATTTGCCAGGTATCCTGGTTACTTGTTTTATGATCAGTGTTTTTTAATGTTTTAAAGAGGTTGCTCTCAACTACTAATGTGTTTGGTTCTAACGCTCCTTGCTGCGAGAGACTGTCACTTACTAAAGAATCCGAAAAGAATATTATCGGATTATTGAGCGCATGTTTTTTTATGTGCAATGTAGTATCGAGTTTTTTATAACTATCCAATAAAAATGGATTGTATCCCTGAAATGAGATTTCTTTTCTGAAAATACTGCCATTTTTCCATGATGGGCCAAAAGAGAAAAGCTTGTTTGTTTGCTCGATAATAGGTTTTCGCGAAGGCACAGGGAAACCTTCCGGATGTTTCTTTATTTGATTGTACCATTCTATCGGATCTTTTTTCGAAACGCCGGTTGATTGCATGTTTAACTGAACGGAAAGCATAAGATCTGCGATAATCAGTATAATAATCAGTCCCCAATGCATTTTTTTTCTGCGCAAAACAATTAAAAAAAGTGCCAGTAAAACAAGTTGTAATATCCCTTGAATTAAGATTCTGTCATATAGCGTTGATTTGTCGCTTTTAATAAAAATTGAAAATGAATCCGGGTCTATATTCTGTAAAGCATAAATGCTGATACCTAAAACTATTATTAAAAGCCCAGAAAGCGCTATTCTAAATCTATTGAGCCGGTCAGAGTTATTAAATATATTGTGAAGAGCGTAGCCTGCGAATACTAGAAATCCAAAAATGGTAAAGATCCTGAAAATTGAAGGATAACGAAACTTATCCATCATTGGAAGATATTCGAATGTAAGAGCTCGAAAAGGTAAGCTATCACCTACTGCAGTGAGTAAGGTTATTATGGCTATGATAAGAAAAAACCAGGCCTTTTTGGGTAATTTCATAAATAAACCTGTAAAAACTGCTGCAAGAGGTAATAGTCCAAAATAAGCATTAGACATCGAAGTGTCGGTTTGGAAAAACCACTTATCGCCAACAGATGAATAGGGGAGTATGAAAGAAAGAAAAGACTCAAATGAAAAAGGATTCGAAAAAACCCGTACTGAATCGACCTCATTAAAACGGGCAATATGTGGCCCCACTTCTATGAGCGAAATTATTTGTCCGATTACAAGTATGATTATCAATAAGGCGAAAATGCCGTTTATTCCGAACCATTTTGCAATAGCTATCCAGTTATGGTTTTTCCATTTTTTAATAGAAAAACCAATAAATAATGCAAAAAGCAAGTAAGCTGTAATGATAGATATTGCTGGATATCCGTCAGTTAGCATTAAAAACACAAAAACAGTACCCCATAGAAGATTGGTGATTTGTGGTTTTTTATACAATCGAAAATAGAAAAGAATTACCCATGGGAGCCAACATGCCCCACTTAAAAAGTTGATATGCTGAGCGTGTCCGATAAAAATACCTGAAAGCATATAAGCTATGCCAATGATAAAAGCAATCTTTCGGTGTCTTACCAAATGGTCGATCAGCTTAAACATGCCAAGGCCGGCCATGTAAACATGTACGATAAAAAAGAAATGTAAAGTAAGGTTGGTATAGCCTGTTAGAACACCGGTAAACATATTGAGTGGCGACCATGTACTGATTAAATTTGCATAGATAGGATAACCTCCTTCTCCATATGGGTTCCAAAGGGGAAAAATTCCGTTTTGCAAGCATTCGCCAATAAAATAACGCCGGGGCAAATAACCCACTACCATATCCCATTTAACGCTATTGAGCAGAAATGCAATTTGGTAAAATGCAATAACGGCTATCAGCAACAATATAATCTCAAATGGTATGGATAACCTTTTTTTCACTGCAAACTCTTTCTTGGTTTTACAAAGAAATGTATTTTTTGGTAGCTTTTAATAACTTTTTAAAACGGGTGTTGAGAAATTATGAACAATAACAATGACTGAAACATGTTTTTTGCTATATCATTTACTTTTTTCTCTGAGCCTTATAAAAAAACACTAATTTTGTGGGCTAAAACGAAATATATGGCACAGAAAGTTACTATTCCAAAAGGAACCCGTGATTTTACTCCGCTGGAAATGGCCCGGCGCAATTATATATTCAATACCATACAAGAAGTTTATGAGTTGTATGGCTTTCAACCCATTGAAACTCCATCTATGGAGTTGCTTTCAACCCTGATGGGGAAATATGGCGAAGAGGGTGATAAGTTGCTCTTCAAGATTCTGAACTCCGGAGATTTCGCAAAAAAAGCAGATGAAAAGCATTGGGAAGAGCGCAATATTACAAAGCTTACACCACAAATTGCCGAAAAAGGTTTAAGGTACGACCTTACAGTGCCATTTGCACGTTTTGTGGTGCAAAACCGCAATGAAATTCAGTTTCCGTTTAAAAGATACCAGATACAGCCCGTATGGCGTGCCGACAGACCACAGAAAGGCCGTTATCGTGAATTTGTGCAGTGCGATGCCGATGTGGTTGGAAGCAACTCACTGCTGCACGAAGCGGAACTTGTGATGATAATGGACGAAGTATTTACACGTCTTGGGATAAATGTAACTATAAAAATTAACAGTCGTAAGTTGCTTACTGCTATCGCTGATATGGTAGGCAAACCAGAGCTAATAACAGCAATTACAGTAGCCATTGATAAACTCGATAAAATTGGCCTTGAGAAGGTTCAGGAGGAGTTAAAGCAGGTGGGATTGTCCGATGACGATATTAAAAAAGTTACACCCATTATTGAGCTGAGGGGAAATAATCAGGAGAAAATAGAGGCTGTAGCAGATTTGTTCGGTGGAAATGAAGCCTCCGAGGCCGGCAAAAATGAGATTTTTAAGGTATTTAACTATTTAGAATCATATGAGCTTAATAATGAAGTTGAGTTTGATTTAGCATTGGCTCGGGGCCTCAATTATTATACCGGCTGTATTTTCGAAGTTAAAGCAAAAGATGTAGCCATTGGCTCAATATGCGGTGGTGGTCGCTACGATGATCTTACCGGTATTTTTGGCCTTAAAGATGTGTCAGGAGTTGGCATTTCATTTGGCGCCGATCGTATTTATGATGTACTTGAGCAGTTGAACCAGTTTCCAGAAACTACGCTGCAGGGGCCCAAAATTATGTTTGTAAATTTTGGCGATAAAGAGGCACAATATGCACTAAAAGCTGCAATCGCTCTGCGGAATAAAGGTGTTTCAGCTGAGGTTTACCCCGATAGCGTTAAAATGAAAAAGCAAATGAATTATGCTAATACCAAGCACTTTCCTTTTGTTGTGCTTGCCGGAGAGAATGAAATTAACAATAGTACCTACACGTTAAAAGACATGAAAACGGGCGAACAAAGTGAGGTTAGTTTGTCTGAATTGACTGAGAAGTTGAAAAACAGCTAGATTATTTGGCACAGCAGTTCATGTGTCAATCATTTTTAAATAACATACTATGGATACTATTCATTACATATCACCCGAACCATTAACTTTTGAGATAATTGAGGAGATAATTGCGGGCGATTACAAATTGGCATTATCCGATGATGCCAAACAATTAATACAGGAAAGCCGGGATTACCTTGACCAGAAAATGGCCAAACAGGATGATCCTATTTATGGAATTAATACCGGATTCGGCTCACTTTGCGATAAGAAAATATCGAAAGAAGATTTGTCGAGACTGCAACGAAACCTGGTAATGTCGCATGCTTGTGGTACCGGGAATGAAGTGCACCCGCAGATTGTAAAACTTATGTTGCTGTTCAAGGCACATGCCTTGTCACTGGGTAAAAGTGGTGTGCAGTTACAAACAGTGGAGCGCATCATCGAAATGTTTAACCACGACATAATTCCGGTTGTTTACGAGCTCGGCTCGTTAGGTGCATCGGGTGATTTGGCCCCACTTGCTCACCTGTTCTTACCTCTGCTTGGAGAAGGAGAAGTGATAGTAGATGGAAAGCGCATACCAAGCGCAGAGATGCTTAAAAAACAAGGCTGGGAAACTATTACGCTGCGCAGCAAGGAAGGGTTAGCATTGCTTAACGGTACCCAGTTTATGACAGCTCATGCGGCAATGGCACTTATACGCACATATAAGCTGCAAAAACTGGCCGATCTGGCCGGTGCACTCTCCCTTGATGCATTTGATGGTATAATTTCACCATTTAGTGAAGAGTTACAGCAGGTACGACCCCACGAAGGACAAATTGAAACTGCCCGAAACATCCGTGCTATGCTTATGGACTCGGAAATTAATGAACAGGAAAAAGAGCATGTGCAGGATCCCTATTCCTTCCGCTGCATTCCTCAGGTGCACGGAGCTACCAAAGATGCGGTAAACCATGTGAGCAGTGTAGTCCTTACTGAGATTAACTCCGTTACAGATAATCCGACAATTTTTGTCGAAGAAGATAAAATTTTATCAGGAGGTAATTTTCATGGGCAACCATTGGCACTAAGCCTCGATTACATGGTAATGGCATTATCGGAGCTTGGAAACATTAGTGAGCGGCGCGTTGCCCAGCTAATAAGTGGTAAGCGTGGGCTACCTGAATTTCTTGTGGCGAATCCCGGTCTGAACTCCGGACTGATGATTCCTCAATACACAGCTGCATCAATCGTAAATAAAAACAAACAACTTTCAGTGCCGAACTCAATCGATTCAATTGTTTCATCAAACGGGCAGGAGGACCACGTGAGTATGGGTGCCAATAGTGCCACGAAATTAAGCAGAGTTGTTGACAACCTTGAAAGACTTATTGCCATTGAGTTAATTAATGCATCGCAGGCACTGGAGTTCAGAAAGCCACTGAAAACATCGCCATATCTGGAGGAGTTTTTGGCTGTTTTCAGAGAAGAAGTTCCGTTTGTAAAAGATGACCGTGTGTTATATGAGGATATTGAACGGGCTGTGTCATTTATTCGAAGTGGAAGTTTTGAGTAAAACTAACATAAAATAATATAGAAATTAAAGTTTATCGCTGTCTGAATCCAGGCAGCGATATTTTTTTGTTCGATTTGCTGTTTTACAGGCAATTAATTTTGATTGTGTTCGTTAATTAAAACGTAAAAATAAATTGCCTGTTCGTAAAACTTTTGTTACGTTTGAGCAGCTAAACTAAATTATTCTCTCTTAAAGTTAAAAAACATGTACAAAATCAAGATGATCGTTATCGCGACCATAGGAATGTTTCTTATGGGTTGTGCCGGTAATGGAAAAAAACACGAAGTAATTCAAAAAGAAGACAGTAATGGTTACGCCTACAAAGAGGTAACCAACGACCCTTATCATGCCAGAATTTATACGCTTGATAATGGACTGAAAGTTTACCTGAGTGTAAACCGCGATGAGCCACGTGTGCAAACCTATATCGGCGTTAAAGCAGGTTCAAGTTACGATCCGGCCGAAACCACCGGCCTTGCGCACTACCTCGAGCATATGATGTTTAAAGGTACCGGAAAAATCGGAGCACTCGACTGGGAAACAGAGAAAGCCATGATCGAGGAAATCTCTGAACTTTATGAGCAACATAAAGCCACAGATGACGACAATGAAAAAAAGGCCATTTATGCTAAAATTGACAGCATATCGTATCAGGCTGCTAAAATGGTTGCCGCAAATGAATACGATAAACTTATGTCTACACTTGGTGCAAAGGGAACAAACGCTTATACCTCAAATGAACGTACAGTTTATATGAACGATATTCCTGCCAATGAGCTTGAAAAATGGCTTATGGTAGAAAGCGAAAGGTTTAGCCAATTGGTCCTTCGTTTATTCCATACCGAACTTGAGACTGTTTACGAAGAGTTTAATATGGGGCAGGATCAGGATGGCCGACAAGCTTACCAGGCACTCTATAAAAACCTTTTCCCCGGGCATGTATACGGTGAACAATCTACTATTGGTAAACCAGAGCACTTGAAAAACCCTTCAATGGTAAATATTCATAATTATTTTGACACTTATTACGTGCCTAATAATATGGCTATTGCCATGGTTGGCGATATTGATATGGATGAAACCATTAAAATGGTGGATGAGCATTTTGGTAAAATGGAAAAAAGTCCGGTTGAACCCATTAATCATGGAAAGGCCGATCCTATTAAGGGTGTTGTCAGAGATACAGTTAGTGGACCGCAACCAGCATCTGTGAGAGTGGCATTCCGTTTCGATGGTGTGAAATCAAAAGACCGGAAGTATGTGAGCCTTATAGATCATATTCTGAGCAATCGCACTGCAGGCCTTATTGATCTAAACCTTGTGCAGGAACAAAAGGTACAGATGGCTGCATCTTATTCCAGCTTTTTGCAGGATTATGGAACACATGTCTTCTATGGAATGCCACGCAACGAACAAACATTGCAGGAAGTGGCCGATCTGATGTTGGCAGAGCTTGAAAAGGTGAAATCAGGCAACTTCGATGACTGGCTTATTGAAGCTTGCATAAAAGACATGAAGGTTAGTAAAATAAGAAAACTGGAAGGTAAATGGCGTGCACATGATTTTATCGATGCCTTTACAAATGATTTTGCCTGGGAAAATTATATCACTTTTATTGAAGACCTGGAGAAAATTACCAAAGAGGATTTAGTGAAATTTGCCAACGAAAACTATGGCGACGATTATGTAGTGATTTATAAAGAACAGGGGCCACGCACTGCAGCTGTAAAAGTAGATAAGCCAGAAATCACTTCACTGGAACTTAACCGCGATGTGCAATCAGATTTCTTCAAGGAAGTGACCTCTGAGCCTGGCAAACGCTTAGATCCTATGTTCATTGATTTTGACAAGCGAATTGACCATGCAGAGGTGACCAATGGCGTTAAGTTGAGCTACATTGAGAATAAAACAAACGAGCTTTTTCGCATGCAATACATCATTCCGATGGGTAAAAATCATAATAATATGATTCCATTGGCTGTTGAGTACCTTGAGTATTTGGGGACCGAGAAATACAGTCCGGCAGAGTTTAAAAAAGAACTTTTCAAATATGGATTAAGTTTTGGTGTATATGCCAGTAGTGAAGATGCTTATGTGTATATTTCAGGACTGGAAGAGTCGCTGGATAAAGGTGTTGAATTGCTTGAGCATATGATAGCCAATGCAAAACCAGACCAGGAAGCCTATGATAAATACGTACAGAAAATTTTAAAAGACCGTTCGAATGCCAAAGAGGATAAAAACTCAATTCTTTGGAGCGGAATGCTTAACTATGGATTGTATGGAGAAGAATCATCATTCACGAATATTATTCCAGAAGAGAAACTTAAGAATATAGCTCCACAAGCGCTTACAGATTTGGTGAAAGATCTCTACAGTTATAAACACGAAATATTCTATTACGGTAGCAGGCCTACTAACGAGCTTACTAATCTGTTGGCTGAAAAGCATCAAATACCCGGAGAATTAAAACCTGTACCTGAACCAAAAGATTATGATGTGCGCGAAATAGATCATAATGAGGTTTACTTTGTGGATTATGACATGATTCAGTCTAATATCCTATTGCTTTCAAAAGATCAGCAATTCGATAAGGAATTGATGCCCTATGCCCGCATGTTTAATGAGTTTTATGGTAGTGGGTTGTCATCGATTGTTTTCCAGGAAATCAGAGAAGCTAAAGCTTTGGCTTATTCGGCTTTTTCTGCCTTTACGACACCATCAAAACAAGATGATGATCACCTGATTTATGGGTTTGTAGGCACACAGCCAGATAAAATTAAAATTGCAACCAATGCTTTAATGGGACTTATGGACGAAATGCCAGAAGCTCAAAAGCAATTTGAAAGTGCACGGGACGCAATATTGAAGAAAATTGAGAGTGAACGAATCACTAAAGACGCTATTTACTGGACCTATAGAAGCAATAAAAAACGGGGTATTGATCACGATTATCGCAAAGAAGTTTATCAGAAAGTACAAAAAATGTCACTTGATGAATTTAAAGAATTTTTTAATAACCATATAAGTGGTAAAAATTACACCTATATGGTTATGGGTGACAGCGAGAGTGTGGATATGAATATTCTTGCAGAAATTGGTACTGTGAAAGAACTTACGCTTGAAGAGCTTTTTAATTATTAAGAGTCAGGCTAAAGAAACAAAAAACCCCGTCATAAAGCGGGGTTTTTTTGCTTCCATTTGGGTTTGCTTACAACTATAAAATTTATTCTTCATATCCATAAATATGCATTCATGTTACTGGAACAAATAAAGATTGGAACATTGCCTGTATCTAAAACAAGTCACCCATGCCATTCGCAGTTTTAAAAGGTATAACCAACTACAAATAAATATTTTTTAATGTTTGACCCTACTGTTACGAAAGGGTAGAACAACGACGCCACTGCCAGGATGACCAATAAATAAACCACACAGCGCAATGAAGGGCTGTAGCTTGATTCCAGGCTAAAGATATGTGATTCCTCCGGAATAATTCCTCAAATAAATTAAAAGCAATCCATACTCGAAAGTGAGGACTTCGCTTTGGGCGAAACCCTCACTGCCCAATCCGTCAGCAAACGATTCTATATCAAAATTACGCACGCCCTAAAAGTGGCACAAATCAAATCCTAAAATTCATTTTTTACTTATTGCTGGAATGTGTAATATTTATAGTAGCGTTGCGTACTATATACAATTCATAACGACCGGGTTCAAGCACTGAAACCGTAATTTTTTTATTTTACGATGTTGGCAAACCGGCTTTATTTCTTCAATAATTGTTCAAAGTCTAACTTAATTAATTCCCAAGCTTTTTCTTTATGACAGTTCGGTTTAAAATCATCTTCTGCGTAAGAAAAATCAATTATTTTGCCTAGTAAATAATCTTTTGAATATCCATAAGGATTTCTTTTCAGATAAAAGCATATCATTTCATCTAATGTATAACTTTCCAATAGTTCATGAATATCCCAAAAATCCTTTTTTCGACCACCATTAGCTATTAACTCAAATTTCATTGCCGCTACTTCTTCAATACTTGCAAACCTAATATTTTGTTTATAAACAACAGGAAAAACAAAGGGTTCTGTATAGAACAAATCCAATTTTACCAATTCATGTTTATTATTTCCAATAAAATAGGACTTGCCCATTCCAACTATATCAACTGATGATGAATTCACATATGGAAAGGTTTCAATTAAAATAGTTTCGAGTATAGAAAAGTCGATACTACCATAATCAGCGTCTGTAAATAAATCTATATCAATTGAGGCTCTGTGACCTAATTGAAGACTCAATGAAGTGCCTCCAACAAGCCTAAAGCTATTAAATTCTTCAGTTCGCATTAATTGTTTAAGAGCATTCCATAGTAAATCGGAAACAGTATTTAAGTATAAACTCATTTCAATAAGTTGTATTCTTTAACATTCTTCTCAAAAGAAGGTAAATAGCTTTCTTTTATTGATTTAATTTCCTTAGAAATTGTTTTCTTTCCATAGAATGAAATAATTTCATTTATCTCAGTTTTATTGCCTCTTTCTAAAATTCTTTTTATAATAGATTTTTTGTTTTTGTTCCAATCAATTTTATTAAAATCAGTATCCCAAAAAAGTGCTCTCCTTATATTATTGATGTTAGGTGTTTCTTTTATTTCAGATTCTGCTATTTTAACGTCATAACTTGCCTGTAGCAACATGAAGTAATCTTTTTCGGTTTTAAATACTTTTGATAGTTTAATTGAAAGATTTGGGTTAATATCTCTTCGTTTATTAAGAATAGCACTTATTGTTTGTTTATGCTCACCAATATTATTAGCTAATTCAGAACTTTTTAGGTTTCGATTATCTAACTCCCGTTTTAATAGTGTGCCCGGATGTATTCCTTTAATTTTATTTAATCTTGGTAACATGATTTATCTATTTAATATAAAAATATAAAATATTTAAATAGTAAACAAAAATGTTTACTAAAAATAAACAGTATTGTTTACTTTTAAAAATCAAAAATTATTCCAATTTTGTATTTACTATCAGCGTAACACCTTTTGATTCAATACAAATGCAGATTTGATGGTTTGGATGTTACAAAACCGAAGCGTATCCACATCAAAAGTAGGCACACACCAAAAGAGGCACAAATCGAATCCTAAATTCATTTTTTGCTTATTGCTGGGATGTGTAATATTTATAATAGGGTCACGTACTGAATGCAATTCAGCGCGATCGGGGAACATTGCCTGGATCTATAACAAGTCACCCACGCCATTCGCAGTGTTAAAAGGTATAACCTACTACGAATAAATATTTTTTTATGCTTGAGCCAACCTTTACGAAAGGATCAAAAAGAGCCGCCATATAGCGTGCTTCAATCGAAATGCTTTTGTAAGTGTAGCCCATACCTGCGATTAACCCTCTTTTATATTTTTGATCTTCATCTATAGCTTTCCCGGTTGTCACATCTCCATCTACCAGACTTTCTTTTCTTTTATAGTTAGTTAAATCAAATGAATATCCGCGCATTAATCCTGCGTTGGCAAAAATTTTCGATTGCTTTAAGTGATAACGATATCTTAGCAAAAGTGTAAGGTCTATTTCCTTGCTGCCAACTTCTGCTTCGGTTACATAGGCATTGTCTTTATATTCGCCTTTTGCCATGTAACTGTAGTACATTAGCTCTGATCTTAATGCCCATTTTTTATTGTTTCGGGGGAAAATTATATCCACTGAAATACCCCCGGTAAAGTTAGTAGAGGAAGTAAATTCAGGTTTGTCCATATAGAGAAGTGAATTTGAATAGAAGTCTGCATATGTTATAGACATACCTGCCAGTACTCCGAAATTTATCTCTTTTTTGCCTTTCTTTTTGGCAAAAGCAGGAGGGTCATTTAAGCAAGTATAATATTCAACAAATAGTTTTTTTAGGTCTTTGGGTTCATAGTCTGCATCTTCTATGGCTCCGGTTATTTTTTTACAATTATTCAGGTAAATTGCCAATTGGCCTTTGTAGGTGTTTTTTTCCTGCTGGTACATAGTTCCGGAACGTGTGATGTAGTAATTTTTGTAAACTAAAAGTTCAATGCTGTCATTTCGTTTGATGTAAAGATTGTCTTTACCTTTGCGGGTACCGTAATGATATAAGCTTTTGTATCCTTTGAATAACACCTCCAAAAATGCGGTATCTTGCTCAAGATTTAATTTCGGGCCTTCCTCCAGTCGTGAAGTACCCACAGGGCTTGTCTCAATGTCTACAATTTGGCCAATGTAGTAAGAATTTCCAACACGAAATTCTTTTATTTCTAATGGCTTAAATATTTTCACTTCACTCTGCATATTTTTCTTAAAAGCGATTTTTTTCGGATTTACTTTCCATTTTTGATGATTTATAAAGCCCTGTACTGTATCATTATTATTAGTTACGATATAACCTTTTGTGAAATTTTTTTGAGCTTTCGTATGGATTGGAAAGGCAACCAAAGCAGTAAATGCCAGAAGAGTAATTATGGTCCGCAATTG
>Ga0209938_1000375_pt1 | contig 24823 bp, 21 predicted proteins | sample SalPonR2_C_D1_MG_FD_185708 | JGI IMG/M metagenome (GOLD analysis project Ga0209938, IMG submission 185708) | Salt pond soil microbial communities from South San Francisco under conditions of wetland restoration - Salt Pond MetaG R2_C_D1_MG... ... | reverse complement strand
TTCCTCGGCTTTTATTGCGGCGTCTACAATTTTCATGGACTTTTCCAGTTCCTTTGCTTCAGGTGCAAATCCGTCATGAATAACTTTAATTTGCCGTGGGTGTATACACCCCATTCCTTCGAATCCGAGCTGCTTCGATTTTCTTACATTTTCAAATAGTCCCTCCATATCGCCCACGTCTGAAAATACCGAATCAATGGGTTGTATGCCTGCAGCCTTTGCTGCATTCACAAGGCGCATTCTGGCATAGAGTGATTCTTCTGCGGTGCTTGTGCGTTTAACACCAATATCTGCAGTATAGTCTTCAAGACCAATGGCCAATGCTACAATATTGCGGCAGGCTGTGGCTATTTCGTATGCTTTTTCTACGCCCAAAGCACTCTCAATGATGGGCATGTAAAATACGGGTTTTTCGATTTGGTGTCTGGCCTCAAGCCTTTGTACTTCCTTGTCGAGGCGGCAAATATATTCCGGATCTTCTACCTTGGGAATTAAAATCAGATGCACGTTATGCGGCACAATATACTGTAGATCTTCGATTCCCATTTCACCCTGATTGATTCTGACCATGCGTTCGGCTCCGTAAAAATTGGCGCTGCACAAAGCATTTCGCACCACAAAACGGGCTTCGTGTTTTTTTGCTGGTGCTACAGCATCTTCGAGGTCCAGAATAATGCCATGTGGTTTATGAATACCTGCATTAAGCATCATTTTAGGGTTGTTTCCGGGCAGGTACAACCTCGATAATCTATCGCGTTCTTTTGATGTTTCGTATTGGTTGTATGGTTTGAGGTCGGGGATATATGTTTCTGAAGTATCGCTGAATTGTTTTACAGCAGCTTCAATACGGGCTGCAATAACCCAGTCAAGTGCTCCTGAATCTTCTATCAGCACTTCGCAATGCTCAACACCCAATTTATTGAGTGTCGCTGTGGCCACTTTTTTAATCTGGTCGCCATACAGTTTTTCAACTTTGCTTTTTAACTGGATCTTAATGCCTCCGGAGGGTTGCTGTTTAAGGGTGACATGGCAATCCGATTTTATTTTAGGGCCTTTGTTGCCCGCATATCCTTCGCTCATAGTATGTTTTTTTATGTTTCTCGAACATCTACAAAATTAAAAATACCTGCTATAATTGCAAGATATTTCTTACGAATAGCCTTTTGTCATTCAATAGAAAGTAGGAGAAATGTCTTTTGGGAAGGCTAATTATTTTGCGAAAATATATTCAGCGATTGTACCTTGTCTTTTTTTAGCTGGTCAACCAAATCGTTGAGCGAGGGAAATTTGGTCTCTTCACGTATTTTTTCGATGAGTTCAACCGTTATATGCTGCCCGTAAAGGTCGCCTTTAAAATCGATTAAATGGACTTCTATATTGCGCACTTGTTGGTTGTTTACCGTGGGTTTTACTCCAATGTTCATCATGGCCGGTCTTGATGTCCCGTTTAAATATGCTTTGCAGGCATAAACGCCGTTGCCCGGAATGAGTTTGTAGGCGCATGAAATTTTAAGATTGGCAGTCGGGAAGCCTATTTTCCGACCCAGTTGTTCGCCTTTTACTACTTCACCGGCAAGTTGGTATGGATATCCGAGCATTTTGTTGGCTTCGCCTACGTGGCCATATTGCAAAGCATGCCTTATTCGTGTTGAGCTTACAGCATGTCCGACTCTGACTTCGTCGAGTTTATGGAGTTTAAAATGGTATTTACCGGCGAGTGGCTGTAGTTTTTCAAAGGTGCCTTCTCCGTTTTTACCAAACCTGTGGTCGTATCCAAAAACAAGGTGCTCCAATTTCAGCTTATCAACCAATATTTTTTTTACAAAATCCTCATAAGTGAGTGCTGCCAGTTCTTCAGTAAAATCAAGAATTATCAGGTGGTCAATACCATTGCGTTCAAAAAGATCAATTTTTTCTTCAATGGTATTGAGTAATTTAATATCTCCTGAATTGAGCACCTTTCGGGGATGTGGCCAGAATGTCAGAATTACACTTTCTCCTTCGTACTTGCGTGTAAGCGACTTTAGCTGGCTTAAAACGTGCAAATGACCAATGTGCAAACCATCAAAAGTTCCCATGGTTACAACTGGCCTGTTAATTGCAATATCTTTTATATCTTTGTATGTTTTCAAAGGGTCTTAGAATTTGCGGGACAAATGTATAATTTTCGAATGAATTAAATTATATTCACACCACATAATCAACATAGATCAGTCAAATAAACCGGATTCCAAATATTATCATTGTAATGGTGCTTTATAACTGAACGATTTGATGTTGATTTTGTTAGAGGAATTAATTTGAAATAATTTAGATAAATCATAAAGAATTGAATATGAGGTTTACAGTTTTGTTTGCAATAGCTCTGCTTTTTTTAAGTGCTTGCAAAAAAGAATCGAAGGGTCCGGAAATTCAGGGGACCATTTACGGTGCTAATAACGAGGCAATTTATTTGATGAATTTGCTGGAAAAGAATGCCCAGCCAGATTCTGTTGCTATTAATGCCAATGGCGATTTTGTTTTTGATATTGAGGTAGACCAGCCTACGGATTATGTGTTGTATTTAGATCAGCAAAACTTTATCAGACTTATTCTACTTCCTGATCAACAGGTTCAGATTACTGCAGATGCCAGTGATTTGGCTACAAGCTACCGTATTGAGGGGTCAACCTCCAGTAAAGCAGTACGGGATGTCATTCAGCATAATTTGCACAGCAATAGTATTATCGACAGTCTTAATATGGTGTATAAAGCCAATGAAGGAAGCCCGGGCCTTGAAAAACTAATCCCTGAACTGCAACAGCAAAGTCAGGAAATTTTTCAAAAAGAGCGTGACTACCTTGTAAACTTTATAGAAGAGAACCGGAGCCCACTTGCTTCATACGTGGCTCTGTCGATGCGCCTTTCAAATGAACCGCTTTTCGATCCACAGGATGATATGAAGTATTTTGAAATGGTAGATACAGCGCTTGCAAGCCGTTACGAAAATTCAAGAATGAGCAGCCTCATAAGTAATTTCATACGGAAGGTTAAATCTCAGGAAGAGCGTCGTCAAACAGCAAATCAGAGGTTAAGTGTAGGGGCCATAGCACCCGATATTGCCTTGCCTAATCCGCAGGGAGATACGGTTAAACTTTCATCGCTCAGGGGCAAATATGTGCTGCTCGATTTCTGGGCATCATGGTGCAAGCCATGCCGTATTGAAAATCCGAACCTTGTCAAAACTTACTGGAAATATAAGTGGAAAGGGTTTGATATATACCAGGTATCATTGGACCGTAATCGTGACGATTGGGTACAGGCTATTTATAAAGACCGCCTTAAAAACTGGAATCATGTAAGTGATCTTAAGTTTTGGCAGTCTTCAGCAGCTCAACTGTACAATGTAAGGTCTATTCCGTCTAATTTCCTGATCGACCCCGAAGGAAAAATTGTAGCGCGAAATCTGCGTGGCCAAAGCCTGGGGAAAAAATTAGAGGAGATTTTTGCCAAGAAATAGTTTATGCCGAAGATTTATTTTGCTTCAGATATGCATTTGGGTTTTCCCCGTCAGGAGGAGAGTATTCACCGTGAGCGAAAAGTTGTACAGTGGCTCGACGATATTATAGATCAGGCCGATGAACTGTACCTTTTGGGCGATGTTTTTGATTTTTGGTTTGAGTATAAACATGTTGTTCCAAGAGGATTTACACGTTTCCTGGGTAAGCTTGCAGAGTTTACCGACCGCGGAAAGTCCGTGCATTTTTTTACAGGAAACCATGATGTGTGGGTTTTCGATTATTTACCGAAAGAAATTGGGGTTCATGTACACAGGAAACCGATCATTGCGGAAATTGACGGGAGAAAGTTCTTTATCGGGCATGGCGATGGTTTGGGATCAGGTGATGTGGGATATAAGTTGCTGAAAGGTATTTTTACAAATAAAGTACTACAATGGTTATTTGCCAGGCTTCACCCAAACGGAGCAGTAGGTTTTGCGCACCGATGGTCCAAACATAGCCGCTACAGCAAAGGCTTTGCTGCCGAAGATTATAATCCGGAAAAGGAGCACCTTGTTTCATTTATTAAAACCCATGAAGCTAAAGAACATTGCGATTACTACATTTTTGGTCACAGGCACTTTCCAGTGCATCATATGGTAGGCGAAGCCACTTATGTGAATCTGGGCGACTGGCTAAATCATTTCTCTTACGCTTACTGGGATGGCGAGCAAATGCATTTGGAAAAATACCAGGCAGATTAAAGCGCCACTTTTTGTGCAAAATGTAAGTTGCCTTGCCCTGAAACCTGAATGATGTAAATACCTTTTTCAAGTTCCGGTGATTGCCAGTTGTGGGCTCTGCCATTTATAATGTCGCTACTAACGGTTTTTCCCATTGTATTAATTACCCGAACCTGAATATCACCATATGAATAGGGCAGGTTCTCAAGCATAAAACTGTTGCGCAGTGTGTGGATTGCAATTTGGTAGGTGTTATTTTTTATGCCTGTTTGCTGAGCGCATTTTTCAACCTCCGATTCTACCATGTTTAATGCTACATTTTTGTATTTCCCATCGGGGCAAACTACAAAGTATTGAGGAGCGTATGGCACATCGAAACCGAAGTCCGGATTGATTATGCTATCATCCTCCACAACAGAAAAGGCCGGGAATGTACCTCCATATTCATTGAAAAATTCATCAATTTGAGTTTCGTTGTGGTAACCTATTTCCACGGCCCAAACCCATCCTTTTTCACCATTTAAGAGTACGTCGTTCCATATTTTCTCAACGGTTGGCACGCCTGTTTGACAGGTGCCGCAGGTTGTGCTGAAGAAATCCAAAACTATTGTTTTGCCTGAATCAAGCTGATCCTGTAAATTATAGGTTTCTCCAGACGTTGATGTCATTGTGAAGTCGGGTGCCTGGCTAAGTGTGACAACTGGAAATGCCAGTATTAAGAGTACGGATAGTAATTTTCTCATAGCGCTGTTTTTTATTTGGTGTGGCAAATTTAAGAAACTTTTCACGATATGTAAATGATTAAATATTTACCTACATTAATTAAATGTTAAACAAGTTTTTATGAAAAATGGTTTAATTTGTTTTAATAATTCTCTTAATAACTTGAAATTTATTAATTTCACACCCAAAGACAACAAATATGCGGTTTATCATTAGTATTGTAATTGTTTTGTTTGTTTTTTCTGCCTGCCATCGTGAAAATGGCGATAAAAAGGCTAAAGAAAAACTGGAGTTAACCAGAGATAATAGCGTAGGCGTAGACGTTAAAAATTCAAAAGTCGTTTACAGAGTGCCCACACCAATAGAATTTTTCATGTTTTATCGTGGAGCCGGCGGAGCATTTAATCCAGAAATATTATTAAGCCCGTCAACCGCATCGAATTATCTTAGTACTAAGAATAAAGCTGTAGCTTTTGGTATGTATGCTTCAGATTTGGCCTACAGTGCTGTTTTTGCGCAAAACCAGCAAACCATTTCATATTTTGAAGCCAGTAAAGTGCTGGCCGAAGATTTGGGTTTTACAGAAGGTTATGGCGAAGAGCTTATGCAGCGGTTTAAAAGTAACCTGGATAATGTAGATTCGCTTTATCATCTTTCTGCTGATTCATATTGGAATGTACTTAATTTTTTAGAAGACCAGGATAAAACCACACTTTTGTCATATATAACCGCGGCAGGTTGGGTAGAAAGTCTTTATCTAGCATTTAATGCCAAAGAAGTAAACACAAAGAGCGATTTGATGAGCTGCCTGGCCGATCAGCAATATGTGATTGAAAATCTGGATGCTTATTTACAAGAAATGCATAAAAATGAGACAGATAGAGATGATATATTTTTAATGGTCCGAAAGTTGAATGAATATTATGCTGAATTGTATAACAATCCTGATAATGTGATTATGACCAGGGTGCAATTTGATAGTATAAAATCTTTGGTTAACAGAAGCAGAGAGTCGTTGGTTAAAAGGTAATTGAATGAGAAGTTACATAATATTTTTATTTTTAATTCTGGGAGTTCTGACAGTAAGGGCCCAGCGATGCGATGATAAGGATTTTTGCGATAAAGACCTTTATGGTGAATACGATTATCGCAGCCAGTCGAATTATGCCCAGGTATACACCGGTGATACTGTGCGTGTCAAAGTAGTTGTATATAGCGGACAGAACTACCGGATTTTTACATGCGCCGAGCGAAGGCTCAAAGATGTATTTTTTCGGGTTATATACCCCGAAAAGCGCTTTAAGAGAGCTTTTAAAGAGATTAAGAAAAAGCAGGTGCCCATATATGAAAAAGATAAAGATGGTAATTTTCTGTATGACGAAAATGGGGATCGCATAAAAACCGGGACAATTTTTGCCAATGATACTGTATGGGGGCGTGATTTGGTTACCTCAGAAAGTGTGGTCTACGATTCTCGCGAAGCAGAAGAGGCTTATTGGGAAGCCAGCATACACAAAACCAGGTTAATTATTATTGAATCAATTATACCCCCTTTTCGGAAAAAAAGAAATGGATGTATACAAATCATGGTAGGACGCAAATACAAAAATGCAAGCCAGTTCAGAAGATGATAAAACTGCTGTTAAACTACATTTTGCTGCTATATTGTCAGTATTTTGTACTCCAATAGCAAATAAATACATTTGGGGCTTCTTGTTAGAGTGATTTTAGCTTTTGGCGTCAAAATTGTTATAGGTTGAATAGCAAAGAAACTGAAAAGAAGAATTAAAAATATATGCAAGGACAGAACAAACCAGATGACATTATAAATTGTATAATTGAGGGTATTAAAGAAAAGAAGGGCGAAGAGATTGTTAAACTAGACCTTAAAAACTTAGAACAGGCTGTAACAGATTATTTTATCATATGTCATGCAAATTCCAACAGGCAGGTAGATGCTATAGCAGACCATGTTGAGAAAAATTTGCGAAAACAATATCAGGAGCACGTTTTACATAAAGAAGGTACATCTCAGGCCGAATGGATTTTACTTGATTACGCCGATATTGTAGTGCATGTTTTTAAAAAAGATGTGCGAAATACTTATAAACTTGAGGAGTTGTGGGGTGATGGTGAACTTACACGAATAAGCGATTTAAAAGAACAAGAATAGATATGGAGAAAGAGAATAATCAGCAGAGACAGCAGCAAAACGATAATTCCAATAAAACACCGAAAAGACCAAAATTTAATGTTTACTGGATTTACGGTGCAATTTTGTTGCTCTTTATTGGCATGCAGTTTTTTAGCAGCATGGGTAATGGTGCGCGTGAAATTACATGGAAGGATTTTAAAAACAACATGTTACAACAACATCATGTTGAGCGGCTGGTTGTCGTTAATAAACAAAAAGTTGAAGTATACATAAAACCGGGTGAGCTTGGTCGCGGAAGATATAAGGAGTTTAGCGAAGGCGGATTCTCTTCAGGTCCTCAATATTATTTTACAATTGGATCTGTAGAATATTTCGAAAAACAGATGGACGAAGCACAACAGGATTTTTCTGAAGAACAGCGCATAAGCCCACAATATGAAACACGTGAAGACCACATTGGAAATTTAATAGGCTGGCTCTTGCCCATCGCTATTATAGTAGCCATATGGATTTTTATTATGCGCCGCATGACCGGAGGTGGTGCTGGTGGTGGTGGTCAAATTTTTAATATAGGAAAATCAAAAGCAAAACTTTTTGACCGTGAAGGTTCAAAGGTTAAGGTCGATTTTTCAAATGTTGCCGGATTAAGTGAGGCCAAGGTTGAAGTCAAAGAAATTGTTGATTTTCTGAAAAAACCGGAACGGTATACAGAGCTCGGAGGTAAGATTCCGAAAGGTGCATTGCTGATTGGCCCTCCTGGAACCGGAAAAACATTGCTTGCAAAAGCAGTTGCAGGCGAGGCCGAGGTGCCGTTTTTCTCTATATCGGGTTCCGACTTTGTCGAAATGTTTGTAGGGGTTGGTGCCTCAAGAGTTAGAGACCTCTTTAAGCAAGCCAAAGAAAAATCGCCATGTATAATTTTTATTGATGAGATTGATGCCATTGGCCGGGCAAGAGGTAAAAACCCAAATATGGGTTCTAACGATGAGCGTGAAAATACCCTGAATCAATTATTGAGTGAAATGGACGGGTTTGATACCAACTCCGGTGTTATTATCCTGGCTGCAACAAACAGAGTGGATGTGTTGGATAAAGCATTAATGAGAGCCGGACGTTTCGATCGACAAATTCATGTAGAATTGCCTGATTTGAATGAGCGAAAAGAGATATTTAAAGTACATCTTTCACCTTTAAAAAAGGTAGACCCGGAACTTAACCCCGATTTTCTGGCCAAACAAACACCGGGCTTCAGTGGAGCAGATATTGCAAATGCTGTGAACGAAGCCGCATTGATTGCAGCACGAAAAGAGAAAACTAAAGTTGAAAAGCAGGATTTCCTCGATGCCATTGATCGAATTATTGGCGGACTGGAGAAACGAAATAAAATAATTTCCAGATCAGAAAAGAAAACCATTGCTTACCACGAATCGGGTCATGCTACTGTAAGTTGGCTGCTCGAGCATGCTAATCCTTTGGTAAAAGTCACCATAGTGCCACGTGGGCAAGCCCTTGGGGCTGCTTGGTATCTCCCGGAGGAACGTCAAATTACCACTAAAGAGCAAATGATTGATGAAATGGCTGCGCTTATGGGTGGGCGCGCTGCTGAGGAGATTGTATTCGGAAAAGTCTCGACCGGCGCACTTAACGACCTTGAAAGAGCTACGAAAAAAGCTTATGCAATGGTTACTTATTTCGGAATGAGTGCGGAGGTTGGTAATATAAGTTTTTACGATTCCACCGGTCAAAATGAATATAGTTTTACCAAACCTTACAGTGAAGAAACAGCCAAGCTAATTGATAAAGAGACACGCAAGTTGGTGGAGGCTTCCTATCAACGAGCACTAAAAATTCTGAGAGACAATCGTGAGGGGCACGAGCAGTTATCCAAACGACTCTTAGAGCGGGAGGTTATTTTTGCCGACGACCTTGAAGATATTTTTGGAAAGCGAAAAAATGATATCATTGAGGCGGGTGATAAAAATGAATACGATTCTTTTTCAAAAGAAAATAATAAAGACGAGCAAAATCAGGAGGTATAGATGGCAGCTAATGATTGGCAGATGGTTTTTTCTACTGGTCAGGCTTACCAGGCTTATATCATAAAAGACTTGCTGAAAGATCATGAAATAGAGGCTGTAGTAATAGATAAGCAAGATTCTTTCTACGTAACAGTGGGTGAGATTGAAGTTTACGTAGAAGCCCAAAATGTAATTAAAGCAAAACACCTAATAAAAAAAGCAGACTTTTGAAGAATTTTGTACAGCGTTCGCTCACAGGTTCCTTATTTGCACTTGTTACATTAATCTCTATTTTGTGGCATGAGGTTACCTTTACATTTTTTTACGGAGTTGTAATGTTGCTAATTCTCATTGAGTATCATCACATGCTACGTAAAGTCCATGGCCATCCATTGATGGCATGGCAAATTATATTATCTATATTAATCTATGTTGGTGGATGGTTGGTGGTCAATAAAATAATTCCTTTTTCGGCCCTGGCATTGACGATCCCTTTGTTTTTTCTGGTTTTTATAACCGAATTATACAGGCGAAAGCGGCGCATTGCGCAAAACCTATCCATGACATTTTTACCCGTAATTCATGTGGCCCTACCCATGGTATTATTGCTTGCAATAGGTTACCTGTCTGGCGAATATGATTACCGGATGATTCTCTCCATTGTTTTATTTACCTGGACATTTGACACTTTTGCATACATTGTAGGTGTGCTGATAGGAAAAAATAAAATTTCACCCAAAATTTCACCCAAAAAATCATGGGAAGGCTTTATTGGTGGTTTGGTAGCAACGGCCGCGCTGGCGCTAATTTTATCGCATTACTGGGCAGTTTTTGACCCTGTTAAGTGGATCGTAATTAGCGTGATAATCAGTATTGGAGCAACTTTCGGTGATTTGGTCGAGTCTGTATTGAAACGCGCTGCTGGTATGAAAGATTCAGGCAGGATTCTTCCAGGGCATGGAGGTGTTTTTGATCGTTTTGATGGCTTTCTCTTTGCCATACCTTTTGTTTTTAGCTATCTTTATTTATTGAATTAATAATTATCTGTTTCTGAATGTGAGAAAATTTAAGGTTTCTTCATTTTTAACAAACTCAAAACTCCAGGCAAATGAAAATTCACCGCGCAGGTTATAAAATAATCATAACCATAATATTAATACTGCTATTGCTCACAGCAGGTATGCATTTTATTTTTAATAGTTTATATGCCACATTAATCACAGGATTTGTAGCTCTTGGTATCGTGGTTTTTGTGTTGAGGTTTTTCAGGGACCCCGGCCGATTAGTAAATACTGAAAAAGATGTGCTTGTTGCGCCAGCCGATGGAACAGTTGTGGCCATCGAAGAAGTTTTCGAAGATGAGTTTTTACATAAAAAAGCCCTTCAGATTTCTATATTTATGTCTGTTTGGAACGTGCATATCAATTGGTTTCCAGCCAAAGGTATTATGAAAGAGTTCAGATACCACCCCGGCAAATTTTTGGTTGCCAGACATCCAAAATCATCTACACTTAATGAACGCACAAGTATATTTATGGAGACATCTGAGAAAGTTCCGGTGGTTATAAGGCAAATTGCCGGAATTGTGGCGCGCAGAATTGAAAATTATGTAAAAGATGAGAATTCTCAGGTTGCAGCGGGGCAGGAGATGGGCTTTATTAAGTTTGGGTCCAGGGTGGATGTATTTGTTCCGCTTAATTCTGATTTGAAGATTAATATTGGACAAAGGGTTCGAGGAAAGGTAACCCGGATAGCTCAAATGCCTGACATAGCTCATGTTAGTTGATGTTGAAGAATAGTTTTATTTTTTTCTGTTTTTCTTCTTTTTTTTGGGAAAGGCTTATACTTTTGTAGTGAATTTTTGAACTTTAAATATAACAACAATGGCTTACAAAATTACTGAAGATTGCGTTGCATGCGGAAGCTGCATACCAGAATGCCCGGTAGATGCTATATCAGAAGGTGATATTTATGTAATTGATCCTGATACTTGCACTGATTGTGGTGCATGTGCTGACGTATGTCCTACAGAAGCAATTATTCCTGAATAGATATTATAATATCCTCAGGAAATGGAATATAAGCCGTTGCTCAATGAGCAGCGGCTTTTATTTTATATCTGCCCTTAATTTGTGGAATAACTTCAGTATTGTAAAACTTCCTGCAATGGTCATGAATAATAGTATTGAAGCCTGAATCCATTCACCATAAATCAAACTACCAATGCCAAACAGGGCCGCATAGACTGTGATAGAGCCTATAAACACATTTAGAATCTGTATAGGCATGGCCCATGCATGCGGCTTTGTTTCATCGGGGAATACTTTGCGGGCAATTTTTTTCCAACCGGGCCCGCCCGGGCGTGTTTTGCGGTAAAAGTTAGCCAGGGTTTCTTCGTCTTCAGGTTTTGATAGTAATGTTGTACTCACCCATACAATTGTGGTAACCCCCACAGCAATTAACAATCGTACTGTAAAAGCATCCAGGTATTGAGTGGTAAGTGTCTGATCGTCAATCGCAAAAATGAGTATGATTGCTGTGAGCGTGGCACTAACCATAGCCACAATTTCAGTAAGCGCATTAATTCTCCACCAGAACCATCTCAAAAGGTATATGGCACCCGATCCTGCTCCTGACAGTAAAAGTATGTTAAAGGCTTCCTGGGCATTTTCCATAATAGTGAGGGCAATTATGCCTGAAAACAACATGAGTAAGAGCGTAGACAATTGTCCGACGCGTACCAGCTCCTTTTCGGGCGCATCGGGTTTGATTACCCTTTTATAGAAATCATTTACGATGTAAGATGAGCCCCAATTTAAATGCGTGCCAATGGTTGACATATAGGCTGCAATTAATGAAGCTACCACAAGCCCGAGCCATCCGGGGCCAAGCTTCGACATCATGGCCGGGTAGGCAATATCGTGCTTTAAGTATTCAGAATCGATGTTCGGAAACTCATTATGAATAGAAACCAAATCAGGATATACTATCAGGGATGCCAATGCAACAATTATCCATGGCCAGGGACGAATTGCATAATGCATAAAATTAAAAAAGAGCGTGGCTCCGATGGCATTCTTTTCATTTTTTGCCGAAAGCATGCGTTGAGCAATGTACCCTCCGCCGCCAGGCTCAGCACCCGGATACCAAACACTCCACCACTGCACAGCAATGGGAATAATCAACAACGTAAGCAATGTTCCCGGGTCGCTAAAATCAGGAATAAAGCTTAGTTTATCCTGAATATCGGGGTGAGACAACAACCCATCTAAACCACCAACTTCCGGTTGCTGCAGGGCAATAACAGCCGCATAAATAGCTCCAAACATGGCAATGCTGTACTGGAAGAAATCTGCCCAGATTACACCTTTCAATCCGCCTATACCAGCATAAATAGCCACGGAAATGGATCCAATTACAATGGTTACCCATGGTGCAAGACCAAACATTACAGCACCAATTTTAATTGCTGCAAGACTTACACTGGCCATTATGAGCACATTAAAAAACAGTCCTAAATATACGGATCGGAACACGCGTAAGAATGAAGCGAGTTTTCCGGAGTACCTTAATTCGTAAAATTCAAGATCTGTAAGTACATCTGAACGGCGCCAGAGCTTTGCATAAATAAAGACCGTTACCATGCCTGTAATTAAAAATGCCCACCATGCCCAGTTTTTGGCTACTCCCGAGGTTCGAACAAAATCTGTGACCAGGTTCGGCGTATCGGCAGAAAATGTACAGGCCACCATTGATACCCCAAGCAACCACCAGGGCATACCACGGCCCCCCAGGAAAAATTGTGAAGTGTCTTTACGTGCAGTGCGCGATGCAACCCAGCCGATACTTATGACGATCAGAAAAAATATGGCCAGGATAATCCAGTCCAGGTTTGCTAATTGCATAATTTGAATTTTTATCCAATAAAAAAGCGGAAGTTATTTGGAGCCTCCGCTATATGTGAAAGAATTTATTGTTTATTCATCATCGCCTGATAGTTCTTTTATTTGCATCTTCAGGCTTTCGATTTGAACCCTCGATTCTTCTTCAATAACTTCTTTTTCTTTCTCTATCTCAATTAATCTTTTGTCATATTCTTCCTTAATATTACTGATTTGTTCCATGGTGTCGCGCATTATCTCACCCTGATCTTCAAGCTCGTGCTGATAGGCATGTATTGCGCTGTCTTTACTTCGCTTCTCGGTTACATCCATTACAAGGGTTACTATTTTTTCATATTCGCCCTCTATATTTTTTGCTGGTGTATATGATTCTTTGAGCCAAACATCGCCATCGGGGGTGGAGTATTTAATTTCCATTTCAGAGGGCATGCCGTTTTTCAGTCCTTCCCAAATTTCATTGTAATACTCCATGTCATTTATTTCAGGGTCGAATAATGTACGATGCTCCTTGCCTATGAGGTCTCCTGTTTTTTTGTAAATTAATTCAGCATATTTTTCATTGGCACTGATGATGTAACCGTTGATATCCATGTCGAAGTTACCTAATGTGTTATTGATGGCATCAATGGTATCCTGCATTTCGTTTTCGCGCCTTGCCGATTCCTCCTGTGTGGCCTGGAGTTCCTCCATGTTTTGTCGCATTTCCTCTTCCTGCGATGCCAGTTCTTCTCCTTTTTGTCTTGACTCTTCCAGTAGTTTGGCCGTGCGCTGATTGATACGTACTGTTGAAATAGTGGAAGCGATGTTTTCACCAACTTTTTCGACAAACTCAATTTGGTAGTCTGCAAATTCCTTAAATGAAACAATTTCCAGTACCCCGAATATCTCATTGTTCAGTTTCAAGGGCACCAGAAGCAATACAGTTGGGTTATCGTCGCCTAAGCCACTCGTGATGCGGACATAATCTTCGGGTATTTCTTTAAGGTAAACAGTTGCTTTCTCAAATGCGCACCTTCCTACCAGGCCTTCTTCCAGCTCTATTTTTCGATCGACCATTTTTTGCCGGCCGTAGGCTACCGCGGCTGTCATTTCAAAATACTGCTCGCCTTCATCCTCTTCGTTGGTGCTGAGTACATATATGGCTCCCTGTATGGCATCAATGTAGTTAATGAGGTTGTCGACAATGTTGTAAGAAAGTTTTTCAATATCGTCGTTGTTTTGTCTGAGTATATCGCTAAACTTGGCAATACCCTGAGCACTCCAGTTGCGTATTTCGTCCTCTTTTTTGCGGCGTTCTTCTTCTTCTGCAGCTTTTTTAAGGTCGTCGCGCATACCCAGTAAGGCGTTGCCCAGCGTGTCTTCTTCGCTTAACGGTTTAAAGTCAGTGGCGTACTCGCCTTTACCCATATCAATGGCAAAACTGGAGGTGCGACGCATGCCATCAATGTATTTGTTTAGGGCTTTGCTCATGTCGCCAATCTCATCATTGGTCTCCTTCATCTTCTCATCGGGTAGCACTCCTCTGGTCATGATCAGTAGAAAATCCTTGAGTCGTAATATTGGTCTGATGGTTGCCCGTGAAATGAATATGGCAATGGCCAGCGATATGAGCAACATGATGATACCTGAGAATATAATAAACAGCTGGAAGGAGTCCAGCGAATCGAACATGGCCTTGTTTTTTTGCTCACTTTTTTTCTCTAAACGGTTAGTTAGTTCTTTTACCTTGTCCAGCGCTTTGTTTGTGGTGTTGATAACTTCTCCCCCTTCTTCTACCATTGGGAAAATTTCAAAAACTACCATCGGGTCATCATAACTTTCAAAAGTATTTAGGCGACCCATAATTTGTTTGTGCTGTGCAAAGAGGGTGTCTTTTATGAGTACTTCCAACGAGTCGAATATCGCCTGTTCTTCGGGTGTCCAGTTATTGTAGATTCCTTTTATTTTTGATACAAGGGCCGGAAAATCTTCTGTATGTAGTTCTCGTAATCTTTTTTTATCGGGCGTTCCGCTTTTACGTTCGATATGTACCCAGTTTTTAATCAGCATTTTCGAATTGTTTACCAACTGTAACATATCGCCGAGGTGCGAAACCGATGGTGAATAAACATTGGCAACTTCTTCGTTAAGTTGTTTGTTTTGCTGTAGCGTTGTATAAGTAAGTATACTGCTAACTAGAAGGGTGATTATGATGAGACCAAAGCCTAAAAATAAGCGGTTTGCGATGGTAAATCTGTACTTCATACTTAATAGTTTAAAGATTAACGCCCGTGTCTCTTTTGTGTTTACGGTGTCATGTCAAATTGTATACTGTCGTCTTTTTCAGTGAGTTTAATGCTCTATAAAACTATAAAACACAATTTGATAAACCTAAAAATAGATAATTTTTTTCTATCATCATACAAATTTAAGACATTTTCTCGGGGGAAATGCAGGTATATCACTTTCTTTGGGAAGCTAAAATGAAATAATTTGTTTAAGTTCGTTTAAAATTTTAACGCTTATGTGTGGTATTGCAGGTTACTGGAACGCTGGTGTGGATTTTAACACGCAATCGCTGGAAATGATGGCTGCAGCCTTAAGGCACAGAGGACCTGATTATTCAGGTAGATTTGTGGAAGGAAAGGCTGGGCTTGTACACGAGCGCCTTAGTATAATAGATCTTAACGAAAGGTCTAATCAACCCATTCATTCGCATGATGGCAGGTTTGTTATGGTTTATAATGGCGAAGTTTATAACTTTAATGAGCTTGCAACCCAATTTCGCCTTGAAACTAAAACTACAAGCGATAGCGAAGTAGTGCTTGAGTTATTTGTCAAGAAGGGTGTGGAGTTTGTAAACTATATGAGTGGTATGTTTGCCATCGCCATTTACGACAGAGAAGAGGAGCGGTTATTCTTGTTTCGCGATCGCGTGGGTATTAAACCACTTTTTTATTATGAGCAGCCGGGAACCTTTATTTTTGCGTCAGAATTAAAAGCTTTACAACGTGCTTTACCAAAGAATAGGTTAAGGCTTAACCATCAGGCTGTAATTAATTATTTGCATTTAGGTTTTATACCTGCTCCCGACACAATTTATGAAAATGTGCATAAGCTTTTACCCGGAGAATTGGCTATAATAGACGCCAATGGAGTTGTGAAACGCAAGTGGTGGAGTGTGGAGCAACAAATTGAAAAAGAGAAGATTAAGGATGAAAAGGAGGCCCTGGTTCGCTTCGATAAGGTGTTGAACAGTGCTGTTCAAGGCAGGCTTATCAGCGATGTACCTGTGGGTACTTTTTTGAGCGGAGGCATTGATAGTAGTCTGGTTTCTGCTGTAGCTGCCCGCCATTATCCCGGTCGTATTAAAACATTCACAATAGGTTTTGAACATACCCGGCACGATGAAACAGGTTACGCCGCTAAAGTTGCCCAACATATTGGATCGGAACACCGAATGCTTTACGCTACAGAAAAAGAGGCTGAAGAGTTGCTGCCCGATATTATTTCGCAATACGATGAACCATTTGCAGATACAAGTGCCATCCCTACCATGCTTGTTTCGAGGTTGGCTAAAGAAGAAGTAACCGTAACACTTTCGGGCGACGGTGGCGATGAGTTGTTTATGGGTTACGGGGCCCATGTTTGGGCCGGGCGAATGGCAAAACCAGGTGTGCAGATGATGGCTCCGTTCTACAAAACGGCATTAGCAATGGGCGGTAGCCGTTATAAAAGAGTTGCCCGCCTGTTTGAAAAATCGCAGGTTACCGAACCTCACATTTTTTCGCAGGAACAGTACTTCTTTAGCCAAAAAGAGCTGCTTCAGCTTGTTAAACAACCCGGTGATGTTTTTAAACCAGAATTTGAACATATTCGCCGGCAGCTGACACCGGAGGAGCGTCAGGCTTTGTTTGATTTTAAATACTACCTGCCTGATGACCTGCTTACAAAAGTAGACCGTGCCAGTATGCGATACGCACTTGAAACCCGTGTGCCTTTGCTGGATTATCGTATGGTTGAAATGGCCTTTAATCTTGATCCGGCTCTTCGCTTAAAAGGGAAGACGGGTAAATATTTGTTGAAACAGCTTCTTTACAAATATGTCCCGAAGGAATTTTTCGATAGGCCAAAGCAAGGCTTTTCAGTGCCACTGGAGCAATGGATGAAAGGGCCACTTGAGGGTTGGTTTAATGCCTACCTCGATAAAGCAATGCTTGTGAAGCATGGGGTTGTAAACCCTGAATACGTGGCTGATTTACAAAAAAAATTTAGAGGCCCCAAATATGCGTTTTTGTACAACCGATTGTGGGCAGTAGCAGCACTGCATGCGTGGCTCGATTCTAATACTTGAAATTACATGGATTTACAATATCGCATTTTTTATTTGCAGGTAATCTAAATAATAAAGCACTCTGATTGAAATGCTGTTTTTTCCCAGATCTGAAAAAGTGTTTTCCAGGTTGCGTCCAAAATCATTTATCACCTCGTCTGTTTCAGAAAGAATTTGGTTTTTCCAAACCAGTGACATTTCACTTCCGGGAGCAAATTGCCATGTATAGGCCAAGTCGATATTGAAAGCATTGTAATTAATGTCTTCGTTTTCGTTATATGCCGGATAATCAGTTAAAGTACCATCCTTATTAAGCAGGTAGAACTGGTCGTAATTCACTTTGGTCCAATAATGTCGTAAGTAGAATGTTAAAGAAGCATTTGGTGTGAATATATAATCGAGGTTGATGTTATTTTCAAGTTTCTGGTAGTTCCGGCGTCCGAATACAACTGAATCTTCTGCTGAATTATTGTCAATATAGCCAATGGAGTTGAAACTGTTATCGCCATTGAAATCATATACAAGTTGGAATTTGTCACCCAGACGTAACCTTGGGCTAGCGCTGTACCATAGGCCAGATTGATCATATTCATTGGCAACCCAACCGCCAAATCTGAGGTCAAGCGCAAATGTTTTTCTATAATCTGATGATATCCAGAAGCTACCATTTTGCCATGAGGCTGTTTTAAACTTGTAGCCATCTACCCGTGGTTCATAATAATCATAACCCATTATGGGCTTGATCTGCGAGCTTAAACCAAATGAAAGGTGGTTTTTTGTTGTTGCACGAGTTGAGAAATTGATTCGGGTACTGATGAAATCATGGTAATCGAACATGGTGTTGTAATTAACACTTATTTCATTGTGCCAGTTCAATAGCCTCCAGAATGGTTCTCTGATGCTGTACGAAACTTCAGCCCTGTTGCTTCTTTCATCCGGGCTTTGCAGGTAACCAAGGTCATTCGGGTCGAACTTTGGACTTTCGGTATTGTGCCTTAATGAGAATCGGAATCTTCCGGTAATGCGTTCAACTTCGAACCAGTATTTGTAACCATAAGGATTGTCTAATGTGTAACGTTGACTTAAGGATGCTGCTCCTTTTACAGCAATGGATTCTTTTATTTCGTAACGCACCTCTGAACCGGTTACGTTGGCCGTGTAGTTGCTGGAAGGCCTGTGCACGTTTGTGTTGATTAAACTTATGAAAGAGTTCCCCGGCAGGCTCTGTTCAAGCACACTTACATTGTAGTTGGTGAATGGTTGTACCTGTACTTTTTCTTCTTTGCCGGTTATAGTATCTTTTACGGTAGCGTGCGTAGTCTGACTCATGGCATTCAGAACCCCAATGTTTAGGCCTTTCCTGGTTTTGCCTGTTATTTTTGTGGCATTGATTAACTGGGTGCTGTTGGGTATCTCTACAACTTCCACCCCGGCAGTGTCTTCCATGTCATATGCTTTATGGGCATTAACCGGTTTGCTACCAATGCGCCTGGAGTAAAAAATGCCGGCGCGGTTAAAGAGCTCCATGCCTTCTTTGAAAAATTCCCGGTTTTCGCCGTAATAGGTCTCAAATGGACTCAGATTTAAGCGTTCCTTGTCAGATTTTACCTGCCCGAAATCGGGTATGAGCATCATATCAAGCGTGAAGCTTTCGTTGATGCCATATTTTACATCCATTCCACCTTTAATGGAATAGCTGTTTTCATTGCTTTCGTTTTCTACATATGCCGACATGTAGGGAATGAATGCCAGCCTGACGGGAGGTTCTACATCGACAATACCTGTTAAAACGCCTGCTTGTTTATTGGTGCCTTCTGTATTGATATCAATGTAGTTCCAGGTGCTTACTTCCCTGTTGCGCTGAATCACGCGTTCTATGTTTAATCCCCATTCCTGGTTTTTAGCTTTAGAAAATCGCAGGGCTGAGTAAGGGATACGCATTTCAATGCTCCAGCCATTTGGAGTGTGTGTAACGGCTGACTCCCAAACAGCATCCCAGCGGTAATCTTTGTATGTGGTAGATTTTACATCGACCTGCACCCCTGTAGAGGTTACGAAAAAGCCATAGGCCTTACTTGCATCATTGTATGGATCGATATATACCCCGAAATAATCTGCCAGGTTGAAATTATCTCTTTTCCCCAGGTTTTTTGATATTTGGTCTGGATGGTCGTCTTCTAAAAAAGCACCTACGTACAAAGCATTGTCATCATAAAGAAATCTTACATGGGTAGCTTCGCTGGGTGCTTTCCCGTTGTACGGGCTGTATTGGGTGAAATTTGTGGCTTGCGGAGTTTCGTCCCATGCAGTTTCCTGGAGTTTTCCGTCAATTGTTATTATTTCTGATGTGCGGGTTGCTTCAACTTTTTTCTTTTCTTGTGCATATATAGAAATATAGGGAATAATTATAAGCGTAAGGCTCAATAAAATTCTGTTCATACAAATAGTTTTCCTAATTAGTTGCTGTTCGTTCCTTGTTTGAAAACTAATCAAAAAAGGAGCCAAAGTATTCTATGGGCTTGTAGTCAGCATAATAGGATTAAGAGAGCTCTTTTTCCAGTTCCGGGGTCATTTCGAGGTTGTGGTAAACGTTCTGAACGTCATCGTTTTCCTCGAATTCTTCCACCATCGCCAGTACTTTTTTTGCTGTTGCTAAATCAACTTCCTGTGTCGAGTTGGGTATTCTTTGCAAACCTGCATTTTCAGCTTCTATATTTAGTTCATCGAGTTTTTTCTGCATGTTGCCAAAGTCCTCCATCGATGTAGTTACGATGAGCATTTCTCCTTCGCTGTCAAATTCTTCTGCTCCTGCATCAATGAGTTCAAGCTCAAGCTCTTCAAGGTTTAAGTCAGCTTTTTTGGGTATGGCAAAAACGCCTTTTCGATCAAAAATAAAACTGAGTGAGCCATTTTTACCCAGACTGCCACCCCGCTTGTTAAATATCGAGCGTACATCGCTCACTGTGCGGTTGTTATTGTCTGTCATGCACTCCACGAAAATTCCAACTCCACCCGGGGCGTGTCCCTCAAAGGTCATTTCGGCCAACTGATCGGTTGATTTATCAGATGCTTTATCTATTGCCCGCTGAATATTGTCTTTGGGCATGTTTATTCCCCGCGCATTCTGTATGGCCAGCCGCAATCGGGGGTTGTTATTTGGATCCGGATCATTGCCCTCCTTTACAGCAATCATTATCTCTTTCGATATTCGGGTGAACATCTTTGCTCTTTTTGCATCCTGAGCGCCTTTCCTGTGTTTAATGTTTGCCCACTTACTATGTCCTGCCATATGAACTGGTTTTATTTTAGGTGTTATTTGCAAAATTATAAAAAAATGTGGTCCATATAAATAGATTAAAAGATACGAAAACCCTTTAATTGTAGGGTTTTTGCACTTGCTGTTATAAATGAGTTGATTATAAGTTCTATAATTCAGTTAAATAGTTTATAGATTCAATAGCGATAAGCATTATCTTTGCAGCGGCAAATCAAAATGATTTTTAAGAAATGGCGAAGAAGTTATACATCGAAACGTACGGATGCCAAATGAATGTGGCAGACAGTGAAGTTGTTGCATCTGTGCTGGGTGATGAGCATTATGAAATTACAAATGACGAATCAGAAGCTGATCTTGTATTAATCAACACCTGTTCCATTCGAGATAATGCGGAGAAGCGTATCTGGAACCGGTTAGATGCTTTAAAACACAATAAAAAAATAAATCCGGAGCTTAAAGTTGGAGTGATTGGTTGTATGGCCGAAAGGCTTGGTGGTAAGTTAACTGAAAATAAGCTGGTTAGCTTGGTGGCCGGACCGGACTCCTACCGGAAATTACCCGGTATGTTAACCATGGCCGATAAGGGTGCTCCGGCTATCGATACTGAGCTTTCGAAAGAAGAAACTTATGCCGGTATATTGCCGAAGAGGCTTGAGGAAAATGCATTTGGGGGATTTGTTTCCATTAGTCGTGGATGTAACAATTTTTGTACATATTGTATTGTGCCTTATACCAGGGGGCGTGAGCGCAGTCGGAACCCCGAAGATGTTGTGAGTGAGGTGGAGGAACTTATCAATACAGGCCATAAAGAGATTACCTTACTGGGACAGAATGTGAACTCTTATCATTACAAAACCGATGAGGCAGATATTGATTTTCCTGAGCTTTTAAAAAGTGTATCAAAACTGGACACTACTGTCCGAATTCGTTTCACTACTTCTCACCCAAAAGATATTTCTGACAAGCTTATTAAAACAATTGCCGAAAACGTAAATATTTGTAACCATATTCATTTGCCGGTGCAGTCTGGTAGTTCAAGAATGCTTAAGCTGATGAACCGGAAGTATGACCGCGACTGGTATATGGAGCGGATTCAGAAGATACGCGAGTTCATTCCGAATTGCGGCATTACTACGGATATTTTTTGTGGTTTTCATGATGAAACCGAAGAAGATCACCAGCAAACCCTGTCGTTGATGAAGGAAGTGGGATTCGATTGGGCATTTATGTTCAAATATAGTGAGCGGGAAGGCACCTATGCTGCCAAACATCTGAAAGATAATGTTCCGGAAGAGACAAAATCAAAGCGTCTGCAGCAGATTATTGCGCTGCAGCAAGAGCTTTCACTAAAAAGTAACAAGGCAGACATTGGAAAAACATTTATCGTGTTGGCTGAAGGTGTTTCAAAAAAATCAGATCAGGAGCTCTTTGGTCGCAATGAACAAAATAAGGTAATTGTGTTTCCAAAAGGAAATTATAACCCGGGCGATTCTGTTCAGGTGAAAGTTTATGACTGTTCGTCTGCCACACTCAGAGGAACTTTAGTTGAATAAATTCATAAATCGTAAATACCTCAAATTATGAGCGAAACATTAAAGCACTATCGTGAATACAGGCAAGAAATGAATGAGAGAATTCTGGCCGGAAATAACAAGGTAATTAAGCGTATATTTAACCTTGATACCAATACTTATATGGAGGGAGCTTTGGATACTAAGACCAAGGAGATGCTTGGATTGGTGTCATCAATGGTGTTGCGTTGCGACGATTGTATTCGTTACCATGTAGAACAGTGCCATAAATTGGGTGTAAGCAAAGAAGAGTTGTTCGAAATTTTTAGTGTTGCTAACGTGGTGGGGGGTACAATTGTAATTCCACATTTGCGTAGAGCCGTTGAGTTTTGGGATGAGCTCGAAGCCGAGGCTTCCGGAAAATGATTTTTAAAGCATGACAAATAACATATTTCATCACCTTACAAAGGTCTTATATTTGTCTGATGAAATTTGATATTTAAACTTTAATTACACCAGAAAATAAACCAACAATGAAGCCTATACTGAAACTCAAGAATACAAGCTTTGTAGTGAAAAGACGCTACGAAGCTTTTATTTTTTTAATTATATTTTTCGTGTTTTTCGGTTTTCTCGGACATAAAATGGGTACAGCCAACTTGCTTAATACCATTATGAATACTGCCTGGGACCTGCTCATGAATACTGTGTTTTTTATCATGGGAATTACTGTGCTAAGTGGCGCGCTGGGCAGGTTAATGATTGAATTTGGGGTAGTACGCTTACTTGAGTTTATCTTGCGCCCTTTTATGCGTCCGATATTTAATTTGCCCGGAGTTTCGGCTTTGGCCGGATTGATGACTTTCTTTTCTGATAATCCGGCGATTATAAGCCTGGCAAATGATAAAAATTTTAAGAAATATTTTTATGAATACGAGCTGGTTTCGTTGGCCAATTTTGGGACAGCATTCGGAATGGGTCTGATTGTGCTGACATTTATGGCTGGTTTGGGTTATTTTGGTCCGGCACTGGTTGGTTTATTTGGTGCACTGATAGGAGCAATAATCAGTACACGATTAATGCAGCGTTTAATTTGCAATAAAATAGAATGTAAAACCACTGAAGAAAAACATGGCGAAGATGATAAGATCAGGTTTCGAAGCGAGGGTAGTACCTTTTTAAGATTTCTGAATGCATTGCTCGATGGCGGAAAATCTGGTGTCGATTTAGGATTGGCCATTATTCCCGGCGTACTAATTATTAGTACCATGGTAATGATTGTGACCTTTGGCCCGAAAGATGCTGCAATCGGTTATCAGGGCCTTGCATACGAGGGCGTACCAATCTTGCCTAAACTGGCAGGTTATATCAATGGTGTGTTTGAATTTCTTTTCGGTTTTAAAAGCCCCGAATTAATTGCTTTTCCCATAACCGCACTTGGTGCAGTTGGTGCAGCATTATCACTTGTAAAGGCTTTTGTGGCTGAGGGATTAATTACCGGTAATGTAATTGCTGTGTTTACTGCAATGGGTATGACCTGGAGTGGTTATTTGAGCACCCACACAGCCATGCTCGATACACTTGGTCACAGACCGCTTACATCTAAAGCCCTTTTGGCGCACACGGTTGGAGGTATTGTTGCAGGTGTGGTGGCCAATTATGCATTTAAACTCATTGCTTTTTGGGGATTTCTATAGCCAGCATGTGAATGTGATATAAGCAAAGCGATTTACTATGTGAATTGCACAACTTTTTGCCCCAGATAGTTTCTTTGTTAAGTTTTTGTAAATCAACCTTCTCTGTGGGGTGTGTGGCAAAGTAGCTTCTGAGTAGAGGAGCGTTCAGCTTATGCGGAATAAGGCAGTTCCAGGAGGAAAGTAGAGCCTTTTCCAAATTCAGATTCCACCCGGATTCTTCCACCCAGCATCTCTGTGAGATTTTTACTGATAGCCAGTCCTAAACCTGCGCCCCGGTATAGTTTTTTTGTGCGTTCTTCAACTTTGCCAAACCGCTGAAATATAAATTGTTTTTGCTCTTTTGTCATACCAATGCCTGTGTCTTTAACATAAACCACCAGGTGGTTCTCTTCATCGGCCATGCGGTAACCAACTTCTATGTGGCCCTCTTCGGTAAACTTTATGGCATTGTCAAGCAGATTCGATATAATTTGCTGAAGCCTGAAAGAGTCTGTCTTTAATAGTGGGTTATCCAGGTTTGGATCTGTCTTTTTTTCTATTTCAATATGTGCTTTACCAATCTGTTTTTTCTTATTGTTGAAAACCTTTATCGTATTGTCTATTATTTCATTAATGCGGATTTCTTTTAACTGCACTTTAAGCTCGCCGGCCTCGATTTTCGCAATATCGATAATGTCGTCAATCAAATGCAGCAACAGGTTACTGTTTTCCTCGATTAGTTTTCTGTAAGCTTGTGCTTCTTCTGCTGTGGGCGATGTGTAGTTAAGCAACTCTGTAAAACCCACAATAGCATTCATTGGTGTTCTGATTTCATGCGACATGTTGGCCAGGAATGCAGACTTCAGTCTGTCGCTCTCTTCGGCCTTCTCTTTAGCATTGCGCAGATCTTTTGTCCGTTCCTGGACTATTTCCTCCAAATGTTTCCGGTGATTTTCGAGCATGTTTTTCTGCTTGGTAATTTCTTTGTTTTGCTCAAAAATGGTGACATTTTTACGTTTTAGTTTCT
>Ga0209938_1000369_pt1 | contig 24921 bp, 19 predicted proteins | sample SalPonR2_C_D1_MG_FD_185708 | JGI IMG/M metagenome (GOLD analysis project Ga0209938, IMG submission 185708) | Salt pond soil microbial communities from South San Francisco under conditions of wetland restoration - Salt Pond MetaG R2_C_D1_MG... ... | reverse complement strand
AAATAAAACCCAGTAGAATGTAGAGAGAGAGTCGGACGAAAGCACTTCCCCAAATCGTATTAGACTGAGGGCCAGAAGAAGGCTCTTTATTCGACTCTTGCCGGTCGCGCTTATCGTTTGATTCTGACATCGTTCAATTTTAAGGAAAGATACGTGACTTTTAATGGTTTGCCAAACCTGCTTAAGTTCAAGGTAGGTATCCTTATCACTTGACGAATCTGTAGTCAAAACCCACTTCAAAATAGCGTGGCATTCCTGGTCTCCAACCTGCTGGACGCAGAGCTACATTATAGACCTCATCCAATAAGTTATTAACCCGTCCGTAAATCTGAATACCAGAAGTAATTTCAAACTGAGCTTGAGCTGAGACAATAGCTCTCCCTTCTAAAAGGGGCGCGTCCGTGCTTCCCGAAAAGTCAGCTCCCGCCTGAGAAAGCATATCGGTTTGATAATGGACCTGAGCAAACAAGCCCCAACGATCGCCGCTATACCCTATTTGCGCCCATATAGTGTGAGGACTTACGTAAGGAAGGTAATCACCTTTTGAGACTTCACCCCAGGGGTCAAATTCACTTTCAAAATTATCCTGAAAGGTCGATTGAATAAAAGTATAGCTTACTTCAATCGGCCATTGGGGATGGATATCGTATTTGCTATAAACTTCCAATCCTATGGATCGGGCGGCGCCCCCATTTATTAAGTCTACGGCTGAGGGGTTCCCGCCAGCCACTAAAGTACTACCGAGTAAGTTCTGGAATTCGTGCCAAAACCCTGTGAGTTGAAATTGGAATTTTTTTCCTTTAAAATAACGGAGTCCCAACTCGCTATTTATGCTTTGCTCTGGCTCCGTTTCTGAACTATTGCCAGGCGGAGTAAATCCCCGAACCACAGAAGCAAATAATTGAGAACGTGAATCGAGGTTAAAATCGACACTAGCCCCTGGCAAGAAAGTGAGCATTTGATTCGAACGCTCACTTAAATTCTGGCCCGTTCGATCTGGATCTTCAGATCCGTAATTCTCTCGTTCGGCACTAATATACTCCAATCGACCGCCTGCTTTGACTGTGAATCGGTTATTCTGGTAGGTGTATTCTCCAAATCCAGCCGCAACACGTGTGCGTTCGATTCGATTACTTTCTGTTCCGGGGACTCCCTGATTAACCAGAGACATGCTTTGATTACCCATTCGGTAACCATCTACCCACTGAAAACGATCAATCGCATCCGTATGCAGTCGGACACCAGCCTGGATAGCATGTTGAGTTCGTTGCCAATTGAATCGAGATTGAAAGCCATAAGAGTAATAGGAGCGGTTATTAGCCTTAACCGAAAGGATAGCATTAGGATCACTCATGCCCTTTACTACATCTAAATGGGATGAATAGCTACTGGGTTGGGACAGAATCTTAGAGATCGACACATTATCACCGCCGGTATTCACTTTATCCAATTTGTACCAGTTTCGTTCGAAAGTATGTCCATAGACTGTGCTAACAAAGGACATCGACTTTGGAAGCGTCCAGGTATGCGTCAGATGTCCTCCGGTAAATTCGGTATTCATCTGGTCCCGCTCTGAGCCTGCATAGCGTCGGAGTGGATTTTGAAAAAAATCAGATCGGGTTAAGCCTAAATATGTTTCATTTGATGTTTCCTGAGAATGTAGGAACTTCGTTGATAATTGATGCCTATGTCCGTTTTTGTTGGATAATAAGTAGCGCAGCTTAATGTGAATATCTCGTTTATCGAAGCCAGTATTATCATTGGGGCCATCCAGATTTTTGAACCCATCAGAGTTTTGGCCAAAGTATTCCACCATATATCCCAGGCGACCGACTTCATCTCCAGCAACCATATGTACTTGTCGGGTATTAAAAGAGCCTACTCCTGCACGCATTTGGACCGTAGTTTTAGTAGGTACCGGGGTAGAAATCAAATTGATAACGCCGCCTGTTGTATAAGGCCCGGAAGCCAACCCGGCAGATCCCATGCGAACCTCTGCACTATTCATACGCCCCATAGTAGGGAAATAATATGCGGCTGGAGCGGTATACGGTGCAGGCGCGGTGGGTACACCATCCTCCATGACCAAAATCTTGGATGAACGCGAAGCCCCGCTTCCGCGAATACCGATATTGGGTCTCAGACCGAATCCCTCTTCGTCCTGAATCTGAAGTCCGGGCACTCGTTGCAGAAGTTGGTGAGGGTCAATCGTTCGAATTTGTTGTAAATAGTCATTGGGGACAAAATACGATGTCGGCCCGGAACGCTCTATAAATTCCTGCCGAGACGTTAAACTCAGAGCTTTGAGTTCTACATCAGGTAAGGTGTAAGTCTTTGACCATTGATCTAAGGTATCCTCTCCTCCTAAAAATGCATTATGACGATTAGCCGAATTCACGGCAGGAGCCAGATCATCAGAAACATCTGAATTCATTTCGATTCCTGCAGACGAAACAGCAGGTCCAGAATGTTTCTCAAAAGAAACTGAAGAATCAGAGTGACCGACCTGTGCTTGCAAAAGGCAACTTAAGCCAATGGAAAACAATAGCGTAAATGATATTTTCATCGAGTTGGTTTATTTAGATCAATTCTATTTAGTGGCAAATATAATTAGATCTACCCAATGCAAAAATTATTTATAATGAATCTACATAAAAAAAATAAGAATTATCGTTTCCTCAAACCCATCACGACTGAGGAAGTAAAAAACATGCCAAATGAGGAAATGTTACCTGTCAGATTCTTTTTCACTGGGTTGACCAATGAGCGCATTTAGGAATAAGCGCGCGGCGGCAATGTTGGTCGCCAGAGGGATGTTATGCACATCACAAATTCGCATCAGCATTTGAACATCGGGCTCGTGGGGATGCTTATCGAGAGGATCGCGAAAAAAAATGATTAAATCCAGTTCCTTTTGGGCTGCCATTGCTGCAATTTGAGCATCTCCACCAATGGGGCCTGACAACACTTTTCGTACCTCTAGCCCTGCATCCTCGACCAGGCCTCCTGTAGTGCCCGTCGCGACTAGTTCCACTTTTTTGAGTGTATCTTTATAGTTAAGTAGAAAAGATACCATATCGGCCTTCTTACCATCATGTGCGACTATCGCAAATCTCATAACAGAATGTTTTGCGTTATAAAAATAGGATAAACATCAGATTCTTTAAAGCTCATCTCTTCATTATGATAGCTTCATTAAATCGGGCACACCCACAGGACGAATTTGGTGAAAACCTTCTCCATATGTTGCGCCAATAAAACGCCCCATTACGCGATCCTTCGCATCAATATTGTCCAGGAAGTCCTTAGAGCTAATCGGGCTTTCCGGTTCGTTAGAATTCGGGTCATAAAACTGAGAGGCAAAAGCACGGACCATTTCCATTTTTTTGGAAAAGTAATCAGAAATGTCGACGACCAGGTCCGGCGTACTTGTGTAATCCTGAATATATTGGTATACCGTATTAGGGCGCCAAGCTTGTTGATTTTCACCATTTGATGGATCTAATGTATCGATTCGGCGTAAACCCGAAAGGAAGCATGCATCGCGCGCTAGTCCGGAAGCCCGGGCATGGTCGGGATGGCGGTCCCATCGGGCATTTATTAATACCACTTTAGGTCTGTACTTTCGGATATATGGAATGATGGCACGGGCATTCTGATCATCATGATTAAAAAAGCCATCTGCCAGTCCAACATTCGCTCTTAATTGGACACCTCCAATTTGAGCAGATCTTTGGGCTTCCACACTTCGTGTTTCGGCTGTCCCCCGGGTGCCTAATTCACCCTGAGTCAAGTCGAGAATACCCACTTTATATCCCATATCAATGTGTCGCAGGAGCGTACCAGCTGCACAAAGTTCTATATCATCGGGGTGCACCCCAATCGCTAACATATCTACTTTCATGATTACCAATGCATTAATGCAGAACCCCAGGTAAACCCGCTACCAAAAGCAGCCAAACAGACTAAGTCTCCACGCTTTACAAGGCCATTTTCCCAAGCCTCTGAGAGTGCGATAGGAATGGATGCTGCTGTGGTGTTACCATATTTTTGAATATTATTATAGACTTGCTTATCCTTCAGTTTCAATACTTTTTGTACGAACTGGGAGATACGTAAATTTGCCTGATGAGGAATCAATAGCTTCAGATCAGAAGTCTCGTATTGGTTACTCGTTAAGGCTTCCATAATAACTTCCGGAAACTTTTTCACTGCATACTTAAAGACGTACTGTCCATTCATGTATGGGAAGATCATTCCATCGTCCATCATCTTTTGGGTCAGAAATAAGCCCCCAAACTCTTCATCCTTAAATCCGAAGTCCGTTTCTTTGTCGTGATATCCTCCGTGAGACCCTGGCGAAATAAAACTCAACTCTTCTGCATGACGGCCATCAGAATGAAGGTGAGTAGAAAGAATGCCTCTGCCCTCTTCTTCTGTGGGTTGAACGATAGCAGCTCCAGCTCCATCACCAAAAATTACTGCTACATTTCGGCCTCGATTTGAATAGTCTAAGCCCATCGAGTGCACTTCAGAACCGACCACGAGTATATTTTTATACATTCCAGACTTTATGAATTGATCCGCTACAGAAAGTGCGTAAATGAAGCCTGAACATTGATTGCGTACATCAAGAGCGCCGATTTCGGTATTTGCAATTTCTAGCTCCCGCTGCAAAAGAACTCCGCAGCCAGGAAAGAAATAGTCCGGACTTAAGGTAGCAAAGATGATGAAGTCTATCTCTTCTTTGTCAGTACCCGCACGTTCCATAGCCACTTTTGCAGCATTAGCTGCCAGAGTAACTGGTGTCTCCTTATGTCGTTCAGCATAGCGTCGCTCCCGAATTCCGGTTCGTTCCTGAATCCATTCATCTGATGTGTCCATATGACGAGCCAGGTCATCATTGGTCACTACCTTCTCTGGGAGGTAGTGACCGATCCCAGCTATATAGCTTTTTCTCATGGGTCTATTTTTAGATAAATATAATACAATTGTATCTTATGAAAGTTTGGCCTTGAATTGTCATTATATAAAAAAGGGAATAGGAACAATAGAGGCTGCAACAAGTCTTCGGATATACTATATCTCCAAATTACAATCGACCCTTTCCCAAAAAGGTCTACACGCGTCTTTTCCTGGCTCAGGCTATATTAAACCTTCCATCCCGGACTAAAAAAAGTAGTTCTTCCGGCAGGGATAGCAGCGATAGAGACGGGGCGGGCGGGCGGTGCAGCCGTGGAGCGAGGAAGTGACCAAAGGAAACTCCCCGCAGCCTTACGGATGCTGACCGGGCGGCCCGGCACTACAAGCGAATAGCCCGATCACGCCTCAGAGCGCAAGCTGGCGGAGCAATGGATAGGCGTGTGCCGGCCGAATAAAAGGTACCATCAAGCGAATGCCTCCAGATTTTCCGCTCATGCTTATTGAGAAACTGGGCAGACTACGTTTTCCGCTCCTTCTTTTTAGCTGCAGGAAAGAGGATATTATTTAGAATCAAACGATACCCAGCTGATTTCGGGTGCAGGTTCAAGTCAGTTTCCGGATCACCCACGCGATGCTGATAATCTTCGGGATCATGGCCAGCATAAAAAGTCCATGTGCCTTCACCTCGCGTCCCATGAATATATCGAACTTCATCAACGGCTTTATTATCGCCCAATACGATCACCTCAGGCTTGATATACTTTTTCTTAAAAGCCGTGGTTTGACCCATGAATCCTTTAACCGTTCGAGTGTGGTTTTGAGTAAGCATGGTGGGTACAGGGTCCCATTTTGCGGAGAAATCAAACAGAGAAAAGTAGTCCTGTTTTGCATCTACATTACGTTGGGCAGTGTTATCGAGGGTTGAATATTCATAGACCATCGGATTCTTTTCAAGCTTAAAATTCTGGAAGGCTAAACATTCCTCATAATTCAATAAAGGGTCTGGATCTGGATGTGCCGGATCTCCATCAAACATTTGGGCAGCAATATCCACGTTTCGCGCAGCTAGCGCGATATCATAGGTATCGGTGGCCGAGCACATGGCAAACATGAATCCACCTCCAATGATATATTCCTGAATTTTATCCACTACAGCTAACTTCAGCTCTGATACCTTTTCAAATCCCAATTCGGCCGCCAGGCTTTCTTGCCGTTTTTGGTGCGAACGATACCATGCAGTGCCTCCGTATGCTCTATAAAATTTCCCGTATTGACCCGTAAAATCCTCATGATGCAGATGAAGCCAGTCATACTGAGCCAACTTATCTCCAATCACTTCTCGGTCATAAATGGTTTCGTAGGGAATTTCTGCATAGGTCAGAACAAGGGTTACTGCGTCGTCCCAGGGTTGAATACTCTCTCCTCTGGCATTTACATCTGGAGTATAAACCGCAATCTGGGGCGCCACTTCTAGTTTAATCGCCTCTTGATTCACTTCAGGGTGTGCTATCTCTTCTCGGATAGCCCGAAATTGAGAAGCAGAAATAACTTCATAGGAAACACCTCTCGTTTTGCATTCCTTTTCAAAAGCTGAATTGTGTTGAAAAGCAAAACTACCCCCTCTGTAGTTCAGTAACCACCAACTTTCCACCTCTTTTTCCAAGACCCAATAGGCGATGCCATAGGCTTTTAAATGATTAGTCTGCTCGCCATCCATAGGCAATAACATATACGAGGCTTGAGCAGATCCGTGAATGAAAAGAAAGAATACGGGAATTAACAAAAAACTAAGCTTCATAGAATTTCTTTTTTTAGGGAACGAAAATAATATAAAATCATTGCGGACATCTCCTAAAGTAACCATCTAAGCAGCAGTGGGTTCACCAGACCTATTGCGTGATTTGGTTTCGAGGCCTTTTCAGATCGCACCCTCATATACGCTTCAAGCCTTTCTTACCTTATACCCAAAAAATAAGAGTTTAGAAAATGAAAACCGATCCTCTTGCGTTAGAAAGGAGGTCTTTAGGATATCTTTTGCATATTTGCTCTCCCAAAATTGAAATACTTTGAACGCTTTACAATTTGACTATCCTACCCCTTATTTATTTTTGTGTGCATTCGTTGCCATTCTATATGGGGTAGTTTTGTATTACAAGGACAGGAGATGGGCTGAAAAAAGCTCAGTATTACCTTGGTTTCTTGGAATCTTGAGAACTTTAGTTGTTTTTATCTTATGTCTGTTGTTATTATCTCCTTTCCTGACCTATTTTGAAAGTAAGACAGAAGAACCTCTAGTCTTGCTAGCTATAGATGACTCCGAATCCATGACCATCGCTGAGGACAGTGTTTTGCAGGAGATCCAAAAGCTTCCTCAATTGCTAAATGAGAAAATGCAGGGGTTCGAACAAATTGATTTAAAGTTCGGAGATGAGGTTAGCGCTCTGGACAGTTCGGGCTTCGAACAAGCAAAAACAAATATCTCGGCCGTTATTGATTATGCAAAAGAAGATTTACGGGGACGAAATATTGGTGGCTTAGTATTAGTAACTGATGGCATGTATAATTTGGGCCAAAACCCTCTTTATTCGCTTTCGGGCCTCAACGTTCCCATTTTTCCGATCGCAGTCGGAGACACCACCATCCGAAAGGATATATCTTTGGTGGATATATTTCATAATGACATAGCCTACCTTGGGGACAAATTCTTAGTTCAAGCTGACATTAAGGCAAATGCATGTCAGGGAAAAGCAACGAACCTTTCGCTATACGCATTCGAAAAGGGACAGCCTCGTCTCCTAGATCGAAAAGTCGTCGATATTGAAGATGCCAGTTATTTTCAAACTTTCGAGTTTACTGCAGAAGCTAATAATGCCGGCGTTCAGAAGTTCATGATTTCTGTAGAACCTATTTCTGGAGAAACGACACCAACCAATAACAGCAAGACCTTTTACATTGACGTCATCAATGCCCGTCAAAAAATACTCATTGCCGCGGGAGCGCCCCACCCTGACATTAGCGCCATTAAGCAAAGTCTAAGCAAAAACAAAAATTACGAAATTGATGTTATTTTAGCTCGCGATCCCTTACCGCCCCTGGAATCTTATGACCTGGCTATACTTCACCAACTTCCCTTTAAAAAGAATAAACCCAGCTATCTCGACGAGTTGGTCAGTTCATCTTTGCCCAAGTTGTTTGTCACAGGTCTAGATACAGACTTCAAAAAGCTGAATAAAATTCAAAATAGCCTGCGAATCAATCTCAAAAGAGGTAGTGCCAATGCTGTGGCTCCTTCTTTAAATCCGAATTTCAATACTTTTTCTTTCGCCGAAGAATCTGCTCAGGCCTTAACGAATTACCCTCCGCTCGAGACCGTTTTTGCAGATTTCCAAATGCCCTCAGGCGGTCAAATTCTTTTTTATCAGCAAATTGGCGAGGTCCCTACGGAATACCCTCTGGTTATGGTTGGTCGGACTTCCGGAAAAACGCGTACGGCCTTTTTGTTAGGTGAAGGATTTTGGAGATGGAGGTTATATGAGTTTGATCGAGCCGGTGGAAATGCCGCTGCCGACCAACTTCTAGAGCAGTTGGTTCAATATCTTTCAGTGGCGGATGATAAACGTCGGTTTAGAACTCAGTTAGGGAAAAACGTTTATGATGAAAACGAACGGATCCAAATCAGGGCTGAATTTTACAACCAAAATTACCAACTTGTAAATTCCTCTGATGCGTTTCTTGAGGTGAGTTCAGCGGATGGTGACACTTACACATACACACTTGGCAAAAAGGATAATTTTTATCAACTTAATTTGGGTTTTCTCCCCGAGGGGGAATATTCCTATTCCGCCTATCTGGACTGGAATGGGGAGCGATTTTCTCATCGCGGTCAGTTTGTAGTCAAGGAAATTCAGCTCGAGCTATTTCGGACCCAGGCCGACCATAACATTTTACGGCTATTGGCTGCTGAAAGCGGAGGACAAATGATGAAGATGAGCGACCTCGAAAGCAGCTTAAAGTCCCTTCGTGAAGGTGAAACTGCACAACCCATTTTATATTCACAACCTACCACCCGCACGCTCATTAATTTACCCTGGGTTTTTGTGTTGATCATGGTTCTGTTATCCGTTGAATGGTTTATACGGCGATGGGTAGGAAGTTACTAATTTTCTAATTTGAGGAACATCCTTGGTCTTTTCATACACTCATGATTAGTATGAAGACCTTGACACTCAACTGGCAGGAAATCCCCGCAGTGCGCCTTGTTTTACCCTTGTTAGCCGGTGGGTTTTTATATGTATTAGCCCCAGATGCTGATGCATCACTCCCACTTTATGCGGGACTGATCATCCTTTCAATGGCAGGTTTTTGGATAAAAAGAATTTGGTCCCTATGCTTTTATTGTTTTCTGTTCATTTGTGGCTATTTGCATTTTCACCATCACGACCAAGCCCTAATTCTAGATAACCAAGTAGAAACGGACACAGCTTATCTGCAATGCATGACAGTTAAAGATGTGAAGTGGGATCCTAAAAATCAGCGTTGGCGAGGTTTAGCTCAAACATTCATCTCAGAACATTCTCCGCGACAAGTAAATATCTATTATTGGCTCGAGCGAAGAGACAGTACTCAAAATTTAACTGCAGGAGATCAAGTCCTCGGTCGCTTTTCTCTACGAACCCCTCAAAATTCCCAAATTCCAGGTGCATTTGACTTTAGAAGCTATCTAATACATAAAAACATAGCCTACACCCAGTATATCCCTAAATACATTCCTTACACCATTCACAAACCTGAGAATTCAGGAGTAATGACCTCTCTAAATAGCTGGAGGACGGCCAAAATGAGTGACATTGGAAAGCATACGGATACTCTTACCCATAGTTTACTTCAGGCCATATTGTTTGGGGATAGTCAAGCTCTTCCTGCAGAAGTTCGGGCGCAATTTGCTGATGCCGGCATGGCTCACATTTTAGCAGTCTCAGGAATGCATGTAGGGATACTTGTTTTTGTTATTCAATTCTTAATCAATCATACTTACAGGAGATCAAAAGGAAAGGATTTAATCCAGTTTACCTTGATCCTCTGTTTCGTTTGGTTGTATGTAGCCATTTGTGAGTTTGCTCCCTCAGCTACCCGTGCAGCAGTAATGGTCAGCGTTTATTATTTGGGAAAAGCCTGTAAAGTACCTGCCACTGCGATAAATACTTTAGCCATCAGCGCATTAGCATTATTCATGTGGAATCCATTTATGTTGCTTGACCTGGGTGCACAGTTATCATTTGGTGCTATGTTTGGCATTTTATTTACACTGCCTTTTTGGAACCACATTTTATTGCGCTGGACGCCTCTGCCCACTTCATGGGTTACCTTAATCTCATTATCATTTGCCGCTCAGATAGGTGTAGCCCCCTTTCTATTATATCATTTCGGTCATGTCCCCGCTCTTTTCTGGCTATTTAGTATCCCCGCGGGTTATTTAGCTATATTTTTATTTATAGGGGGGTGGACTCTCGTGATTTTTACGGATCTCTTGCCGGCTGCAGCTCCATTTATTGGAAAAATACTCAATTGGGGGTTGGGTTTTTGGTCCGTGATTATGGATACGGTATCAGCATATGGATTACCCCAATTAAATTGGTCATTCTTCCCTCTTTCTTACTTAATTCTCACCATCTCATTAATAGCTATATTCATCAGAGCACTCTACAGTCAATCCAAACGCCAATTGATAATCAATTTTCAGCTGATACCCATCCTTTTGAGTACTTTTATCATACTTCATTATTTTCACAAGGCTCGCACACAATTCGTTCCATTTGAATATAAGAATCAAAACTATACTGTCTTAAAATCGGGGAATAAAGCTTATGTCTTCGGGAAATCAAGTTGGGAGAAAAAGGATTCCAGAAAAGAAGTATTTAGTCAACTCCGTTCGGCCTTTCCGATCAATCAATGGGAATATGTAAAAATAGAGAATGCTCTACTCAACAATTCAGAACAACTGCATTCCATTTCCGATAAGACATCCAAATCTAAAATAAAACAAAAAAATGAGGTGAAGACGACTCAAAATGAAAAATGAATACCAATTTGAGTGCTTTGAGTTGGCGCATCCAATATCATGAAAGGCCTAACATTTCTGGCCAATTTGCGACTGCTCAAATAGGCCACAAGATCAAACGTAAATAGGAACGCTCCTTGGAGCAAAATAGATTGCCCCCACCCTTTTCGCTGATCTGCCTTTTTCCCGTCATAACGACGAGAACGTTCTATAAGATACAACCCACCTGCCATATAACCAACATCCAGACCTGCATTGAACAAAAGTGACTTTTGATACCCTTCATACTTCTTCCAGGCTTCTGAAAAACTCTTGTCAGGTGAATTGACCTGAGATGCCCGCCAGTAACCCAGGGCGGCAATACCTAAATTTACTGCATTCCAACCTGCATTCATTTGATGAAAGTATTTGTCTGTTCCACTTGTGTTATTCTGCAAAATCAAGCCACTTGTAATATTTATAGTAGCCCAGGTTCCTAGAGTCAACATAGCCGATTTTTGATGATTTTGTCGTTTTTCATCAAACAATTTTAATCGATCTAAGTGTTGCGAAAACAAAGGCTGATAAATTGAAAGGATGAGAACACAGCTAGCCAAAATTTGGATAACTTTAATTTTCGCTCTCACTAATTGAAATATTTCTGTTGCTACGGAACGTTCAGCCGATTTTATTACACCCATAAGTGATTCATTTATTGAAATTTAATAAAAAATGTGGCAATTTAGTTCAGAAGAGCGTCGAGGTCTCACCATTTGGTGTCTCTGTATTCTTTCTATTTCATTAACCCCCTTACTATTACCTGACTCCAATGACAATACAAACTTAGAATTATTGCTTAAAACATGGAGTCAAGATACTTTAGTTATGCCCTCTAAACCCAATAAGGGGGGAGCATTGGAAATAGATAGTTATGACCCCAATGCGGTCACTGCTAAACAATTACAGCATCGCGGACTTCCGTCATTTATTGCTGAACGCTGGGTCCGTTTTCGCGCTGCTAAGGGGGGCTTTTCAAATGTGAAAGATATCCAATCTATTTTTGGAATAGATAGCATATGGATTGAAAAAGAGCGAGATTTCTGGAATTGGACTGAATCCGATTCGCCAAAAGAGAAAAATGGCTCAGCTTTAAATACAAAGAATAAGAAACACACTGCTCAGTACTCAGATCAGAAACCTTATCAACCCCAAAAAACGCTGAAACCAATTGACATCAATCAGGCCGACGCTAGCCAATTTCAAAAGCTCGGGTTTAAAAAAGGAGTGGCGCACCGTCTTATCGCTTATAGAAAAAAGGCTGGTCCTTTTTACCATCCGGAAGACCTATATGCCATCTATGATATTGACTCTCCTCTCGTCCGAGAACTTATCCCTTTTTTACTGATCGATACTGCGCGTTTACCCTATTTAGATATTAATTCAGCTATGCAAACGGAGTTGGAAAGCTTACCCGGTATCGGCCCGGTATATGCAGATCGCATTGTGAAATTCAGGGATGCTTTAGGAGGGTTTATCCAAAAAGAGCAGTTGAAAGAAGTATATGGAATACCAGAGAGCACCTGGATTCGAATCAGTCCGAGAGTCAGGTCTAAATCAAATGAAATCAAGAAAATTAAAGTGAATTCGGCTGAATTAAAAGATTTTGCCCGACATCCATATATAGATTGGAATCTAGCAAAGCGCCTTTTCCGGTATAGAGAGCAACACTACCCTATATCGAGTCTCTCAGGAATGCATGGTTTATCAGAGGAAAAGATTGACCAGCTTTCACCTTACCTAGATTTCAGCCATAAAGTGATGTCTGATGGAAATGTTGCTCTTAGTTCTGAGGGCCCGAAATGATCTCTTGTGCCTGATGAACCATCTTAGGAGACCCCAAAATAATTCCAGTTGTTTGATGCAAAGAAGAGATGGGTATATCTAAGATCCGATTCATTTCTAAATCAAAGGAAAGCCCTCCGGCCTGCTCCATGATTAAAGAAAGGGGATTACACTCATATAATAATCGGAGCTTTCCTTCTGGGCGGTCCAGCGTTCCAGGATAAGCAAAAATTCCTCCATAAACTAAAGTCCGATGAACATCCGCGACCATAGATCCTATATAGCGCAACTTCAGTTTTTGATCTTGACAGTAATTTACATATTCCTGAAACTTGGGGTTAAATTTTTTAAAGTAACCCTGATTGAGCGAATAATATTTACCTGTGTCTGGAATTCGCATGTTGGTATGAGATAAACAAAACTCCCCTATACTCGGATCCAGTGTAAATCCATTGACGCCGTTTCCAGTTGTGTAAACAAGTATAGTCGACGTTCCGTAAATAACATATCCTGCAGCAGCCAATTCGACACCAGATTGCAGAAAATCTTTCTCTTGCACGGGAATTGAGGTTGATGTCAATCGGCGGTAAATTCCAAAAATAGTACCAACAGTTACATTCACATCGATATTCGAAGAACCATCCAGCGGGTCAAAAACAACCACATAATGGGCAGAGCGGTCTTCTACTGCGGGCAAGGGGATAAAGCTCTCGTTTTCTTCAGATGCGATCCCTGCGCACTCCCCGCTATTCTTTAGACATTCGATCATACGGTGATTCGCATAAATATCCAGCTTTTGAACCTCGTCTCCTGAAGCGTTTGAATACTGCTCCTTACCTAAAATATTTATCAAACCAGCCTTATTTACTTCCCTGTTCACTATCTTGGCAGCAACACCAATATCTCGCAACAAACCCGTTAGTTCGCCTGTTGCGTAGCTGAAATCTCGTTGTCGACGTATGACGAATTCATCTAAAGTAGTAATTTGCCCCATGCAAACTGATTTTATTGATAATTTTGTCAAATATACAGTTTCCATGGAGATTTTGAATGGCTTTGCACTCGCAACGCTTTGTTATTGTTCAACTTACACTAAGACAGCTAACACATTTTGAAGCATTTACAAGGATTAAATCATTACTTTGCTACCTATAAATGGCACTTTTTTTGGGGCATTATCTTCGTAGCGGCTTCCAATTATTTTAAAGTCCTGCAACCCCAAATTATCAGGGAAGCCTTAGATCTGGTTTTCGAAAACCTAAAGTTGTACAATAATATTAGTGGCTTCGAATCTCAATCCGTATTCTATAGCTACGTTGCAGAGACCCTTTTGTTTTTTGGAGTACTCGTTCTGATTCTCGCAATAATCATGGGTATTTTCATGTATTTCACTCGGCAAACGATCATTGTGATGTCTCGATTGATCGAATACGATATGCGAAAAGCCATTTTTGCTCATTATCAAGAGCTTGACCTCGGGTTTTATCGCAAGAACAATACCGGAGACCTCATGGCCCGAATTACCGAAGATGTCAATAAGGTGCGCACCTATTTAGGACCTGCTGTACTTTATGGGATAAACTTAGTCTTCCTCGTTGGTTTCGTTATGTATTCCATGTTTAGCGTTAATGTAAAACTGTCCATATACACCCTACTTCCCCTACCACTGCTTTCCATTTCGATTTACTACGTGAGTAGTATTATCAATAAAAAGAGCAGCATTATACAAAAACAATTAGCCTTACTTAATAGTCTAGCACAAGAAGTTTACTCCGGTATTCGAGTCGTTAAGTCCTATGTACAAGAACGACCTATGGGTGAATATTTTTTGTCGGAAAGTAATAACTTCCGAGATAAAAGTCTATCCCTCGCAAAGGTAAATGCCTTGTTTTTCCCCTTAATGGTTTTGCTCATTGGAACCTCTACTATTTTGGTTGTATTTGCAGGAGGTATTCAAGTCATGGCGGGTACGATCACTCCGGGCAATATTGCCGAATTTGTCATTTACGTAAATATGTTAACCTGGCCGGTCACCTCTATAGGTTGGATCGCGTCGGTAGTTCAGCAAGCGGAAGCCAGCATGGAGCGAATCGATGAATTTTTCAAAACCGAATCTGAAGTTCGGGATACGGGTTCTGAAAAAATCGGCGAAATCCAGTCCATCGAATTCAAAAATGTAAGTTTCACCTACCCCGATACCGGTATTACCGCCCTGAGTAACATCAGTTTTAAAGTCAAGCCCGGTGAGAAATTAGGCATAGTGGGAAAAACCGCCTCAGGAAAAACAACCATCATGGATCTCCTGGTACGTATGTTTGAACCCACTGAAGGATCAGTTATGATTAACGGAAAAGATATTCGCAACTACAGTTTAAAGGATTTACGGAAAAAAATAGGTTACGTTCCACAGGACGTTTTCCTTTTTTCCGATACCATAAAGGATAACATTAGTTTTGGCCTTATTGATCCAGAAGAGGATATCAAATCGACGCCTCCTATTGAAGACTACGCCCAATACGCCTCAGTCCATGATGATATTATGGAGTTTTCTCATCAATATGAAACCTATGTTGGAGAGCGGGGTGTCACCCTTTCTGGAGGCCAAAAACAACGTATCTCTATAGCCCGCGCTTTAATTAAAGAGCCTGATATCGTCCTGTTCGACGACTCCCTTTCAGCTGTAGACACCTCAACAGAGCAGGAAATCATCTCTTTTCTTGGAGAATCTCTGGGTCAAAGAACCACCATCATGGTTACACATCGCCTTAATATTTTAAGTGAGTTTGACCGAGTAATTGTTCTAGAGCAAGGAGAAATTGTGGAAGAGGGCAGCCACGAGGAGTTAGTATCTCAAAAAGGGCTTTATTCGCAAATCTTTGAGCATCAGCAATTAGGGAATAAATCCCCCATTGACTTGAATTGATTATGCCCTTGGATAAAAGTCACGGTGACAATACAATTCGGAATTATAGTAAGTTTAATTATAATATATAGATTAGATCCTTTCCCTAATCCCATGCATTTTTTTACATTTGTATCGAGGACAAATTATTAACCTTAATTGTAAAGTAGTGGAAAAAGGAAATAATACCATGAATGACCCGGTTTATTCTAACAAAGTTAGAGCAGGAAGAAGACGAACTTATTTTTTTGATGTGCGAAAGACCAAAGGCGATGATTACTTTGTGACGCTCACTGAAAGTACCAGAAGAAGCGATGACAGCGGATTCAACCGCCATAAAATCTTTCTTTATAAAGAAGATTTTAATCGCTTTTTGGAAGCGCTCGAAGACTCTATCAATCATATCAAAACAGATTTGATGCCGGATTATGACTATGCAGAGTTTGACAAAAAACACGAAGAGTGGGATAAGCAGAATGAATTAGATGAGCAGAACGACTCCAGCGACTCCGCGAAAAGTAATATAGATTCTGAAGACGATATGAGCTGGTAATCCAGCACATACTTCGAATAAAAAAAAGAGGATGTATAATACACCCTCTTTTTTTTTACCATATCATAATAATATTTTTATAGGCAAATCCCTCGAAGTCGATCAATTCTCTGCAGACGCTCGAGCTATTCGCCCACATCGCCCTAAAAATGCGAGCGTTATTCGCCCTGCGTGCGGGCCGAAGATTTCGCTTTGTTATGGTGAAACAAATTTATTTGCGAAATCCAGTAGGCCGGATCAATGAATCACTTGACGATTTTTGGAGTAAAACCACTCGACTTCAATGGCAACCCTTTGGTAAATAGTTGATTTCTAGTTAATTATTACTTTCAAACCAATTTGTCATGTAAAGTTTATGAGTAATTCGGGATAGGGGGCATCCTCAGCAACTCTTATAACAAAACTTGTAAGCTATATCATGATCGGCTGTTCGATATATATATGTTAAAAGGTGCAACTCCCAGCAGCATTTGAAGCTGAAACTGATGGTGCAAAAAACAGGGCCTTCTTGGGTCGAATCGGCACTAAGCTAAAGAGGAGAGCTATAATCTCCTTCTTCGACGAGTTGCCGAATACCTTTTTGTACTGCTTTCAGGTCATCTTTATATGTAACTCCCAACCATTGGCTGGTTGTACTCAACACATCAATGCTAATTTGATCCTCCTGAAGACGGTTATCAATAACAAATGGAAGATAAAGTTCAGACTTCGATTCCCTGTAATGCTGAATAATAAACTGATTAAACGCTTGTTTTAAAACCGAAAAAAATGCTGGATGCAGTCCCCAGAGGTTCATAGATGCGGGGGCCTCTTCAGAAAGTGTTTTTGGCTGATCCTCTCCAAATATGATTTGACCTTGTTTCCTACGTATTTTCTCGTGTTCTTCAATTTTAATAAGTCTACCTTTTTCATCCACTTCACAAATCCCTCGCGAAACGGAGCCATTTGCGGAAAGTGTTTTGGCCAGTGGATAAGCAACCATCGCATAATGATCGGGCCGAACTTTTGTTTTCAAAAAGGTACTAATCTGATGAATAGCATGACTTCCATAAAAATCATCCGCGTTGAATACTGCAAAAGGCTTATGTAATTTGTTAGACGCGCACAATACGGCATGTCCTGTTCCCCATGGTTTTACGCGTTCAGATATATCTAAATGCTGGGGGACGAACTGATGAAGATCCTGATAAACAATATCTACCTGAATTTGATCCCGGTACCTGGATACTACCTGATCTTTAAATTCTTCGGAAAAACCCTCCCGAATAACAAAGACAACCTGATCAAAGCCCGCTTGAATGGCATCATGCAGTGTATAGTCCATTATGGTTTCACCAGAGGGACCCACGGCATCCATTTGCTTTAATCCACCATACCGACTTCCCATTCCGGCAGCCAGAATGAGTAGGGCCGGCTTTTCTGTATTAGAATGACTCATATCAATTTATGTATTTAAACAAAGGTAATATTCTTATATTGTTCTTCAAACTTGAAAGGGAATGACAATACACTGGGTAGATAGTCTTATTATTTTGATCCCTCTTCTCATTTTCATTGGTATAGGTCTGCGTCATCGGCGACGAGCAGCAAAAGATGAAGGCGAATACTTTCTATCCGGCAGACAGCTTCCCTGGTGGCTCCTTGGCATATCTATGGTCGCTACGACCTTTTCTGCCGACACGCCTAATCTTGTTACGGACATTGTTCGGCAACGTGGCGTCGGCGGAAATTGGGCTTGGTGGTCGTTTTTACTCACGGGTATGTTGACTGTTTTTTTTTATGCCAAATTGTGGCGTCGCTCTGAAATGGTTACCGACCTTGAATTTTATGAGTTAAGGTATCAGGGGAAGCGAGCCGCTTTTCTCAGAGGCTTTCGAGCCCTGTACTTAGGCTTCTTCTTTAATGTCGTTATCATGGCAGGGGTTATGCTTGCCGCCATTAAAATCATGTCAATCATGATGGGCTGGTCTAGTTTCCAAACCTTACTCATAAGTGGCACCGTAGTTTTGATCTACTCGGGATTGGGAGGCTTGAGAACCATCATTTATACAGACCTTATTCAGTTTATCATCGCCATGATTGGAACCATCTGGGCAGCTCACTATATTCTAAATATGCCCGAAATCGGAGGTTTGAGCGCCTTGTTATCCAATGAAGATGTACGCCCCGCTCTTTCATTTTTTCCCGACTTCTCCAATCCGCACGAGTTATGGATCATTTTCATTTTACCCCTAGCTGTCCAATGGTGGAGTGTTTGGTATCCCGGGAGTGAACCGGGAGGGGGAGGTTATATCGCACAACGTATGCTTGCAGCAAAAAATGAACGCCAAGCCATGTATGCCACTTTATTTTTCAATTTTGCTCATTATGCATTGAGGCCCTGGCCGTGGATTCTTATCGCTTTGGCTTCCATTAGCCTTTTCCCTTCCGTTGCAGACATCCAAAAAGCTTTTCCGGAGGTAGACCCGGCTATTCTTGGAAATGATCTAGCCTATCCCGCCATGCTTAGTTTATTACCCACAGGTTTGTTGGGCCTTATTTTACTTTCACTCATCTCTGCTTTCATGTCGACCATTAGTACTCACCTGAATTGGGGAGCGAGTTATCTTGCTCATGATTTTTACGGTCGATTCATTTCACCAAATTCAACAGGCCCGCAGCGAGTTTGGGTCGGAAGAATTTCTACTCTACTTTTAATGATTTGTGCCGCTTGTCTCGCTCTTTTTTTAGAAAATGCATTGAGTGCCTTCGAAATATTATTGCAAATTGGAGCCGGAACAGGCCTTATTTTTATTCTAAGGTGGTTTTGGTGGCGTATTAATGCTTACAGCGAATTAACAGCAATGGCAGTTTCCTTTATTCTAGCTATATGTTTTGAAACCATTCCTATTTTTGAAAGCTGGGAGCCTCATTATAAACTAATTGCAGGAGTGCTAATCACAACATTTGCCTGGATTCTTGTTACATTTCTTACGAAACCTGAGCCCCCTGCCACCCTTCTCCGTTTTCTAAACAAGGTAAAACCCCATTTATTTGGATGGCGCACCGTCATCAAGCGCAATGGCTGGGATGCAAAGAATCTTAAATCAGGCGAATCTTTAGGTCGACAGGTAGCAGGATTTGCATTTGGAGTTGTGGCCATATACAGTCTTCTTTTCGCCACGGGTTATTTTATTTACAGCCAATGGCTTGCCTTTTTCATTTGCTTAATGGTTCTCATTCCGTCGAGTTATGGTGTGTTTCGCATCATATCCTACCAATTTTCACAAAAAGTTTAAGCACCCGAATAGATTTCTTTAAAAATAGCTTTACCTTTGAACAATAATAGTGATACTATTATTAGTTGAAAGTAATCAACTTATGAATCGAATTGTAAGCCACGTAAAGTTTAACGTCAACCCGGATCTTTTTCTTAAAGATCCGGAAAGCAGTTCTATTGGAAAACGGATATTGATGGAAGCTATCAACATTCTGGATCAATCGGGCTTTGAGCGTTTGACCTTTAAAGAATTAGCCCATACGGCTCAAACAACAGAAAGTACAGTATATCGATACTTTGAAAATAAGCACATGCTCATTTTATATCTGAGTAATTGGTATTGGTCCTGGTTGTTTTACCGCCTGCAGTTGGGGTTGACAAATATTCCAGCTGGGAAGAATAAACTAGCGAAAGCCATTGAAATACTATGCCGCCAGTCTGAGGACGACAATCTAATTGAACACATTGATTTAGTTAAACTGGCACACCTCATCCACCTGGAGTCCGGAAAAATATTTCGGGTTAGGGATGTTGATCAGGAAAATAAACAGGGCTTTTACTTACCTTACAAATTACTTCATGAGAAAATGAAAAACATCATTTTGGAAGTTGAAAAGACTTTCCCTTATGCAGAAAGCTTAGCAGCTTCAATCATTCAGGGGATACACCAGCAATACTTCAATTATGAGCACTTTCCTACATTAACGAGTATGAGCAATACGGAAAAAGATATCGAGAATTATTTCCTGAATTTATCCTTGGCATATCTCTCTACTCCTCAAACCTCTTTCTGCAATGGAAAATAGAATCACCCCTCTTAGAAGGTTATTTCGATTAGCGGCATTAGATAAAAAGGATCTGGGAGTTGTTTATATTTATGCATTTCTCAGCGGGATTATTTATCTATCTGTTCCGCTGGGCATTCAATCTATAATCAATTTACTTCAGGCTGGAAACACCAATCAGGCCTGGATTCTGATGGTGCTTATTGTTCTGGCCGGCTTACTTATCTCGGGGCTACTTCAGGTATTTCAACTCTCCCTGGTTGAGACTTTACAGCAACGTATATTTGTTCGCTCGAGTTATGAATTGAGTTATCGAATCCCAAAAATTAACTGGGATGAGATGGGAAAGCGATATTTGCCAGAACAGGTCAATCGCTTTTTCGATACCATGACCATTCAAAAAGGATTATCCAAGATTTTATTTGACATTTCCACTGCCATTATCCAAATATTGCTGGGGCTGCTGCTTTTAGCCTTTTACCACCCCTTTTTTATTGGATTTGGTTTTGCTTTATTAATCATTTTAATCCTCATTTTCTGGTTTACAGGAGCTAAGGGTCTGGGTACGAGTCTTGAAGAATCTTCCCATAAATATAATGTTGCATTCTGGCTTGAAGAATTGGCGCGTACAAATGGAATTTTTAAGATGAATCCTTTTTCTACGCTTCCCGAACGCAGAACAAATCACCTAGTCAATCAATACCTAACTGCCCGAAAATCCCACTTCCGAATTCTACTTACTCAGTATTATAATATGGTGGGTTTTAAAGTCATAGTAGCTGCAGGCTTATTGGTATTGGGCGGGATTTTAGTTTTTCAGCAACAAATGACTCTCGGTCAGTTCGTAGCGGCAGAAATCATCATTTTACTTATCGTGGGTTCGGTTGAAAAACTCATTCTAAGTATTGATGTTGTGTACGATATCCTTACGGGGATTGAAAAAATAGGAATGGTCACCGATATGGAGTTGGAAAGATATGAAGGTCGCGACCTGGATATTTCATCACATCCCAATGGCCTTTCCATTTCACTTAATGAATTTATCCTCAAAGCACCACAAGGTGGAGACCGAATTCTTCTTGACAGCATCAGTTTAAACGTGAAGTCAGGTGAAAGAATAGGCATCATCGGCCCTGCCGGAGCTGGTAAATCGTCACTATTGCACTCTATTTCCGGCTTTTACAGTGAATACGAAGGATCCATTATATTTAATGACAATCAGCCCCTCGGTGGACTCCGAATTGATTCACTTCGAGATAAAATAGGGTTTAACTTCACAGAAGACAAGATTTTTAATGGAACCATCTTTGAAAACATTTCCGCAGGAGGCGAGAATCTGACAACTCCTAGTTGCCAAAAAATTATTGATGTTGTAGGACTTCGTGATTTCGTGAACAGCCAGCCCCAGGGGCTCGATGCCCAAATTAGCCCCATGGGAGAAAAAGTATCAGGAACAGTGCGGAAAAAAATCGTCCTGGCCCGGGCTCTCAGTTCCCAGCCTAAATTGCTCTTGTTCGAAGATCATATTCAATCTACTCCAGCCTACGAGAGAACTTCAATATATAATTACCTCGTAGATAAAAACAATACATTTACTGTCTTGGCCATCACTATGAACAAAGAATTGCTGAAGAGGTGTGACCGTATTTTAGTACTAAACGAAGGTAAAATTTATGACGAAGGGACCTTAGATGAACTCATAAAAAAACCGGATATAAAATCATTTATAGATGCTTAATATCTCGAAAAAACCCATACCTAAGGAGCTGTCAGAATCTAATTTTGATAGTTATAAAAGAGTAAGCACACCCGAGTTTCATAAACGCAATGCGTATACGATCCTTGCTATCGGTGCCTTCTTTTCCATCTTCTTGTTTCTACCCTGGACCCAAAATATAAGGTCCAAAGGAAAAGTGACCACACTTCGCCCCGAACAAAGACCACAAAAGGTGATGTCCCCTATTGCGGGACGAGTTGAAAGTTGGCATGTTCGAGAAGGAGATTTTGTGGAAAAAGGAGATACTTTAGTTGAGATATCTGAGATTAAGGAGAAATACCTGGATCCCGAACTGGTGCAAAGAACAGAGGAGCAATTGCAGGCCAAGGAGTTTTCCGCAGAATCCTACAATGAAAAAGTGGAAGCCCTAAATAACCAGATAAAGGCGCTACAACAATTGCGTGTCCTCAAATTAGAGCAAGCCACAAACAAAAGGGAACAAGCCGAACTTAAGGTGCAGCAGGATAGCCTGGACCTCGAAGCTAAAAATACAGATTACGAGATCGCAATACAACAGTTCCAGCGTATGGAGCAAATGTATGAGGATGGCGTTCGAACTAAAGTGGACCTGGAAAAACGAAAGCTTAATTTACAAGAAACAGAAGCCGCTTTCCTGGGCACTCAGGCCAAATTATTAGGAACTCGAAATGAACTCCTAAATGCTATTATCGAAATTAATAATATTGAGTCCGAATTTCAAGATAAGTTGGCGAAAGCCCAATCGGATAAATATTCCGCATTGAGTATGAAATTAAATGCGGAATCGGAAATTGCTAAACTCAAAAATGAGCGTCAAAATTACATCAATAGGCGCAATATGTATTTTATTTCCGCTCCCCAGGCAGGCTATGTGACGGAGGCTTTGACGGTAGGAATTGGAGAAACCGTCAAAGAGGGAACTCCCTTTTTGAGTATTATGCCGGAAGACTATCAGTTGGCTGTGAGTTCTTTTGTCCAGCCCATCGACCTACCCTTACTCAAGCTGGGACAGAGGGTGCGCATACAGTTTGACGGATGGCCGGCCATCGTATTTAGCGGTTGGGAAAATATTTCCTATGGCACTTATGCAGGACGAATTGTTGCTATAGATAACTTTGCCAACCCCAATGGACAGTACAGGGTTTTGGTTGCTCCGGACCCTGAGGAATATCCCTGGCCGGACCCGCTGCGACCGGGCGGTGGAGCCATAACACTCACTCTCCTAAACGATGTCCCACTTTGGTATGAAATATGGCGGCAGTTCAACGGTTTCCCACCCGATTTCTACACAATGGAGCCCCCTGAAAAGATCAATAAAATCCCATTGCCCAAATGAGAAATATCCTGATTCTTTTCTTGGTGATCATGATTTTGCCGTTCATCCCGAAATTATCTGCTCAAAGCGATGACAGGCCGGTCTTTCAGGTGGCAGACTATATTCAAATGGTTCAGGAGCAATACCCCCTTATTGAACTTGCTAATATTCAAACTGATATAGGAGACGCTACCTTATTGCAGCGAAAAGGAGCCTTTGATGTTGTTTTGGGAACAGACTACAGCCAAAAATTCTTTTCGGAATCAAACTACTATCGGATATTTAATGGCGGCGCTCAGTGGCAGAGCCCCTATGCATTTAAGCTGCAAGCTGGAGTAGATTTAGCAGATGGCATATATCTCAACCCAGAACGTAACTTCCCCTCTTCAGGTCTAGGCTATATGGGCATTACTATGCCATTAGGTCAAGGTCTACTCATAGATAAAGCACGGGCCGGGCTGCGCGATGGGGAGCTATTTCAAGAACTCCAAATGCAAAAGCGCTTGCAATTTCGAAATGAAATCATGTCACTGGCTCTTATTGCTTATTTTGAATGGATTCAAGCAGACCAATTGTATCGAACATATACTGAAATAGCTGAAGCTGCCCAAGACAGATATGAGTTTGTTATCCTGGCCTACGAAGGTGGTGACTTAGCCCCTATTGATACCCTCGAAGCCTCCATGCAATTGAGACAGCGCCAGCTTGAACTCCTGGCTGCCCAAAATAAACGCTTAAGTGCTCAGGCGAATATCCAAAACTTTATTCCCAGCTTTAATCTCAGTGAGTGGCAATCGCCATCTTTCGATGAAATTTCTGCCCTTTGGCAATCACGCTCATCTGAATTTTGGACAAACAGCTTATTAGAACATCCTAAAATTATCGACCTTCAAATTGAAAGAGAGCGTATCCTAATTGATAGGAGATTAGCAAGAGAAAGCCTAAAGCCAAAGGTGGACCTAAAATACCAATGGTTGAATTCACTGAATCAAATACGCACTGGTGATATAAATACTACTCTATCCCCCAACGATTACAGCTGGGGAATTTCCTTTGCGTATCCGATTCCCTTGCGAGCAGCTCGTGGGAAAATGCAGCTCAATAAAATCAAACAGTTTGAAAACCAATTTAAAAGCAGCCAGTTGAAACAAGAACTTGAGGCACGCATGGAGGCTCTTCTGGAAATTCAAGCCAATTTCCAGGATATTATTCAGGATTATGGGGTCCTCATCGACGACTTTAGACGCCTCCTTCAGGCGGAGCGGTCCATGTTCGAAATTGGGGAGAGCTCTCTTTTCTTAGTGAATACGCGGGAAAACCGACTACTTAAAGCTCAGGTAACATATATAAACCTTCAATATAGCGCTTTTAAAAACCTCCTAAACATCGCTAAAACATCCGGTAATCTGGAAGGGAATTTAAATTTAGTAAATGAGTAAAATAAGACTCAATGCTCTACATAAACACCTCCATTTCTAATCGAATTGAAATTTTTATTTTTTTGATTTTAGGACCGGTTACTCTATTTTCAGCCCAAGATAGTTTATCG
>Ga0209938_1000364_pt1 | contig 25023 bp, 24 predicted proteins | sample SalPonR2_C_D1_MG_FD_185708 | JGI IMG/M metagenome (GOLD analysis project Ga0209938, IMG submission 185708) | Salt pond soil microbial communities from South San Francisco under conditions of wetland restoration - Salt Pond MetaG R2_C_D1_MG... ... | reverse complement strand
ACCGATTTCGAGCCCTACCGCTACCAGCCCGGCGACAAGCCGCTGATGCCAGACCTGTTTCTGGAATAGTGTATTCACGGGACAAATAAAAAGGACCTTTAGCTTTCGGCTCTAGCCTGATTGTTCTGGTATATAGCCGGGGTTGAGGGGGCCAAGCGCCCATGGATGGGCTTGTAGCGTTTTTTGGGAGAGGGTGCCCACCGGTGCATTCCACCAAGACATGCAGGCTTGGAGCCCAACCTTAAGTTCCCCCGAGAGCCTCGTCTCAGGAACCAATCTTAAGCACAATCTTGCCGGTAGCCGTCCGGCCAGTCAGTGCGCCAAAAGCTTTCTCGTAGTCCTCGAATTCGAATACCTGGCTGATTCGCGGATCGATTTTGCCTTCGGCAAACATCTGCAGCAATTCCATCACGTTCTTTGCGCTGGTTTCCGGCTCGCGCTGGGTAAAGCTGCCCCAGAACACACCCACCACAGAACAGCTCTTCAGCAGCATCAGGTTCGCGGGAATCTTCGGGATGTCACCCGACGCAAAGCCGATAATCAGATGGCGGCCATTCCAGGCCATGGCCCGGAGCGCCTGCTCGGTGAATTCACCGCCCACCGGATCGTGGATTACATCGACACCCTTGCTGTTGGTCAGCTTCTTTACCGCCTCTTTCAGAGACTCTTCGGAATAGTTGATCAGTTCGTCGGCACCCGCTTCCCTGGCAACGGCCAGCTTTTCTGCGGTGCTGGCTGCAGCAATAACCTTCGCGCCCATCGCCTTGCCCAGTTCAATCGTTGCCAGACCAACGCCACCACTGGCACCCAGAACCAGAAGAGTTTCCCCCGGCAGAATATTCGCCCGCTGTTTTAACGCGTAGTAGGAGGTGCCATAAACCATTGAAAAAGCGGCGGCTTTTTCATCCGACATGGATTCCGGAATGGGCAGGATATTATGCTCCGGCACAACCATCTCTTCGGCAAACGCGCCGTAACCAGTCAGGCCGGCAACCCGGTCACCCGGGTTGAAGTTCCGGACATCGTCACCAACGGCAATCACCTCACCCGACATTTCACCACCGGGGGAAAATGGCATGGCTGGCTTGATCTGGTACTTGCCCTCAATGATAAGGGTATCCGGAAAGTTCAGACCCGCCGCCCTGACCCGGACCTTGACATCGCGCCCTCTGACTTCAGGGCTGGGCATATCCTCAATCACCAGCTTGTTGGCCGGACCGTATTCCTTGCAGAGAATTGCTCTCATGGTGGTACTCCATATTCGTCAGCGTCGGGTCAAAAGGGACACCCAAGGATAGTTGCTGATGATGCTGAAGCCAAACAGAGTAATGCCGGCAGATAAATGCTCCCTTCTATTTCTTCGGCGAATCAGTAAGGTTACGGGGCGCTGACTGCGGTATCAGAGCACCTGCATCAAAATATGGTGCTGGCATACACCAGGACGCCCACAAGGCCGAGAACTGCGAGCGCGAGTCCGATACTGACGGCGCTCATTCCGGAAGACCTGGCTTTGCGGGAAGAAGCGAGCTGGCTGTGGTCAATCACCCGGCCCTTTTCACTGGAGTCACGGATGACACTGATCATTCCCTCGCTGAGTGGGCGATTGAAATCCAGGGGTCTGAAGGATTTCATGTCGTTTTTGTCTAGAAAACTCTGGACGTCTGAAGACAGTGGGACGTATTTCATCGACCAGTTGGAGAACGTCCTCGCGGGCAGGGGTTCCTGTATCAGCGTTGTAACATTACGATGCCGCTCATCCCGGGAAATCCGGTCGTAGAGTTCGTTAACAGCCTGTTCTTCTCCCTCAAGATACTGAAAGAAATAGCCGTTGCCGTAAAAAAGTCCACCAACAATCTCTTCCTTGGCGTTGTTTCTCCGGGACATCATCAGGATGCGTGCAACATTGGGCTCTACCCCCTGCACTTCCGGCTTCTCATCAAAAGTAGCTTCACTGGCATAAGCAAGGCGCATTAAAGACATACAGAATCCTCCTATGATGTGCGGTCATACCAACGCTCCCGGGCTGCAACCTCTATCCCAGCAGTATTTTACGGGCGCAATGGCTTTTACGGATCACAGTCCCCCTGCCGGCGTCTGAAGGTATTCTCCCCAAAGGCGTCATCGCAGTTGCTGACCGAAGATCTTGGCCTGACTGACATCAGCCGGTAGAATGCGGCGTTTTCTCCAGTGTGCCCGGTCAACAGGCAGGGTACGGTCCACCCGGCATTAACGAGACAGGCATCCGTCATGCTCGAACGACTGTTTAAACTCCAGGCCCATGGCACCACTGTCCGCAAGGAAATTATCGCCGGCGTAACCACCTTTCTGACCATGGCCTACATCATCGTGGTTAACCCCGCGATTCTGTCAACTACCGGCATGGACTTCGGCGCGGTCTTTGTGGCGACCTGTCTGGCGGCAACCATCGGCACCCTGATCATGGGCCTGTGGGCCAACTATCCCATTGCCATGGCGCCCGGCATGGGCCTGAACGCCTTTTTCTCTTTCACCGTGGTCGGCAGCATGGGCTATAGCTGGCAGGTGGCGTTGGGCGCGGTGTTTATTTCCGGCGTCATTTTCTTCCTGCTGAGCCTGTTCAGAATCCGGGAATGGATCATCAACAGCATCCCGTTGTCGCTGAGATTCGGCATTTCAGCCGGTATCGGCTTCTTTCTTGCCCTGATCGCGCTGAAGAATGCAGGCGTTGTTATCGATAATCCCGCCACTCTGGTGGGCCTGGGCGACATAAAGGTCGCAGAAAGCCTGCTGTTTTTCGGCGGTTTTGTGGTGATATGCGGGCTTTCCTTCCGCCAGATCACCGGCGCGGTGATGATCGGCATTCTTGCGGTCACCGCTATCGCGATGATGCTGGGCATGGTTGATTACGACGGCTTTGTATCGGCGCCGCCGAGCCTGGCGCCGACCTTTATGCAGCTGGACCTGGCGGGCGCCTTTAACGTGGGCATGATCAGCGTTATTTTTGCGTTCCTGTTCGTCGATCTTTTCGACACTTCCGGCACGCTGATCGGCGCAGCCCAGCGTGGAGGCCTGCTTGATAAAGATGGCAGGCTGCCCCGCCTTGGCCGTGCACTTATGTCTGACTCCGTGGCGACCATGTCTGGCGCTGCGCTGGGCACATCGACCACCACCAGCTACATCGAATCCACGGCGGGCATTTCCGCCGGTGGCCGCACCGGGCTTACCGCAGTGGTCGTCGCTGTCCTGTTTCTGGCCTGTCTGCTGCTGTCGCCAATCGCCAAAATCATCCCTGCCTACGCCACCGCTCCGGCGCTGCTGTATGTGGCCGTGCTCATGGCCAGTGGCCTGAAACTGGTAAACTGGGACGACATCACTGACGCCGCACCCGCAGTTCTCACAGCGCTGATGATGCCGCTGACTTTCTCCATCGCCAATGGCATAGCCATCGGCTTTATAACCTACGCCGTGCTGAAAGCCGTGAGCGGCCGTTGGTCCGACCTGAACTCCAGCGTGATCACCATTGCGGTTGTCTTCATACTGAAATTTACCTTTCTGGACGCGGCCTGAGCTGCGTTACCCCGGAGCCTTCATGGATTATTTTTCCGACACTATCAAAAAAGCGATACGCACAGTGCCGGACTGGCCCAGGCCCGGAGTCGCTTTTCGCGACATCACCACTGTGCTTCAGGACCGGACCGCATTCCGGAAACTGATCGACGCCTTTGTTCACCGCTATCATGGCCAGAACATTGATGCCGTGGCCGCCGTGGATGCCCGGGGCTTCATCATAGGATCGGCGCTGGCCTACGAACTGAACGCCTCACTGGTGCTGGTCCGCAAGAAAGGCAAGCTGCCGTTCGACACCCTGGTGGAGGACTACGAGCTGGAATATGGCACTGCCTCCGTCGAGCTTCACAAAGACGCTTTCAGACCGGGTGATAAAATCGTCCTGGTGGATGACCTGATCGCCACCGGCGGCACCATGCTCGCTGCCACACGCCTGATCAGACGCATCGGCGCTGAAATCGTGGAAGCCGCGGCGATGATTGATCTGCCGGACCTGGGCGGTTCACGGAAACTGCAGGATGAAGGGCTCAGGGTCTATACTGTCTGCTCTTTCGAAGGCGACTGATCGCACCGGATCTGTCATCTTCCTGACTCTGACTACGCACCGCGAGGGCAAGCCCTGATGGATTATCAGCACCACTGGAAAGACGGCACGCCAATCCGGCTGCCGCTTGGAAAAATCGTATGCGTCGGTCGCAATTACGCCGACCACGCCCGGGAACTGAATAATCCGGTGCCGGACGAGCCACTGCTGTTCATCAAGCCGGCCACGTCAGCGGTTCACCTGACGCGCCCGATCAGGCTCCCGGCCAACAGAGGCGCTGTGCACTTCGAAACCGAACTGGCCGTATTGATTGGTCGCCCGCTCACTGACGCATCCGCCAGTGACGCAGAAGCTGCGATTCTGGGGTACGGCCTGGCGCTGGATCTGACACTTCGGGATCTGCAGTCCAGGCTGAAAGCAAAGGGCGAGCCGTGGGAACGGGCGAAAGCCTTCGATGGCGCCTGCCCGCTGTCGCCTTTCGTTGCTGCCGACCAGATGCCCCGGAATCAGCTGACGTTTACCCTGGATATTGACCAGCAACGCCGCCAGAGTGGTGATACCCGTGATATGCTCAATCCCGTCACCACGCTGATCGCCCATATGAGCAGCTACTTCACATTGCTGCCGGGGGATGTCATCCTCACCGGCACTCCCAGTGGGGTCGGGCCGCTTGCAACCGGCCAGACGCTGTCACTGGAACTGCAGCAGGCGTTGTTTGTGGAGACTCATGTAGTTTCCGGCTGAAGGCGCCCCGTTATTTCTGGTCCATCCGTCCCCGAGAACGTATATCCGGCATGAGCAAAAAACCTGTTACCACCCGTAGGGGCCGATTCTTCAAACTCGCTGGCATGACCGCCTCTGTGGCCGGTCAGTATGCGGGTCAGCGCGCGCGTCGACTGTTCCGCAGTGAGGAAGATAACGAAGGTGCCCGCTCCGAAAGTTACACCCGTATGGCGGACCAGATTGCGGACACCCTTGGCGAGATGAAGGGCGCCGTCATGAAGGTCGGCCAGATTGCCTCCCAGACCCAGGATTTTCTGCCCAAGGAATTTTCCGATGCGCTGCAGCGGCTGCAGAAAGAAGCTGCACCCATGCCCTTTGAGATCATTGTCGGCCAGATAGAGAATGAGCTGGGCAAACCCGTTTCCGAACTGTTCGACTACCTTCAGGAAAAGCCCTACGCAGCGGCCAGTATCGGCCAGGTTCACCGGGCCAGACTCAAGGACGGCACCGACGTCATCATCAAGGTGCAGTATCCGGGCGTGGACGAATCCTGCGACAGCGACCTCAAGCAGCTGCGCATGGCTCTGAGACTGGGCGGGTTGCTCAAATTACCCAAGGAACATGTGGACCAGTTATTCGGGGAAATCCGGGTGCGGCTGAAAGAGGAACTGGATTACGAAAACGAGGCTGAAAACCTCGCGCTTTTCCAGGAATTCCACAAGAACGATGACTGGGTTGTGATTCCCCGGGTATTCAGCAGCCATTCATCCCGTCGTGTTCTGGCCATGGAACTGGTGGAAGGTGACCACATCAGCCAGGTAACGCCGGAAAATTACAGCCAGGATACCATCAACCTGATTGGCCACCGCATATTCACCATGATGGCGGACCAGTTGTTCCGCTACCAGTGCATCCATGGCGACCCTCACGCAGGAAACTTCGCCTACCGGCCCGACGGCACCATTATCCTTTATGATTTTGGCTGTGTGAAAAAACTGAAGCCTGAAGTCGTCGAAGCCTACCGCAAAGCATTGATGTCCGCGCTGGACGAGGATTACGCCGCCCTGGACCGCCACCTGATTGCGCTCGGCGCCCGCGTCGAAAACCAGCCTGCGGTGGACGAAGCCTACTATGCCATGTGGCGTGATATCCTGATCAGGCCCTTCGAAGGCGACACCCCCTATGATTTTGCCGGGTCGGAGCTGCACAAGGACGTCGCCGCGAAATCCACCACGGTTTTCAAATACCTGGATTACTTCAAACCACCGGTCGAAAGCATTTTCATTGACCGGATGATTGCCGGGCATTACTGGATGATGAAAAGGCTGGGGGTGCAGGCGGCGTTTCGGGAAGAGCTCGAACAGTACCTCGCCCCCGTTGAATCCGGTCCCGGCGGACCAGAAACGGACAGAAAAGCAAACAGGCAGGAAACACAAGGCATTAGCCGCCACCAAGGGGAACGCTGAACGAAACAACAACGGCTTCGGTGCCCGGGTTTTTATCAGCCAGGCCACCATTGGATAAATGGAATATGGCAGCGCCCAGCCGGTATCCCCCACCGAATTGGCGGGAGATTTCCAAGCCGCTACGAAACTCCACGGGCTTGCCGAGATCAAGGTCGGGGCGGTTATTGAACAGGCCTAATCCGAAACTGGGAGTCAGTAACCAATCCCCGGTCAAACGGAAGTCCCGTCTTAATTCCGTGTAGATAAAGCTTGCGTCATTCTCTCCGACAGCGACGCCGGTTGACGGTACGAGACGAAACCGTGTCAGCGGAGAAAAACGGTACTCCATGCCGAAACGCCAGGGTTCGTTCAGATTCTTGTCGACCCCGACCTGGCCGACCGTGATATTGAGTAGCGGGCGTTGCAGCGAGCGGTTTTCACTTCCGGGCGCTTTCCCGCCATAGACAAATGATGACGAAAGCAACAGCGATGCAATAAGAATTGTTTTAAAAATCAGCGAAATAGTGCCATACATGAATCAAAGTCACCTTTTATCCGGGGTAGAGGAAACTTCCCACCAACTCATCAATGGACCCCCCAAATTTATATCTGTTACACCGGCGTTTGTCGTGGGTGCCTTGATCATGCTCGACCTGGATAATGTGATGTTGAAGTCAGATGCCCCGGGATCTGGCGATGCTTTCGATCCACTCGGCGACCCCCTCGCCAGCACCCTTGCGAATCACGCTGGCACGCACCAGTGAGGTCGGTGCATCCGGATCAATTACCGTGATTGGTACCGTCATATCGACCTCGTGCGCCAGACTCGCGGCAGGATAAACCTGTAGCGACGTTCCGATAATCAGCAGATGGTCAGCTGATCTGACCACTTCCGCGGCGGCGTCCAGCATCGGCACTTCCTCACCGAACCATACGACATGCGGGCGGAGCTGGCTTCCGCGATCACAGGTGTCGCCCGGGCGGATATCACGGTAGCCTATGTCGTAGACAAGATCCGGGTCCACCGAACTGCGCGCCCTGGTCAGCTCACCGTGGAGATGGATCACCCTGGATGAGCCACCGCGCTCATGAAGATCGTCCACATTCTGGGTAATGACAGTAACCTTATAACGCGCTTCCAGCTCGGCCAGCAACTGGTGGCCACGGTTGGGCTGCGCGCTTCCCAGCTGCCGCCGCCGTTCGTTGTAAAAGCGTAGCACCAGCTCCTGATTGCGCTCGAACGCCTGCGGTGTGGCGACGTCGTAAACGCTGTATTTTTCCCACAGACCGCCATTGTCCCGAAAGGTCGACAGGCCACTTTCGGCGCTCATTCCGGCACCTGTAAGCACGACAATATGTTCAGAGTTGATAGGTCACCTCCGGTTCAGAGTGGGTTAGCGCCAGAACGAGATAGGCTCCTGGACTTCCCGCTTCTGGATGGGAATGCCGTATTGCTGAAGAATGCTGATCAGAATCCTGGTGTCTTCGATGTTCAGGAAATGGGCCAGCGGAATCTCATCATCGCGGAACTTGAAGTAGAGCTTGGGCGGCGTGAAAGGGTGCGGCGCCAGGTTCTGATAAACGCGCACAAACTGTTTCGGCAAATCCCATTCGACTTCTTTCTGCGTGGCGCCCTTTTCGAGCCGGATAATCGACGGGGTCAGCACCAGGACTTCTTTTCTCTGGCACTTGCGGGAAGTGTAATAAAAGGCACCGGCAAGCGCCGCCAGTTCAATCCCTGCAAATGGCAGAACCACCCAGGCGCCCATCAGGCTCATACCAGTGGCGACAAACGCTGTCAGGGCGAGGAGGGCAAGCCACACCCGGACATTACCCCCCCAGCTCATCGACCGGTTTGGCGTGAGCAGGTAGCGGCGCCCTTCTTCCGCCGACAATTCTTCCACCATAGCAGAAACCCCGTTGCCCGCAGTGCCGGTGGCCGTCAGGGTATCGTATCAGTCGAAAATCTTGCCGGGGTTCATCACCCCGTTGGGATCAAAGACCTGCTTGATACCTTTCAGATACGCAATTTCTGCGGCGCTGCGGGTGTATTCCAGATAGGCCTTCTTGGTCATGCCAACACCGTGTTCAGCAGACACGCTGCCTTCATGGCGCTGCACGATCTCAAAAACCCACTTGTTCACCTGCTGGCACTTTTCAAAGAAATCCTCTTTGTCCATGTCCTCCGGCTTGAGGATATTCAGGTGCAGGTTGCCGTCCCCGATGTGGCCGAACCAGATGATCTCGAAATCCGGGTAGTGCTCGGTGACTACTGCGTCAATTTCCTGCAGGAAGCCGGGCACTTTCGAGACCACAACCGAGATATCATTCTTATACGGCGTGCGCGGCGCAATAGACTCGGAAATCCCCTCCCGCAACTGCCACAGGTTCCGGGCCTGGGTCTCGCTCTGGCTGATAACACCGTCCAGCACCCAGCCGTTCTCCATGCACTGCTCAAACAGCGCCATGGCGTCCTCCATCACCTGGTCAGAGACGGATTCAAATTCCAGTAACGCATAGTAAGGCGCCTCGGTTGCAAACGGTGCCTGCACCTGGCCATGGGCCAGAACATGGCCCATGGCCTGATGAGAGAAGAACTCGTAGGCGGTCAGATCGATTTTCTTCTGAAAGGTCTGCAGCACATCCATGGTATTGGCGAGATCGCCAAGCCCGAGCACCAGTACCGTGAGATTCTCCGGCTGACGGGCGAGTTTCATGGTCGCTTCGGTGATAAAACCGAGGGTGCCTTCAGCGCCGATAAACAGATGGCGAAGATCATAACCTGTGTTATTTTTCGCCAGATCCTTGTTCAGATCCAGTACTTCGCCTTTTCCCGTGACCACTTTCAGCCCGGCGACCCAGTCCCGGCTCATGCCATAGCGGATTACCTTGATGCCACCCGCGTTGGTTGAGAGATTGCCCCCGAGCTGACTCGAACCCGCCGAAGCAAAATCCACCGGGTAATACAGGTCGTTGTCTGCGGCAAACTGCTGAAGCTGCTCGGTGACTACTCCGGCCTGACAGCGAACCATGCGGTCGCTGGCGCTGAAATCCAGAATCCGGTTCATCAGATCGAATGCCACCACAACTTCCCCGTTGGCAGCCACCGCACCGGCGCTCAATCCCGTACGACCACCGGAAGGCACCAGCGCCACCTGACTTTCATTGGCAAACCGGACCAGCGCCTGAACCTGCTCCGTCGTTTTCGGCAGCACGATCGCGACCGGCCTGGGCGGGTAGATCCTGGTCCAGTCCTTGCCATAGGTATCAAGATCGGCCGGGTCGGTCAGCACTTTGCCCGGAGCAGGCCCCTGATCCATCAGGGCACGCAGAGTGGCGATAATCTGTTCAGAATTCATGGAAATCCAGTCTCATAAAAGGTTGGTCAGCATGCGCTGTAAAATGCGTAAGCTATGGTATCATACCGCCCCTGCTCTGTGAGCCTGGCCTTTAACAGCGCCGCTTGCAGGTCATTTCTAATGACCAATTCAATGACGAAAGGTTCGGAACCCAGCCCATGTCAAACACGTCTCTGGAAAAGAGCAAAATCCGCATCCTGTTACTCGAGGGCGTTCATCAGTCGGCGATTGATACGCTGAATGCCTCAGGCTATACCAACATCGAGTTCCTTTCCCACTCGCTGGCCGAAGACGAGCTTATTGACAGGATTGCCGAAGCGCATTTTATCGGCATTCGTTCGCGCACCCAGTTGACCGAAAAAGTCTTTGATGCGGCCCAGAAACTGGTCGCTGTTGGCTGTTTCTGTATAGGCACCAACCAGGTGGACCTCAAAGCGGCCACCCGTCGTGGCATCGCGGTTTTTAATGCGCCTTTTTCCAATACCCGCAGTGTCGCCGAACTGGTTCTCGCCCAGGCCATTCTTCTGCTTCGCGGAGTGCCTGAGAAAAACGCCAGGGCCCACCGTGGCGAATGGCTGAAATCCGCCAAAGACAGCTATGAAATCCGCAACAAGAAACTGGGTATTATTGGCTATGGCAATATCGGCACCCAGTTCAGTGTTCTTGCCGAAGGCCTGGGCATGGATGTGTACTTCTATGATGTGGTTTCCAAGCTGTCCATCGGTAACGCCACTCAGGTAGGAACCCTGCAGGAACTGCTGAATACCTGCGACGTTGTCAGCCTTCACGTGCCGGAAACACCCGCCACCCGCTATATGTTCGGGGCCGAGCAGTTTGCCCAGATGAAACCGGGCAGCATACTGATGAATGCCTCGCGCGGCACTGTGGTGGATATTGACGCGCTTGCCGACTCCCTGCGAAGTGAAAAACTGCTGGGGGCCGCCATTGACGTGTTCCCGGTGGAGCCCAAATCCAACATTGAGGAATTCATCTCGCCGCTGCGCGAGTTTGATAACGTGATTCTGACGCCCCATGTGGGCGGGTCCACCATCGAGGCCCAGGAAAACATCGGGCGGGAAGTCGCCGAGAAGCTGGCAATGTACAGCGACAACGGCACCTCGGTTTCTTCCGTGAACTTTCCGGAAGTGGCACTGCCATCGCACCCCAACCAGCATCGGCTGCTGCATATTCACGAAAACGTACCGGGCGTGCTGTCGGAAATTAACCAGGTGCTCTCGGATAACGGCATCAACATCTGTGGCCAGTATCTGCAGACAAAGGAAGAGATTGGCTACGTGGTGGTTGACGTCAACAAGGAATATGGCGAACTGGCGCTGGAGAAACTGCTCCATGTCAAAGGCACCATCCGGTGTCGCGTCCTGTTCTGATCAGATCATCAGCTACAGGAAAGCCCGGCCAATGGCCGGGCTTTCCTGTTTTCAGTGCCTGTTTTTTGCATTACTGCTGATTGGGCACCAGCGTCAGCTCCACCCGGCGATTCTGCTCCCGCCCGGCGGCTGTTTCATTGGATGCAATGGGTGACCTGGGTCCATAACCCACCGCCCGGGTGCGCCCGGGCTCAATGCCCTGGTTCAGCAGGAAGTCACGTACGGATCCAGCGCGGCGCTCACTGAGCAGCTGGTTGTAATCCCGCGAACCGGTGCTGTCGGTATGGCCTTCAATCCGAATCGTGGTCTTGTCGAACTCCTTCAGAACCAGCGCCACTGATTCCAGCGTATCGCTGAAGGTTGGTTTGATGGTGGACTGGTTGGTGTCAAATGTGATGTTGCCCGGCATGACCAGGTCAATCTGGTCGCCATTGCGGACTACCCTGACTCCCGAGCCTTCCAGCCTGTGGCGCAGTTGAGCCTCCTGTCGGTCCATGTAGTAGCCGATGCCACCACCAATGGCCGCTCCGGACGCGGCGCCAATCAGCGCACCCTTACCCCGGTCGCTTTTGCTGGATGTGGCAGCACCGACAGCGGCACCACCAATTGCCCCGATAATGCTGCCCTTGGTGGCGCTGGAAGTCTTCTCCTCACCGGTATAAGGATCATAGGTCATACAGCCACCCAGGGTCAGGGTGGAAAAGGCAAGCGCAAGAATTATCTTTTTCAAAGCAATCTCCTGATAGCGGGTTGGTTAACAGGTCCCGGATGCAGTTCCGCCTGAATTCTGGTTAAACGTATCAACGATGGTATTGAACACCGCTGCCTGCAAATCTTTGGCTTCATTGACCAGGTGATGACGCCCGTCAGGAATCAGAAGTTCCTCTACAGACGAAAATTTGTTCCGGATTATCCGCAAATTGTGGGGCCAGTCTACCGTCGTGTCTTTTTTTCCCTGGACAACGGTCACCGGGAAATCCACCGGTCGGGCCGATTCAATATGCGGGACCCAGCGCCGCAGCGCGCTCACCCAGTCAACATGCACGGCCCGGGCCTGAAGCGGGTCAAACTCGCGCAGGAATTCCAGAAAACGGGAGTCACTGCTGTTGGTGGCAAAAGCCCTTCGCCACCGGGATACGAATGGCTTCATCACACTGTGCAGCATTTTTGCTGCCAGCCAGCCGGCCGGGCGCACCAGTGGCGCCAGCAATACCACCCGTTTGAACTCCGAAGTGCTGGGGGTGTGATGATTGGAAAGCAGGTAATCAATCAGGATTGCGGCTCCCGTGCTCTGCCCCACCGCAAACCAGGGCCCGCGCACCTGGTCCCTCACGCTTTCCAGAACATCCGTCAGCACCGCCTGATACTCGAGAAAACTGCCGATTGCGGCCGGCGTGCCGCTGGAAAGACCGTGGCCCGGCTGGTCGTAGGCCAGAACATCAAAACCGTCCCCGAGGCAGCGCTCAATTAACTGACTGTAAAGTCCGACATGGTCAAAATAGCCATGGAAAATGAATACAGTACCCTTGCGCGGCTTGCCTTCGGTTTCCGGCAGCCGGAAGTAGTGAACCATGACCTGGTGCTTTTCTGCATCCACATGGCCCTGGTGGTATTCGACTTCCGGGTACTCTACCCACAGGTCCAGGCCATAAAACCGGCAATAGGCCACCATGTCTTCATCCAGTTCGTGGCCCCGACCCGGATCAAAACGGACAACGTGATGCAGCAAGGACGCCCGATCCCAGCCCGGTATTTCTATGGTATCTGTTTTCCAGTACACGTAGAGTCAAACGCCTGTCGAAAGAGAGTCACAGATCAGCAGAGACCAGCTCTGTTTTCGAGCCGTAAGGTTATCACACCAGAGCCAGGATTGAGCGTCCGGCTGACACCATGGCAAGGGTTTAATCTGCGCTTCGCCACGGCAGCACGGCGCGAAGCCGGTGACTTCAGTCACTGGCATCAGCACCCGGAGGAGCCCGCCCCGCGAACCCGGGAAGCTCACGCTCACCCCTGATCAGCGCCTCTTTCTGCTCCCGGGGCCATTGCTTGATGGCCCACTCGAGCCGTGAGGCCATGGCGCGGCTGGCTGTTGCTGCATGAAACTCCAGCGTCAGCGGCCCTTTGCCACGCAGACTTCTGGCACCCTTCGGTGCGCCGGCCTGATGCTCGGCAAAGCGCCGGTCGACATCGGTGGTAATGCCGGTATAGAGCGCGCCGCCGGCTGTTCTTACCAGATAGACGTACCAGCGGCTCATGGCTGCTTGAGCCTCGCTTCGGCTGCTCTTGAACGGTGCTGCTGAATCCACAGGCCCGCCATAATCAACACCAGCCCGACATAGGTGGACGGCAGAATGATCTCGCCAAGAATGAAGTAGATGAATACCAGCGACAGAAACGGCGATATAAAGATCAGGTTGCTGACTTTCGATGTGTTTTCAGCCTTTTTCATGGCATAGGACCAGAGCACGAAGGCAAGCCCCATTTCGAACACGCCCACGTAGACCGCCGCACCCAGAGCGATACCGGGCCGGAAGTCGAACCCGTCCGTGAGCCCGCAGATCAAGGCAATCACCGGCAGTCCGCAGAGAAAATTCAGAAACAGACCGACCACCGGATCCCGGGTGTCCCGGGTGGCGATGATCCAGTAGGAGGCCCACACCAGCGTACTGCCAAGCGCAAAGGCAACGCCCAGCGGGTCCGAAAACGTCAGTGAAAGCACATCGCCACGGGTGGCGATCACCACCACGCCGCTGTAGCAGACCAGCCCGGCTATAATATCGGCGCGTCGCAATCGCTGCCCCAGAAACGGCACCGACAGGTAAGCCAGCACCAGCGCCCAGGTGTAGTTCAGGGGTTGGGCTTCCTGAGCGGGCAGGCGGTCAAACGCGCCAAACAACAGAAAATAATACAGGCAGGGGTTGATCAGCCCCATACCCATGGACTGCAGATACTGGCGGCGGGTCAGGGCAAACACCAGATGCCAGCGGCCCTGGCCAACCAGAATCAGCGCCATCACCACCACTGAAGCGGCACAGGCCACCACCAGCATCTGGACCGGGGAAAATTCCCGCAGCGACAGCTTGAAAGCGGTGGCAACGGTGGACCAGAGCAGCACCGTTGCCAACCCGTACAGCATCGCCTGGTTCTGATTAGTCATTGGCGTCTTCCAGCCCAGAATTTACTCGGGAACCTGCCAGTGTACCGTAGCAGTGATTGCCAGGCATTGATCACCGGCCACGGCCTTCATCATGTCCAGAAGTCTGTCCCCAAAGCCCCACGGCGGATTCACTACCAGCATCCCGGAGCCGCACATCCCGCGTTGCGGGGCATGATTGCGCATGACCTCGCTACACAGCACCTTGTTAATAGGGCTCGCTGATATTGCCTGTTTCAGCTTTTCATCCGGCCGTCCTGGCAGTATCGGGTACCAGATCAGGTACACCCCGTGCCGACATTTCTGCCAGGCACGGGTCATGGTGCGGGCAACTTCTTCATAGTCGGTTTTGATTTCGTAGGAGGGGTCGACCAGTGCCAGCAGTCGCGGTTGCCGGGGTGGCAGATGGCTAAGCAGACCCTTGAGCCCGTCCTCCTGCAGCACCCTGACCCGGGAATGCCGGCGTGCCCAGTTGGCCAGGGTTTGACCTTCTGCCGGATGCAGCTCAAATGCAGTCAGATTGTCCTGCTGCCGCAGATACCGCTCAAACCAGTGCGGTGAGCCCGGGTAATTCACCAGAGATCCATCGGCTCCCTGGCCCTGAGCCCATTCATCAAGCATGGCCTGCCAGTCATCCCCGTGCAGCCGGTCACGCCATGACCAGAGTCGGTGAATTCCGGAAGCGGCCTCACCGGTCTTTAATGCGCTTTTATCCGTAAGATCGTAAAAAGCACTGCCGGCATGGGTATCGAAACAGGCAATTCCCGAAGATTTGGAATGCATCATCCGGATAGCCAGAGTCAGCGCCGCATGCTTGTGAACATCGGCGAAGTTTCCGGCATGAAAAGCATGTAGATAACTCAGCATTTCAGAACTCCCGGCGGCCAAAGGTACAGTGTCCCGGCTGGCTAATTCGTTGACCTACTAAGCCACTGAGGGTATTGAGAGCCAGACGGGACACCAGTTTACAGGCAGAACTGGTATTCTTTTAACAAATCTGACCGGAGGACAGTGCCTTGTCCAAGAACAGGCCAGACAACAGCAAGGACACAATTGACCAGCTCTACAGCCTCATTGCCAACGAGGAAGACGCCCGGGTCTGTAGGGACATACCCGAGGAGGCGTGCCGCGAGGTTCCCCGCAATTTTTTCCTGATTCTGGCCAGCAACGTACTGACAAAGCTTGGCGACCTGCTGGTCAGCCCCAAGACCGTCCTGGCCTGGCTATTGAGTGCGGTTGGCGCCCCTGCACTGGTTGCCTGGCTGGTGCCAATCCGCGAATCCGGTTCTCTGATCCCGCAGATGGTGATCGGTGCCTGGGTCAGACAGAAGCCTGTGCGCAAGTGGTTCTGGACCCTGGGCAGCTTTGGCCAGGCTGTCAGCGTGGGTGGCATGGCCGCGAGCGTGTGGTTTCTGGAGGGCTATGCCGCCGGCACGGGCGTTGTTGCCGCTCTGGTGGTGTTTTCGCTGGCGCGTGGCTTCTGCTCTGTAGCCATGAAGGATGTGCAGGGTAAATGCATTCCCAAAAAACGCCGGGGACGGTTATCCGGCCTTGCCTCCACAATCGGAGGAACCACCACCGTGGTCCTCACAGTCCTGCTGTTCTGGGACCGGGGTGATCCCGGCCTGCTGTTTTACACACTTCTGTTGTTGCTGGCCGCGGTCCTCTGGATCATTGCCGGGCTGATGTTTGCGTCAGTCGATGAATACGAAGGCGAAACCGGTGGCGGTGGCAATGCCCTCGGGCAGGCAGTAAAAAGCCTCTCACTGCTTCGGGATGACCCGCCCTTCCGGCATTTCGTCATTACCAGGGCACTGCTGCTCTGTTCTGCCCTGGCCGCGCCCTATTTTGTGGTATTGGCACAGGGAGCAAATGACAGCGGCATGCTGCTGGGCGTATTCCTGCTTGCCAGCAGTCTTGCCAGCTCCGTCAGCGCCAGCGTATGGGGCTGGATGGCGGACGACTCCAGCAGAAAGGTGATGATACGCGGGGCGCTTGTTACCAGCGGATCCTGCCTTATTGTGGGTCTGGTGGCCTGGATATCCGGCGATAGCCAGTGGGTTGGCTGGTTCTATCCCGCCGGTTTCTTTGTGCTCAGCATCGCCCATGCGGGCGTTCGTCTGGGCCGGAAAACCTATCTGGTGGATATGGCCGGGGGCAACAAACGCACCGATTACACCTCTGTCAGCAACACGATTATTGGCGTGCTGTTACTGGTGGTGGGCGGCCTGACGGCGCTGGTGTCGATGATTTCAGAGGTGGCCGTGATCCTGGCCCTCGGCCTGATGGGGCTCGCCGGGGCCATCAGCGCAGTGCGCCTGAAAGACGTCACCAATGACTGATCAGACCGGCTCTGGCGGAAGTCCATCGTTCAGGGCCAGTGCGCCCTTGACGATGCGATAGATGATCCAGATGGAAATGCCCAGCAGAATAAACCAGCCAATAATAATAAACGTGGTGACAAAGCCGATAACGCCCCACAGCAGTCCGATCCAGAAAGTACGTATCTGCCAGCGGAAATGGGGTTCAATCCAGGTTCCCCGGACTTCGTCCTGCTTTACATAATTGACAATGACCCCTGCAAGGCCGCTGATCCCGCCGAGAAAAAACGACAGGGCCTGAAGGATATAAACGGCAACCGCCAGGTTTCTCAGTGGATCCTTGCGACGATCCTCCGGTCTGGTGCCGGCCGCTATGTATTCTTGCTCAGACAAATCTGGCCCCCTGCTGACTGCTTCAAACCCGGACTATAACGTGTCTTGCGCTTAAACAGAATGGTTCTCGTCCGGCCTGTAACCCAGCCGGAACCCTCCCCAGTGCTTGCCATTGACGTAAATCGGAACAGACAGGTCGTGCATGATTTCGCCAGTATCCCGCCGATAGGTCTGCAGAAGCATGGTCTGGGTGTGGCTGCCGCAACGCCCACCGGTGCGATCATTGAACAACCGCTTGCTGCGGCTCTTGACCAGATCCACTTCGGGCTTGCCGGTGGGTCGATGGGCAAACTCGCGGTTGTGGCTCGGTACGTAACCGTCTGGTCGCGTGGCAATTGCAAATACCATGGCCGGATGAGACTGCTTGACCGGTTCCTGAATTGCAGGCAGCCGCTGGTCCGTAAAGGCGTCGAATTTCGACGTGTATTGCTGAGGCTCGGTGTTGGGAATGGGTGTCCGTGACTCGTCAAACAGAGCCTGCTGAGTGATTTCGCCGGACCCGATGGCTGATTCGAACATTTCCCCAATGGCGGCCGCGGCGTCACGGGCCCGCTCATAGAATGGACGGTGATAGCTGTCCGGGCTGTTCAGGGCAAGAGTGGCATTGCTCTGTTCGGCCAGTTCCATCAGCAAGGCCGACATTTCAGCGAGTGACTGCAAGCGGCGCTCGCTCTCCCGCATCTGTCCGGTCATGCTCTCAATGGACGTAAACATCTGCTGAAGCTGCTGACTGTTATGCTCATCTTTCTCAGCAATCTGAAGGACTTGCTGACTTAACTGACCAGATTGCCCATCAATCTGGCCGAGTTGAGCGCCAACAGACTCAACCGATTCCAGGCCCTGTTCAACCGCCTGTCCCAGCTGCTCAATCCGGTTGAGAATATTCGAGGTATCCGTGCGCACTTCCGTCAGCGTGGACTCCACGTCGGCGGTGGCAACCGCGGTGCGACCTGCAAGCTGACGGACTTCGTCCGCCACAACGGCAAAACCCCGTCCCTGCTCTCCGGCTCTGGCGGCTTCAATGGCGGCGTTCAGGGCCAGCAAATTGGTCTGCTCTGCGATCCCCTGAATGGTGGCTGTGACACTCTGAATCCTGTTCGCTTTTTCGTTCAGCGCCTGAATGAGCAAAAGATTTTCAGAGGACTGCTCATGAATCTGTCGCACCCGATCAATCGCAATGCTCAGCGCTTCCCGCCCCCGCTCACTCACCCGCTGTGTGTCGCTGGCAAGATGCGACGCCTCATTGGCCTGAGCAGAGCATTGCTCAACATTCTCGGTGATCTGCTTGGCATATTCTTCCAACCGCGCGGCCTCTTCAACCTGCTGATCGAGACGACGCTTCAGCTGGTCTGCCGAAAAGGAAACCTCAGCCGCGGACACCGCATTCTTGTCTGCGGTGCCAGATAGCGACTCCATCAGGACTTCGCCGGCGCTGACCTTATCGATGAGCGGCCCCAGCTCCCTCGCCGCTGGCCCCGAGGAATCAAGCTTGCCCTCACTGAGCAAACGGATACCGGTCTCAAGTGGGATCAAGGCGCGAAGCATCAGAAAACCACCGGACACAAGCAGACCGATAACGACGCCAATCGATACCGCGACCCAGTCCAGGCCGAAAACGTAAAATAGTAACGCCGCGACCAGAACGGTCGCGGCGCCAATTACAAGACCACTCCGGATCAACGACTGACTGAATCCGACCACTGTAACCTCATTGAAGATCGCGTAATTCAAGAGTTTAGCAGTCTATCAATCGGAATCAGTGTCGCTGCGGCAGATTCGGCTCATACTTTAGTGCAAGGGACTTACATGGCTATATCGCCGCCATCTGTCCGCGTAACCACCACAGTAGCGGCCCGTGGTCGATCGCTCGCGTCGTAGGGAAACGAACTGCTGCTCTTCGGATCGGCAGGCGAGCCGCCATCGCCAGGGTGCTGCAGGTTCACAAAAAGCGTCTTGCTGTCAGCGGACAGGAATACTCCAGTCACCTCGCAATCGGGCACACCCACGAAGAACCGTTTTACCTGAGCCTGGTTATCCGGAGTCACCATCGAGGCAGCACCATTGGTTCTGGTCAGATTGGCCGGTATCACCGCCAACATCTGGTCGTTGGTATCACTCGCTACCTTGTTGCCACCGTTATCCGTCTGAATCCAGAGAACCCCCCGGTGATCAAAGTAGAGGCCATCGGGGCTCGCAAACTGGTTCTCGAGTGTCAGGCCCGACAAATTCGAATCCTGGTATTTCGGATCGCCTCCGGCAGGACCACCGAACACGAAAATGTCCCAGGTAAAACTGGTGGCGGCAGAATTGTCGTTACCCTCCCGCAGCTTGATGATATGACCGTACTCATTGTCAGGCCGCGGATTGGCGCCATTTACGGCCTCCTCGCCGGCATCACCACGGTCGTTATTATTGGTCAGCGTGTAGTAAATTTCGCCGGAAACAGGATCGACGGCGGACCACTCAGGACGATCCATAGTAGTTGCCCCGAGGGCATCGGCAGCCAGTCGGCTGAACACACATACTTCGGCTTGTGAGCTGAAACCAGCGTTCTGTAGTACCGGACCGGTCACCGGATCATTAATATCCAACGCCAGCCAGGAGCCGGATCCGTCCTCATTGAACTTGGCGACGTAAAGAGTGCCATTGTCGAGCATGGTTCCACGCAGTTCACTGACCCGGGCCGGATCCCAGTCTTCGGCCGTCACATACTTGTAGCAGTATTCGCCTCTCGCATCGTCGCCCATATAGAACGCAATCTTCTGCCCACTTTGGACCAGACCCGGCATCGAACCCTCATGGCGAAAGCGCCCCATCGCCGTGCGCTTTACTGGCGCAGCCGATGGATCATAGGGATCGATTTCAACGATGTAGCCGAACTGATTCGCCTCATTGCGATAATCCTCCGTCGCCGATGACCCGGTTGCTGCTGTATCCCAACGCGCAAACTCGTCGTCGCTCTCGCTGGCATCGCCTGCGACCTGGTTCCAGTGATAGCCAAAACCATTGGCGGTAATTCCATACCGCTTCTTCACATCCGAAATAGAGCCACTGGTATCAACAAGGTAGCCCTGAATGTTTTCTTCACAGGCAAGATAGGTGCCCCAGGGGGTCCAGCCAAACCCGCAATTATTAACGGTACCGCGGCCCCGGGTTCCATCGGCACTGTACCTGGTTTGGAGATACGATGAACCCGCCGCCGGGCCGGCCATGGTTGTAGGGGTTGCAGCTGTAATACGGCGATTCCTGCCCGCGCTGACCAGGCCCCAGCTACCACTGGAGCGCATAATTTCGGTCACTGAAACACCGTGGGCATTTATTTCTTTACGCACCTCATCTGCGTTGGTGCGCCGGCCATTGCTGTCTCGCGTAACGCCGTTGGGATGCAGAAACTTGTTAATCGTAAATTCGTGATTCAGGCACATAAGAGCTGAATCCGTCACCGGGGAGGGGAATGGCAGTACTCCACCGGCATCCAGTTGGGTGGGAAACAGGTACATTCCGTCATGCCCGTCACCAATCTGCAGTGCCTGCTCGGCGCCCGAATTATTGACAGAGAAGGCCGGCGCACCCGTTAAAAGTGGTGTTCCCCAGGGTAAGATCGTCTCGTACTGATAGCCCTCCGGAACGACTACCTGATCATCGACATTGTTTTTGACGGACTTGAAACCAAGCTGTTGGTCGGAAGCGCTTGCAGGGCTGGCGGAAGACGAACTGTTATCGTCATCCGAACAGCCGGCGATTCCCGCACCGGCAAACACCGACACAGCTGCAAAGCTCAGGCTGCCGCGAAGGGTGTCGCGACGGGAAATGCGCGCTCTCATAATACTGCCAAAGGATGGACTGTCGTTCTCTCGATCATAAACACTGGCAGGATCGGGACGTTTTACAGAAATATTCTTTTTCATCAGAAGCTCCAGACAGGATTGATATCATTATCGGACCTTCACTATGAGCCTGTTGAATTGCAGTTCGATGAACAAAACATTGCAGTTAGTTGTCGGTTTGCTGACAGAATAACCAGACAACCCGGCCGAAGCCGGGTTGTCTGTTATCGTATCGGTTTCCCGGGCCGGAGCTTTACCCGGTCATGTGGTTATAGCCGTCTCTTGCTGCATCGCCAGCTTCATCAACTATACGAGCGAACTGAGAGTTAATCTGTTGATATTCGTGCTCTTCAAAAATCAGGTGGGCCCGGCAATCAGACGGCCGTCAAGGGTGAGTACGTGGTCCAGTCGCAGCATCTGGCCGCGGCCGAGACAGATGAAGTCCTGGCCGGCCCGGCTGAACAGATCGCGAATCACATCATGGCTGGTCTGAATCTGGCCGGCGCCGTCCCGGTAGACGATTTCCGCGAGCCGGGACGAGGTTGCATACTCGCGAAGCAGGTTCTGGATTTCGCAGGACACCGCCCGGGCGGCTCCGTCGATCGACGATGAGGACATGGCAGAAAACCCCTTGGCCGCTGGCATGTTCTCAAGTCTGGTCCAGGAACCCGGTTTTCGCCAGCATCAGAACCAGTCGGCTTTCATGTTCAGGCAGGTGTCGTCCTGGTTTCTCAGCAGCACCAGATCCTGGGCCACAGTTGGCAGTTCCCAATGGAAGAAATACTGGGCAGCCTGCAACTTGCCCTGATAGAAGCTGCGTTCATCATCGGTGGTGGCAGAACCCAGCCCCTGTGCCGCCGCATTGGCCTGACGCAACCACATCCACGACACCATGATATGGCCGAACAGATGCAGATAGCAGGAGGCATTGGCCAGTACTTTGTCAGGATCCTCCGACATCAGCGATTTGCCCAGGATCTGGGTGACTTTGACCGCCTGCTGCAGGGTTTCGCTGAGTGACAGCGCCCACTGCTGGCAGCGCCCGGTGGTGGCTGCCTCCAGATCGACCTGCATTTCCTGCATCAGCAACTGCAGGCCATGGCTCTGATCCTGCCAGATCTTGCGGCCCAGCAGATCCAGTGCCTGAATGCCGTTGGTGCCCTCATGAATAGGATTCAGGCGGTTGTCACGCCAACACTGCTCAACCGGATACTCGCGGGTATAACCGGCGCCGCCATAAACCTGAATCGCCAGATCGTTGGCTTTTGGCCCGTACTCGGAGGGCCAGGCCTTGATCACCGGAGTCAGCAGATCCAGCAATTTCCCGGCACCAACACGTTTTTCCTCATCAGGGTGGGTATGCTGATCGTCCATCAAACGGGCACCATACAGGCACAGCGCCATTCCACCCTCACTGTAGGCTTTCTGGGCCAGCAACATACGCCGGACGTCAGCGTGCTCAATGATCGCAACCTGCGGCGTTCCGGGATTCTTCTCGGACACCTTGCGGCCCTGCAGGCGATCTTTCGCGTATTCCAGACTGTGCAGGTAACCACGGTAGCCGATTACGGCGGCGCCGAAGCCGACACCTATCCGCGCCTCGTTCATCATCTGGAACATGTATTTCAGGCCCTGGTGCGGCTCACCCACCAGATACCCATGGCAGGGTGCATCGTCGCCAAAGCTCAACGCTGTCGAGGTAGTGCCCCGGTAACCCAGCTTATGGATCAGCCCGGCCAGGCTGACGCCATTCCGGTCGGTGGAATTGCCGTCTTCATCCACCACAAACTTGGGAACAATAAACAGGGAAATACCCTTGACCCCGGGCGGCGCGCCCTTGATCTTCGCCAGCACCATGTGAACGATGTTCTCGGTGATGGACTGTTCACCACCGGAGATATAGATTTTCGCGCCCCTGATCAGGTAATCGCCATCCTCGGTTGGCGTCGCCGAGGTGCGGATATCAGAAAGCGACGAACCGGCATGGGGCTCGGTCAGCGCCATGGTGCCACTGAAACGGCCGCTGAGCATATGGGGCAGAAAGATGTTTTGCTGCCTGTCATTACCGAAGACGCGGATCAGGTTGGCGGCTGCGGTGGTCAGGAAAGGATAACCGGCCGTGCCGGGGTTGGCAGCGGTGAAAAAACCGTTACAGGCCGCCATCACCGACTCCGGAAGCTGCATCCCGCCCAATTCGTAATCGTAACGCCCGGCAATGAATCCGGCGTCCGCATAGGCGTCGAACGCGGCCTTGACCTGCGGCAGCATTTCGACCTCACCGTTCACGAACTTTGGCTCGTCTTTGTCAGCCAACGAGTTGTGGCTGGCAAATTTATCGCGGGCAATCCTGTCTGCGGTTTCAATCACCGCGTCAAAAGTTTCACGGCTGTGCTCGCTGAAACGCTCACGCCCGGTCAGGCTTTCGGTGTCAAATACTTCGTAGAGCTGAAAGGCCAGGTCGCGGCGGTCGATCAGGGTGTCAGTCACGGTCGGTCTCCTGTTGTTGATTGCCATCTCCGGCGCACACGGGTATGGCCCGGGTTATGCATTCATTAGCGAAAAGGCGCTGTTTATACGCAAGAATGTAAATTTTATCGACAGGTGTAACAATGGAGAGAATCACCATGAACGCACCGATTCAGCAAAGCCAGGCAGACATTCTCAACCGTCTCTACAACATGAAGCAGAAACAGCTTGAGCAGGCCCTGCTTCAGGGTAATCCCCTGCGTTGTAAAGTACTTGAGGCGGAAGCAGAGGCGATTTCCAGCGCCCTGAAAAGCCTTCGCTGCGATAGCCGAGAGGTGACTCCGGCCTTTTTCCGGAATGAAATCTCCTGAGACGTCGACTCCATCTCTGCTTTGCATAGCGCCGAAGGTTGGACACATTGTCGGTCTCGCCAATGATTTCGGTGCCGAGGAGTGTCTCTGATATGTCCCCCAGCGTCACTATTCCCCGCCAGGTGCCCGGTTCGTCACAGACAACGGCCAGGTGTTGCCGCCCCCGCAGCATGTCGGCAAACACAACCTCAATACTGGTATTGCACTTCACCCGTTTGACCTCGCGGAGTACTGCTCTCAGGTTGTTTAAACCCCGGCTGCCACTTCAGTTCCCTGGCGGATTGCACGCTTTGCATCCAGCTCTTCGGCAACATCGGCCCCGCCGATCAGGTGCGCCTTGATGCCTTTGCTGTCCAGGTCATCATAGAGCGCTCTGAACGGCTCCTGTCCGGCGCAGATTACCACGTTGTCCACCGCCAATACCCGGGACTCAGTGATCTTGCCCTCTTTGTCAGCCAGGGTGACATGAAGCCCCTGGTCGTCGATCCTGTCGTAGCTGCAGCCGCCCAGCATTTCCACATCACGGTGTTTCAGGCTGTTGCGATGCACCCAGCCCGAGGTCTTGCCAAGACCGCCACCGACCTTGCTGGTCTTGCGCTGCAGCAGGTAGATTTTGCGTGGCGTTGATGTTGGCTTGCGCGCGGCCAGGCCACCAGGGCCTTCGTAATCAGGGGCTACGCCCCATTCGGCTTTCCAGTCCTCGAAGTCGGCCTGCTGGCCCTCGGGATGGTTGCCGGGATTGTGAGTCAGGAATTCGCTGACATCAAAGCCGATGCCTCCGGCGCCGATCACCGCCACAGACTTGCCCACCGGTCTGTTGTGTTTCAACACATCCAGATAACCCAGCACTTTCGGATGGTCGATACCCTCGATGACCGGTGTTCTGGGCTTCACGCCAGTGGCGATAATGACATCATCAAAACCATCCTGTTCGAGGCGAGCCGAATCCACGCGGGTATTCAGTTGCAGCTCAATGTCCAGCAGCTCAATCTGGCGCTGGAAGTAGCGCAGGGTTTCGTAGAATTCTTCCTTGCCCGGAATCCGTTTGGCGTAGTTGAACTGCCCTCCGATCAGGGCATCTGCTTCAAACAGAGTGACGCGATGACCACGCCTGGCCGCCGTGGTGGCGGCGGCAAGGCCCGCAGGCCCGGCACCTACCACGGCAACGCGACGGCTGATGGGGGCAACCGTCAGCACCAGTTCGGTTTCATGGCAGGCCCGGGGATTCACCAGACAGGACGCGCGCTTGAGCTGGAACACATGGTCCAGACACGCCTGGTTGCAGGCAATACAGGTGTTGATTTCGTCACTGCGGTTTTCCCGCGCCTTGCGAACAAACTCCGAATCCGCCAGCAGCGGTCGGGCCATGGAGACCATGTCAGCCTTGCCGGCCGCCAGAATCTCTTCGCCTTTCTCGGGGGTATTGATGCGGTTGGTGGTGCATACCGGAATGCTTACCTCACCGTAGAACTTGGCCGTCACTTCC
>Ga0209938_1000361_pt1 | contig 25076 bp, 20 predicted proteins | sample SalPonR2_C_D1_MG_FD_185708 | JGI IMG/M metagenome (GOLD analysis project Ga0209938, IMG submission 185708) | Salt pond soil microbial communities from South San Francisco under conditions of wetland restoration - Salt Pond MetaG R2_C_D1_MG... ... | reverse complement strand
ATTGCGGGGTGGAGCAGTCTGGCAGCTCGTCGGGCTCATAACCCGAAGGTCGCAGGTTCGAATCCTGCCCCCGCTACCAGGTCATCGGTGCAAGAAAGCCCCTGGTCTTCAGGGGCTTTTTTGTTTTAGGCGCCGAGCGACGGGTCGCGCAATCGACGCGCCTTCGCGGCTGGTTCATCGGCCGCCCCGGCGCCGGGCGAGTACAGCGGGTCCGTTGACGCGGCCGCTGGGCTCGAAGACGTCATCGTCAGGACGACAACGATGACGGGATCAGAGACGATTGAAACGGAGGCGATGGGCGCATGGCGGTCCAGGATGAACTCAAGGCGCTGCTGAAGCCGGCCATCGACGCGATGGGCTTCGAGTTCGTCGGGGTGGAGTACCGGTCCAACCCCAAGAATCGTCTCGTTCGCGTGTTCATCGATCGCGCGCCGGATGGCGTTTCGATCGACGATTGTGCGGACGTCAGTCGCGAAGTTTCGGCGCTGCTCGACGTCGAAGACCCGGTCTCGGGACAGTACAGTCTCGAAGTGTCGTCGCCGGGCGTGGAACGGCCGTTGTTCGAGCTCGACCAGTACGCGGAGTTCAGCGGCCACGAGGCGGTGCTCCACCTGCACGCGCCGCACGAGGGGCGACGGAAGTTGACCGGCGTGCTGCGCGGCGTCGACGAGACCCTGGTCGCCATCGACGTCGACGGCGAGTTGCTGGAGGTAGAGCTGGACGCGATCCGTCGGGCGCATCTCAAGCCCGACTGGGACGCCCTGATGGCCGGCGAGCGGCCGGCACCGGAATCGCCCGGCTGACGACTGAACGCCGTCGTCCGGGCCACTGCGGAACACGCGGCCAATGCGCCATCGATCATCACTGAATCAGCAATCGGAAGCACAGGAATGAAGAAAGGCAAGGAAATTCTGGCGGTCGCCGAGGCGGTCTCGAACGAGAAGGGCCTTTCGAGGGACATCATCTTCGAGGCCATCGAAGCCGCGCTGGCTTCGGCGGCACGCCGCCGTCACCCCGAAGACATCGATACGCGGGTCTCGATCGACCGCGAGACCGGTGACTACGAGGCGTTCCGTCGCTGGGAAGTGATTTCCGACGACGAGGACGAGGCGGAACTGGAGTCCGAAGACCGCCAGATTCGCCTGGCTGACGCACTCGAACAGGACGCCGACCTCGAGGTCGGGGGCTACATCGAGGAGCCGATGGAGGCGCCGACCTTCGGTCGTATCGAAGCCCAGGCGGCCAAGCAGGTGATCGTCCAGAAGGTTCGTCAGGCCGAGCGTGCCCAGGTCGTCGAGGCCTACCAGGAGCGCGTCGAAGAATTGGTCAGCGGCCAGGTCAAACGCCTCGAGCGCGGCGGCATCTACCTCGACCTGGGCGACAACGCCGAGGCGTTCGTTCCGTCGCGTCACACCATTCCGGGCGAGAACGTGCGAATCAATGATCGGCTGCGCGGGTTCCTCTACGAAGTGCGCGCCGAACTGCGCGGGCCGCAGCTGTTCGTCAGCCGGACCGTGCCGGAGCTGCTCATCGAACTGTTCAAGATCGAAGTGCCCGAGATCGGCCAGGAGCTGATCGAGATCAAGGGCGCGGCACGCGACCCGGGCCGCAGGGCCAAGATCGCCGTACACGCCCTCGACCCTCGCACCGACCCGATCGGCGCCTGTGTCGGGATGCGCGGATCGCGCGTCCAGGCGGTGTCGAATGAACTCGGCGGGGAGCGCATCGACATCATCCTCTGGGACGAGAATCCGGCCCAGTTCGTCATCAACGCGATGGCGCCGGCCGAAGTCGCCTCGATCGTCGTCGACGAGGACGCCAAGAGCATGGATGTCGCGGTCGAGGAGGACAACCTGTCGCAGGCCATCGGCCGGGGTGGTCAGAACGTGCGCCTGGCCTCGGAGTTGACCGGCTGGGAGCTCAACGTGATGACCGTCGAAGACGCCGAGGCCAAGAGCGAGGAAGAGTCGCGATCGGTGCTGCAGATGTTCGTCGAGAAGCTCGACGTCGATGAGGAACTGGCCGGCATCCTGGTCCAGGAAGGCTTCTCGAACGTCGAGGAAGTGGCCTACGTACCGGAGTCTGAGCTGTTGGGCATCGAGGAATTCGACGAAGGCATCGTCGCTGAACTGCGCCAGCGCGCGCGCGATGCCCTGCTGACCCAGATGATCGCCTCCGAGGAGCAGCTCGAGGAGAACCGACCCGCACAGGATCTGCTGGATCTCGAAGGCATGACCGAAACCATCGCGTTCCGGATGGCCGAGCAGGGCATCCGGACCCGCGACGACCTGGCCGAGTGTGCGGTCGACGAGCTCGAAGAGGTCAAGGATCTCGATCCGGAGACGGCCGCGAAGCTCATCATGGAGGCCCGCTCGCACTGGTTCACCGAAGAAGGTTGATCCGGAGCCGGCGCGCTCGAACCACGAAATCAATGAAGTTGCATCGAACACAGCAAGGAGTCTGAATGTCGCAGGTCACCGTTACGCAATTGGCAGAGGTGCTCGGTGTCACGCCCGATCGACTGCTGGCTCAGTTCAAGGAAGCCGGCATCAGTATCGAGGCGGACGACGCGCCCGTGACCAACGACGACAAGAAGAAGTTGCTGGCCTATCTGCGCACGTCGCACGGCAAGGCCGAGTCGAAGGACGACGCCGATTCACCGAAGCGCGTGACGCTGCGGCGCAAGACCGTCAGCGAACTCAAGGTGCCCAGCGGAGGCGCGGGCCGGACCCGTGGCCGCGGCGCGGCGCCGTCACGCACCGTCAACGTCGAGGTCCGCAAGAAGCGCACCTACGTCAAGCGCGGTGCGATTGCCGAGGCCGAACAGACCGACGTCGAGCGCGAAGAGGCGTTGAAGACGCTCGAGGAATCGCGCCTTCAGCGCGAAGAAGCCGAACGTGCCGAGCGCGAGCGCGAAGAGCAGCGCAAGGCCGAACAGAATGCCCTCGAGAAGGCCGACGAGGAAGCGCGCGAGATCGAGCAGGCCGAACGCGAGCGTCGCGAGGCCGAAGAGACCAAGATGCGCGAGGCCGAGCAGAAGGCCCGCGAGGAAGCCGAGGCCCGGGCACGGGCCGAGGCCGAAGCCGCACGTCTTGAGTCCGAACGCGAAGCGCGCCGCAAGCGCGATGAAGAGAAGGAAGCCAAGCGGAAGGCCAGCAAGGGACCCAAGACCCGGTATGGCCGCGAGGAACTTCACGTCGCCAACCGCAGCAAGCGCCGCAAGCCGAAGCGCCGGGGCAAGAGCTCCAGTGTCGGGGGCGAACACGGGTTCCAGATGCCGACGCAGCCGGTCAAGCGCGAACTCGAGATTCCCGAAACCATTACGGTCGGTGAACTGGCCAAGCTGATGGCCGTCAAGGCCGGCGACCTGATCAAGGCGCTGATGGGCATGGGCTCGATGGTCACGATCAACCAGGCGCTGGACCAGGAAACCGCCATCCTGGTGGCGGAGGAAATGGGCCACCAGGCCCGCGCTGCAGAAGAGAAGGACCTCGAGAGCGAGCTGACTTCCGACGACGAAGGCGGCGACGAGGTTACCCGGCCGCCGGTCGTGACCGTCATGGGCCACGTCGACCACGGCAAGACCTCGCTGCTCGACTACATCCGCCGGGCCAAGGTCGCGGCAGGTGAAAGCGGGGGGATCACCCAGCATATCGGTGCCTATCACGTCGAGACCGACAACGGCGTAGTGACCTTCCTGGATACCCCGGGCCACGCGGCGTTCACTGCGATGCGCGCCCGCGGCGCCCAGGCCACCGACATCGTCATCCTGGTCGTCGCGGCCGACGATGGCGTGATGCCGCAGACCAAGGAAGCTATCCAGCACGCCCGCGCCGCCGGCGTCCCGCTGATCGTGGCCGTTAACAAGATCGACAAGCCGGAAGCCGACCTCAACCGGGTCAAGAACGAGCTCTCCGCCGAGGAGGTCGTGCCCGAGGACTACGGCGGCGAAGAGATTTTCGTCCCGGTCTCGGCGATCACCGGGGAGGGCGTCGATGCGCTGCTCGACGCTGTGCTGCTGCAGGCCGAAGTCCTCGAACTCAAGGCCGTCCCGGACCGCCGCTGCCGCGGCGTCGTGGTCGAGTCTTCGCTGGACAAGGGCCGCGGTCCGGTCGCGACGATCCTGGTTCTCGACGGCACGCTGAAGAAGGGTGACATGGTGCTGGCCGGTGAGGAATTCGGACGCGTCCGTGCGATGTTCGACGAGGCGGGACAGGCCATCGAAGAAGCCGGTCCCTCGATTCCGGCAGAGATTCTCGGCCTCTCGGGTGTCCCCAACGCCGGCGATGACGTGCTGGTGGTGGCCGACGAGCGCAAGGCGCGCGAGGCGGCCGACCAGCGCAAGTCCCAGGCCCGCGAAGGCCGGCTGGCCGAACGCCAGGCCGCCAAGCTGCAGAACCTGTTCGACCAGATGGGCGAGGGCACCGTGGGCGACCCGCAGGCCGTCAACCTGGTCATCAAGGCCGACGTGCAGGGTTCGGTCGAGGCGCTGCGCGATGCACTGACCAATCTTTCGAACGAGGAGGTCAGGGTCAACGTGATTTCCTCGGGCGTCGGTGGCATCACCGAGTCCGACGCGTCGCTGGCCCAGGCCTCGAACGCGGTCATCATCGGTTTCAATGTCCGCGCCGATGCCTCGGCGCGCAAGGTCATCAGCGAAGCCGACCTCGACCTGAATTACTACTCGATCATCTACGAGGCGATCGATGATGTGAAGAAGGCCATTTCCGGCCTGCTCGGGACCGAGACCAAGGAAGAGATCATCGGCCTGGCCGAGGTCAAGGACGTGTTCCGGTCCTCCAAGCTCGGCGCGATCGCTGGTTGCCTGGTCGTGGAGGGCTCGGTCAAGAGAGCCAATCCGATTCGCGTTCTGCGCGACAACGTCGTGGTGTTCCAGGGCGAACTGGAGTCGCTGCGCCGCTTCAAGGACGACGTCAAGGAAGTCCAGGCCGGGACCGAGTGCGGGATCGGCGTGAAGCAGTACAACGACGTCAAGCCGGGCGATCAGATCGAGTGCTTCGAGCGCTACGAAGTCGCGCGGACTCTGGAGGATTGACGTGGCCGGACGCGCCGACCGGGTAGCTGGATTGCTCCGTCGCGAGCTGGCCGACATCGTCCGGAGCGGCTTCGAGAGCGAACTTCCGTCGCTGATCAGCGTGACCGACGTCGAGGTCTCCCGGGACCTCGCCCACGCCCGGGTCTATGTGTCGGTACTCGACATCGAGCACTCCGGCGAAGTGATGGCCACGCTGGCCGAGTCGGCGCCGGCAATCCGGCACGAGCTGGCCGGTCGCGTGCGGCTGCGGATCGTGCCGACGCTTCGGTTCATCCACGATACCTCGAGCGAATCCGGCCAGCGTATCGAACAACTCCTGGCTGCGGCGCGCAAGACGCGCGACTCCTAGTCGGTCCGAGTAGTATCCGGATTCTCGTCCGCGGCTGCGCTCGATCCTCTCTCTCGATTTCGTCCCGCCATGCCTCGATCCGGAATCCTGCTGCTCGACAAGCCACAGGGTCTGACCTCGAACCAGGCGCTGGGCCGGGTCAAGCGACGGCTCGGCATTCGCAAGGCCGGACATACCGGTGCGCTTGATCCGATGGCCACGGGGCTGCTTCCGCTGTGCTTCGGCGAGGCGACCAAGATCTCGGCCTTCCTGCTCGACGCCGACAAGCGCTACCTGGCCGAACTGAAGCTCGGCGTGACGACCGATTCGGGCGATGCCGACGGCGCGGTCACCGCTACGGCCGAGGTGCCGAAGCTGGACCGTGACGATCTCGAGTCGGTGCTGACGCGGTTCCGCGGACCGATCGAACAGGTGCCCCCGATGGTTTCGGCCCTGAAACACAAGGGAAAGCGGCTGCACGAACTGGCCCGGGCCGGCATCGAGGTCGAACGAAAACCTCGGCCGGTGACCATTCGCACGCTCGACCTGCTGAATCTCGAAGCCGATCGCCTGACCCTGCGCGTTGACTGCACCAAGGGGACCTATATCCGCTCGCTGGCCATGGATATCGGCGAGGTGCTCGGTTGTGGTGCGCACCTCACGGCGCTGCGACGCGAACGCTCCGGGCCGTTCGATCTGGTCGATGCCGTCGATCTAGCAACGCTGGAGGCCGGAGGCGAAGACGAGGCCCGAACCCGCTTGCTGCCTCCCGACCTCGCACTGCCCGACCGACCATCGGTGGACGTGGATGCCGAGCAGGCCTCGCTCCTGCAGCAGGGGCAGGCCGTTCGCTCAAGCGGAGCACCGGCGGACCCGGTGCGGATGTATTGCGAGGGCGTGTTCCTGGGCCTGGGTCGGATCGACGAGGTCGGGACGCTGCGGCCGCGCCGGCTGTTCAAGCTGGACTGAACTTGCCGCTAGGGGGTGGCGGCCCCGGGCGCGCAGAACTGGTTGTAGAGCTGGTCCATGATGGCCTGGACGCCGGAGTTGGCCAGTCGATAGTAGATCGTCTGCTGCTCCCGCCGGGTCGACACCATGCCGCTGTTGCGAAGGATTGCGAGGTGCTGGGACAGCGCCGACTGCGATAGCGGCACGTGTCGATTGATTTCCGACACCGAGAGCTCCGTCTCCAGCAGATGGCAGAGAATCATCAGGCGATGGGGATTGGCCATCAACTTCAGGAAATGCGCGGCATCTTCCGCGTGGCGCGCCATTTCGGCGATCGGCATGCCCTCGAGACGAGGTTCGACGTGAGTTTCACTGCGTTCGGCTTGCGTCATGGCGGACTCCGCCCGATGATTCCTGTCCATATCCTTTCAGTGTACCGCATTCATCCCCGCTGTCTCGCCGGACGTGATACGGCCGGAGTGCGGTAGCGGGTAAAATGGAGCGCTTTCCCCAGCCTGGAAGAGAATCGAATGTCGCAGAGCGCCGAAACCGTCTCCCAGCGCCCCGAACGGGGTTCGACCACGCCGCTTCGCTTCGTGACCGCTGCCAGCCTGTTCGACGGGCACGATGCGGCGATCAACCTGATGCGTCGGCTGATCCAGGCAGAAGGCTGCGAGGTCGTTCACCTGGGCCACAATCGATCGGTTGCCGAGATCGTGCGCGCCGCGATCTGCGAGGACGCCGACGGGATTGCCGTCAGTTCCTACCAGGGCGGGCACAACGAGTTCTTCAAGTACATGGTCGATATGCTGGCCGAGCACGGCGCGTCGCACATCCAGGTGTTCGGCGGCGGCGGCGGCACGATCACGCCGGCCGAGATCCGGGACCTGGAATCGGCCGGCGTCAATCGGATCTATCACCCCGACGACGGCATGAAGATGGGGCTGACCGAAATGATCGGCGACCTGGTCGAACGCACCGGCCGAGCTCGCGACCAGCGCGATCGGACAGGCGTGCTTCTGCCTGGCGGAGGAAAAGCGCTGGCCACCGGAGATGTTGCCGCGACGCTGTCGGCGATCGAGAGCGGCACGCTATCCGAGCACCAGCAGGCCCAACTGGCGAAGCCCGCGGCCTCGAGCGTTCCGGTCATCGGGCTGACCGGCACCGGCGGCGCCGGGAAGTCCTCGGTCACCGACGAACTGATCAATCGCTTCCTGCAGTACTTCCCCGACATGCACATCGCGGTGCTGGCCGTCGATCCGACCCGCCGGCGCACCGGCGGCGCGCTGCTCGGCGACCGCATCCGCATGAACACGCTTCGCTCCGACCGGGTCTTCATGCGCTCGATGGCCACGCGACGGGCGCACCTGGCGACCTCCGAGGTGGTCCGCGACAGCCTCGAGTTCCTGCGCCGCTGCGACTTCGACCTGGTCATCCTCGAGACCGCCGGCATCGGCCAGTCCGATTCCGAGGTGGTCGACCTGGTCGACCTGCCGGTCTACGTGATGACCTCCGAGTACGGCGCGGCCAGCCAGCTGGAAAAGATCGACATGCTCGACTTCGCCGAGCTGGTGGTGCTGAACAAGTACGACCGCCAGGGGAGCCAGGATGCGTTGCGTGACGTTCGCAAGCAGTGGAAGCGCAACCGCCTGAAGTTTGACCTGGCCGACGAGCAGGTGCCGGTCTATCCGACCATCGCCAGCCAATTCAACGATCCGGGCGTGACCTGGATGTTCGCCAACCTGTGCCGGCTGGTGCGCGACCTGGATCGCAAGGCACCGAGCTGCGACTTCGAGCCGGGCGCGGACGCCGAAGCCGCCGAGCCGAAGGGCTCCGTGCTGATTCCCGGCCAGCGCGTGCGTTACCTGGCCGAGATTTCCGAGCAGGGCCGCGGGCTGAACGCCTCGATCGCCGGCTGGGCCGAGGAAGCGCGTCGGGCGCAGCACTATTACGAGGTCCTCCGCGAACTGGGCACCGATGACCTGCCGGACCCGCTACGCGCATTCGATGCGCTGCCCGAGTCCGGCGATCGCCGGTTGCTTGCGGAGCGCTACAACGAGGCGCTGAAGTCCATCCCCGAGGAGGCCCGCGAGCGCCTGATCGATTGGCCGGACCTCAAGGCCTCGGTCGAGGCCGACGAATTCCGCTACGAAGTCCGCGGCCGGGAGATCAGCGGCTCGAATTACCGCGAGTCGCTGTCGAAGCTGCGCATCCCGAAGATCGCCGCGCCGCAGACCTCCGACTGGGGCGACCTGCTGATGTTCCTGCACAAGGAGAACCTGCCGGGGCACTACCCGTACACCGGCGGCGTCTACCCGTACCGGCGCACCAACGAGGACCCGATCCGGATGTTCGCTGGCGAGGGCACGCCCGAGCGCACCAACCGGCGCTTCCACTACCTTTCCGAGGGCCAGCCGGCGCGCCGGCTCTCGACCGCGTTCGACTCGGTGACGCTCTACGGCGAGGATCCTGCCGAGCGGCCCGACATCTACGGCAAGGTCGGCAATTCGGGCGTGTCGATCGCCACGCTGGACGACATGAAGAAACTGTACTCGGGTTTCGACCTGAGCGACCCGGCGACCTCGGTATCGATGACCATCAACGGTCCGGCGCCGATGATCCTGGCGATGTTCATGAACACCGCCATCGACCAGCAGGTCGAGAAGCATCTGAAGGAAACCGGACAGTGGGAAGCGGCCCGGCAGAAGCGACGTGAGCTGCTCGGCGGTGATCTGCCGGAGTACGCCGGCGATCCGCCGAAGACCAACGATGGGCTCGGATTGGGTCTTCTGGGCGTGACCGGCGACCAGTTCGTCGACGCCGAGACCTACGCGAGGATCAAGGCCGACACGCTGAAGGTCGTGCGCGGCACGGTGCAGGCGGACATCCTCAAGGAAGACCAGGCCCAGAACACCTGCATCTTCTCGACCGAGTTCGCGCTGCACATGATGGGGGACATCCAGCAATACTTCATCGACCACGGTGTGCGCAATTTCTATTCGGTGTCGATCTCCGGCTATCACATCGCCGAGGCCGGCGCGAACCCGGTCAGCCAGCTGGCCTTCACGCTTTCGAACGGCTTCACGATCGTCGAGTACTACCTGGCCCGCGGCATGGACATCGACGCCTTTGCGCCGAACCTGTCGTTCTTCTTCTCCAACGGCATGGACCCGGAGTACTCGGTGATCGGCCGGGTCGCGCGCCGGATCTGGGCGCGCGCGATGCGCGAGCGTTACGGCGCCAACAAGCGCTCCCAGATGATGAAGTACCACATCCAGACCTCGGGCCGCTCGCTGCACGCCCAGGAAATCCAGTTCAACGACATCCGGACCACGCTGCAGGCCCTCTACGCGATCTTCGACAACTGCAACAGCCTGCACACCAACGCCTACGACGAGGCGATCACCACGCCGACCGAAGAATCGGTGCGCCGGGCCGTGGCGATCCAGATGATCATCAACAAGGAACTGGGGCTCAACTACAACGAGAACCCGTTCCAGGGCAGCCACGTGATCGACCAGCTGACCGACCTGGTGGAGGAGGCGGTCTACGCGGAGTTCGACCGGATTTCCGAACGTGGGGGCGTGCTCGGCGCGATGGACACGATGTACCAGCGCGGCAAGATCCAGGAAGAGTCGCTGTATTACGAACACAAGAAGCACGACGGCTCGCTGCCGCTGGTCGGCGTCAATACCTTCCTGCCGCCGGGGGGCTCCGCGCAGGAAGGCGGCGAGATCGAGCTGATGCGCTCGACGAGTGGCGAAAAGGATCAGCAGGTCGCCAACGTCCGGGCCTGGCAGCGCCGGAACGGCGAATCCGCGGACCAGCGGCTCGCGGAGCTTCAGGACGTGGCCCGTCGGCGGGGCAACACCTTCGAGGCCCTGATCGAGGCCGTCAAGCGCTGCTCGCTGGGCCGGATCAGCCACGCTCTCTACGAGGTCGGCGGGGAATACCGGCGGAATATGTGACGGCCCCGGAGACGTCCGGCGGACACCTGCGCTCTGCCGAGGTGCAGCAGGAGGCGCGACGTCAGCGCCGTCGACGCAGCCAGATGCGCGCGAGGTCGCGCGTGGTCGTCAACACCGAAAGCGTGGCATCCGAGCCGCCGAAGTCGCCGGCGGTTCCCTGGCTGTTCTCGTAGTTCGTCCACGCCCCGTCGGCCCAGTCTGCGACGGTCGCGGGGTCGGCATCGAGCAGCAGGCCGGTGAAGTCGGACGTGTTGATCACCAGGCGGTCGAGCGTGGCCAGCGCATCGCCGGGGTCCATGATTTCCGGCAGGCGGAACTCGACCTCGAAGGTGTCGGTGGCGTAGCGGTCGCCGTCCAGTAGCCAGCGGCCGGCGTCGGTATCGATGGCGTAGTTCGACGACGTCGGTGTGCCGAGCCAGATCAGGGGTGCCAGCGCGATCGACTGGCCGGGCATTTCGCGGATTTCGCCGTCGTCGCCGAGCCAGCGCATCGGCTTGTCGAAGACCACGCGGAGCCGGTAGTCGACGCCGGGCAGCAGCGGCTCCCAGCGCCGTTCGTCGAGACTCCGCGAATCGCCGTTGCGCATCCATTCCGCAGTCAGCACGGGCCAGCGTCCGTCGGCCGTGGTGATCTCCACGCGTCGGATCGACGGCGGGCCGGCCATCCGGTAGGCGACGACGGCATGGGTGATGGCCATGTCCTCGCGCAGGCGGGCCACTTCCGACTCCGGCAGGATGAAGCCGTCGTGGTTGGCGCCGAAGCCGCCGTAGTCCTCGCCGCCGTTGCGGGGTTCGATCTCCAGCGTCCAGCTGGGAATCTGGTAGGTCTGAGCGAAGTAACCGGCCGTGGTGCCGATGCCGGTGTCGATCGGGTCGGGTCGGTCGAGGTACAGCCGGCCCTCGCCGTGGCGTTCCTCGGAAAGCGCATCGTGGAATCGGGCGAAGGTCGACAACAGGCGCTGCTGGATCGCGTTGCGGCGGCTGTTCGACGTGCGCTTCGAGAAGAACACCTGGGTGAAGGAATGGGTGTCCTGATACCAGCGCAGGCGCTGCTCGTCGGCGTAGACCGCGGCGGCCGTCAGCGCCTGGCTCTCCGGTTCGCTCTGGGCGAATGGACCGTGGTAGGTCAGGTCGGTCTCGACCTCGGTCCAGCCTCCGGGCCCGAAGAACGGCGGATTGTTCCGGTTCAGGTCCACGCCCTGCAGGTGGTCGGCGACGGTCGACAGGTCTTCGTCGGCGCCGCTGTGGTTCTTCCGGCGCATCCGTCCGTCGCGCGGCCAGCGGTCGCTGCGCGGGTCCTCGCCCACCAGCACCTCGGTGGGATAGCGCTGGGTCTGCAGGAAGCCGTCGATATTGTTGACCGGAAGTACGGTGAACCGGACATGGTCGAGCAGGTAGTCGTAGAGCCAGCCGTCGTCGGCGCCCGCGGCGTAGCCCTCGATCAGGCCGGTCGTCAATTCGGGCGTTCCCCATTCGCGGGCGTGGACCGCGCCGACGACCAGCGCCGACGATTTCGTGCTGCCGTCCGGCGTCGTCGCCGTCGGCGAGGACAGTGCGTAGGCCCAGATGTCGCGCCCGAGCCGAGTCCGGCCGACCACTTCGCCGTCGATGAAATCATTGAGCATCATCAGGTCCTGGTGGCGGGCGTGCAGCGCCTGCCAGGTCCGGAAGCCGTCGAAGGGGGTGGCCGAATTCTCGGGAATCGGCGGCGGGTAGCCGAGCGGGAAGGTGGCTTCGCCTCCGCCGGTTTCGACATAGGTGTGGCGCTGCTGGGCGGTCGCCGTGGCCAGGCCCAGCAGGCCAGACAGCACAAGTACGCCGGCAATGCCGCGCCGGGTCATCGCCAGCGCTCCACGACTTTGCTCTCCGCCGCGGTCAGGCGTCCGGCGCCGAGTCGAGCGAGCAGCTCGCGGCTCGACGAGGTATCGCGCAGGTTCAACGCCAGCAGCATGCGGAGCCGGGCGAGCTCCGGCGCCGCGTCGAACTCGCGGTCGATCCGGGTCTCCAGGTCCGGCGCGGTCACGGCCAGGGCCAGCGCAGCGTCGGCCCCCCGGACGGGGTCGTCCAGCAGCCCCCAGACGCGCGCCCGCAGGCGCGTGTCCCGGCTGCGTGCGGCGTGATGAACGGCCAGGCCGCCGAGCTCCGGTCGATCCAGCGCGTTCCGAACAACCGGATCGACGGCTTCCCCGCGGCGCACCGCCTCGCGCAGGGCGCTCAGGGCCAGCGGCGGCTCGGCGAGCGCGACCAGCGATTCCAGCCGTTCGGGCGGCAACAGGCCCTTGCGCACCAGCGCGAGTTGCGCGGCGCCCGGACTGCCGCCTTTCGAGGTCGTTCGATCCAGCGCCCGGAGCACGGCATTGCGGGACTCGGCAGACGCGGCGTCCAGCGCGCGCAGCGCGGCGCGGAACTCGGGCCCGTCGGCCGGAGCGGCCAGCCCGTCGGTGATCCGGTCCGGACGGTCACGGTACGTTTCGGCCAGGCGCCGGACCTGTTGCTCGGCCAGCCGGTTGGCGGCCAGCGTTGCGACGTTGAACGCCGTGTGGCTGTGTCCGGGATGGTCCGGATGAACGGTCAGTACGGTCTGTGGAACGGTGGTGAGCCGTTCGAGCGCCGCGCGGGACGGTTCGAACGAGGGATCCGGGCCGACCCAGTCGCGCAGCCAGGTCCAGAGCATCGCTTCGCGACGGGCCGGATCGGGTTCGGCGTCAGCGCGCTGCAGGGCCCGGGCCGCGGCGCTCGCACTGCCCGGCGGGCCGGCTGCGGCGACCAGGGCGGCGCCGGCTTCGACGCGCAGCGTGGCCAGCTCGGCCGGTTCGAGCACGTCGCCGGCGGCGGCCGAGACGCTCCCCGCCGCCAGCCAAGCGGCCATCAGGCCGATCCGGGCCGCGCGGCGATGGCGGGAGCGAATGGTTCCGGAGGCGGCGCGCTTCATGCCTCGAGCGTACCGGACTCCGGTTTGTCCGGCAACGAAGGTCGGGTAACCAAGGTCGGGCACCGGCACGCCGCTCGTTCGCGATTTGACGCAACGCAAGGCGAGGAGGGTCGAGCTGCGCCAGACTGCGCACATCGCGTTCGATGGGCGAACGCAGCATGAACCGGAAAGGAGATCTGCATGAGCCACGTTCCGCACGAGCTGCCCGAGGAATTTCCCGAGTACATCGAAAAGATGCACACGCTGAAGATGGAAGACAGGCACTTTTCCCGGCTCGCCGAGGAATATCACAGGGTCAACCGCGAAGTGCACCGGATGGAGACGCGCGTCGAGCCGGTGTCCGACCAGGTCGAGGAGGAAGCGCGCGCGAAGCGGATGCGACTGAAGGACGAGATTGCGCAGTATCTCGCCAGCCGCTGACTTCAGGATCAGCGCACGCGCCGGGTTTCCGGATCGGTCCGACCGATCCGGCTGAGCAACGCGCGTTGGAACGCGTCCGGGTGCGTGTCCATCGGGTTGTGGCCGGCCTCGTCGATTATCGTGATCGGGCCGATGTCCGGGCGGTTCCGCACCAGCGCCCGGCCACGCTCCAGCGGCACCCAGGCGTCGGATTCGCCCCAGATCAGGTGCGTTGATGCGGGCAGTTCATCCGGCGTCGGTCCGTCGGGTTCGCCGTCCAGCCGCACGAGCAGCGCCGGATAGGTCCCCTGGATGGTCAACGGCGCCCGATAGCCCTGGAGTTCTGCCTCGTTCGGCGGCCGTCCGAAGGCCGAGGTCAGCAGCGCTCGGATCCGCTCGGCGCCCGCCAGTCGCCAGGCCGCCCAGGATTCCGCAGCGCGCCGGAACGAGGAAACGCCTGAAACGATGCGCATCAGCGGGTCGCTCCGACGCAGGCCGGGCGTGCCGCCGACCAGGATCAGGTCGTCGGTCCGGTCCGGCCAGCGACCGGCTGCTCGCGCGGCGACGCCGGCGCCCATCGAATGGCCGACCCAGATGACGGAGCCGGAGTCCCGCTGTCGTTCGGCGAGCCGCTGGACCAGGGTGGCCCAGTCAGGGCCGCGACCGGTCCGTTCGCTGTAGCCGAACGGCGGAAGATCCGGCGCGATGACGTCGAATCCCGCGGACTCCAGCGCATCCAGCGTTTTTCGCCAGGAAAAGCTCGATCCACCGAAACCGTGCAGCAGGACGACCAGGGGGCGGGCATCGCCGGCATCGCCGTCTCGCCCGCGCCAGTGCAGTCGCACTCCGTCGATTTCCAAGAACGCAGAATCTTCGAACGGGCGATCCGGAATCGCGCCGTCCAGCCCGGGGCGGGGTAGAAGCCAGGGTCCGCCGAAGACCACGAGCAACAGCGCGGCGAGCACGATCGACCATCGTTTCATTCCGGATTCTCCTGGACCTCGCCTCGAAGAGACACTGCATGGCCCACTAGAATAAGGCAGGAACTTCGCGGGAACGTTGGACATGTGGAGATCGGTTCGGCCGGAGGACCGTAACGCGCTGGGCCTGCTGATCGCGTTCGTCGCGGTCTGGATCGTGCTGGCGATCGCGCCTGTCGATCGCACTGTCTGGGCTCTGGAGCATGTCGTGACCGTGGTTGCCGTCGGACTGCTGGTGTTGACCCGCTCCAGGGTCCGTTTCAGCGATCGGGCGCTGGCGCTGCTCGCGGTGTTCCTGGTGCTGCACGCCGTTGGTGCCCACTACACCTATGCCCGGGTTCCGGTCGGCGAGTGGCTGGGCGGGTCGTTATCGGACCTCGCGCGGAACCCCTACGATCGCTGCGTGCATTTCGCCTACGGTCTGCTGATCACGCCCGTCGTGATCGAACTGCTGGCGGCCCGTTCGCCGCCGCGCGGGGCCTGGCGGTGGCTGCTGCCAGTGGTGTTCGTCGCCGGCACCGCGGCGATCTACGAAGTACTCGAAGCGCTTTCGCTGGAACTCGTCAGCGCTCCGGCCGCAGCGCGCTTCCTGGCCACCCAGGGTGATGCCTGGGACACCCAGTGGGACCTGGCGCTGGCCATGCTCGCCTCGATGTTGACGGTCGCGCTGATGCGCGGCCGGCCGTTCGCAGTGCGGTGACCTTCGCGCGCTTGTACACTGATTGGCCCGTTTGCGCGATCGATCGAGGAGGTGGACAGGATGGCCGGAGGATGGGCCCGCGATGGGGCCGTACAGGAGCAGATCGATGCCAGCGTGGACGACGAGGTCCGGCGGGCGCGCAGCCGGCTGGGCGCCGGGCCGAGCCTGGAGGAATGCGAGGACTGCGGCGAGCCGATTCCGGAAGCACGGCGGCGCGCTGTGCCGGGCGTCAGGCGCTGCGTCGAATGCCAGGCCGAAGCCGATCGCGCAGCCGACGCGGGTGACGGCGTCAACCGGCGCGGCAGCAAGGATAGCCAGCTGCGCTGAGTTCTCAGCAGGTGTTCGACAGCTCTGCTGCGCGCTTCGTTTCCGGCAACGCGATGCGCCAGTCGTCGGGCACGCCTGCCTGCAGCAGGCCGATCGGGTCGAGCCGCTGAGACGCCAGCGGCTCCGTGCGTACTTCGTGCACGGGCATGGCGGATGCCCGCATCGGTAGTGTCGTTCCCGGACCTGTACCCGGTGCAGGGCCGGTGGGGGCGGAGGCGGGCAGCTGGACGACCGCAACGGCGGCAATCAGCAGCAGCATCTCGATGGTGTGTTCGCGTTTCAGGTCCATGATCGAAGCTCCAGTGACGCCGGCGGCGAAGAATGCCGGCTCGTGCGGGTAACGACCGGCGTGCGGCCGAAAAGATTGCAGAAATCTTCGCCCCGGCGGGCATTGCCCGGGACACCCGATTGGCGCGATCCGAAGTATCCTTCGACCCGGATTCACGATACGGGCGGTTTGCGATGCGAAAAGTAATCGGTCTGGTCTTTCTCGTGCTGGCGATGCACGCGACCTCCGCGGTGGCGCAGCAGGTCGTGGCCGGCCCGATGCCCGGCCACTCGGCCATGCGGGCCGTTCAGGTCTGGCTGCAGACCGATGCGCCGGCCGAGCTGCGGCTGGCCTATCGGCCGGCCGGCAGCGACGGCGAGTTCGGCGTCAGCGAGGCCGTCGTCACCGACGAAGCCTTCGCGTTCGCTGCCGAGGTCGACGTCACCGGTCTCGAGCCCGGCACCGTGTATGAATACCGCGTGCTGGTCGACGGGCGCGCGCAGGCCTTCGACCAGCCGCTGCGGTTCCAGACCCAGCCGCTCTGGCAGTGGCGCGAGGATCCGCCGGATTTCAGCTTTGCGCTGGGGTCCTGTTCCTACGTCAACGATGCGCCGTACGACCGCCCGGGTCGCCCCTACGGCGGCGATTACCAGATCTTCGACGCGATCGCCCGGACCGAGCCCGACTTCATGCTCTGGCTCGGCGACAACGTCTACTACCGGGAAGTCGACTGGGACCATCCCTGGGCGATGGTCCAGCGATTCAGCCACACCCGCCAGCTGCCCGAGATGCAGCGGTTGCTGCGCGCCACGCATCATTTCGCCACCTGGGACGACCATGATTACGGCCCCAACAACGCCGACCGAAGCTACGCGCTCCGCGACACCGCAAAGGACGTGTTCGACGCGTTCTGGCCGAATCCGCCGTTCTCCGGCTCCGGTGGCGGGGGGGTGATGACGTACTTCGAGTGGCACGACGCCGGGTTCTTCCTCCTCGACAACCGGTTCTTCCGATCGGCGAACGACCGGGTAAGCGGAGCGCGGACCGTGCTCGGGGCCGGGCAGATCCAGTGGTTGATCGATGCGCTCCGGAAGAGCGACGCGACGTTCAAGTTCGTGGTCATGGGCGGGCAGTTCATCAACAGCGCCGAGACCGGTGAGAACTACATCAACCTGGCTCCCGGCGAGCGGCGTGAGATTCTCGATCGGCTGGCCGCCGAGGACATCCCCGGCGTGGTCTTCCTGACCGGCGACCGGCACCACTCGGTGCTGCTGCGCAAGGGTCGTCGTGGTGGATACCCGTTGTACGACTGGACGGTGTCGCCGCTGACCGCGGGCGCGGGGACGCCGCGCGAGGGAGAAGGGCAATATCGCGTCGGCGGCAGCCTGTTCACGGATCGGAATTTCGGCCGCGTCGAACTCAGCGGGCCCCGCGATGACCGGGTCGCGACGCTGATCCTGCACGACAGCGACGGCGAGGAGCAGTTCCGGTACACCCTCCGGGCCAATGAGCTTCGGTCCGGTCGATAACGCATCGCGCCGGCAGTCGGTCGTGCGCAGCCCCGCGCTCGGCTTGTTCGGTCAGGCTGCGGCCCTCAGGAACATGAGAATCCACTAAACTAGCGATCATGCGCCCGGATCGCTTTCTACCACAGCCCCTGTTCGCGGCCTTGTTCGCGCTGCTGTTGCTGCGCGCCCTGGTGCCTTCGGGCTTCATGCCGGACGGCGAGGGATGGGTGCAGCTGTGCAGTTTCGACGGGCCGCAGTGGGTTCTGGACGGAAGCACGGGCACGTCGACGCCTCACGATCGCTGTTTCTGGGACCAGGGACTGTCGAGTGCGGGTGTCCCGGCAGTGTTCGGGACCGTGGCAGCCGGGCTCTCCGCTGCTGCCGGGTCCTTCGACCCCTCGTCCATATTGGACAGGCGCTGCGCGAAGGCGCGGCCGCCGGTTCGCGGGCCACCGATCTCCTGACGTCCATCCGCCGCCGGACGGTCCGTGCGGCCCTTTCGGTTCGTCGCGATGGCGACGAGCCCGCTGTAGCCCTTGTCAGGAGATTCATCCGATGTACTCCCGTTCCAATGGCCGGTCGGCGCTTTGTGCGTCGCTGGCCTTCTGCTGCACGTGCGCGGCCGCGAGCGAACTCGCATCCGCCGACGAAGTTCCCGCACGAGTCGGGATCGAACTTGCCGCGGCGCTCGATGAGCCGAACCCGACCGAGTTGGCCGAGCTTCTCGTCGAAAGCCCGCCACTGGTTTCTCCGGCCCGCATCCTCGACGAATCGGAGCCCGGTCGCGAACTGGCCGATCGCCTGCGCGACCTCGCGGGCGTGTCCGGCTCGCGCATGGGCGGCCACGGCACCGATCCGGCGATCCGCGGACTGGCGCTGGACCGCATCAACGTCCTGATCGACGGGGCACGGGTCGAGGGCGCCTGCCCGAACCGGATGGACCCGGCGACCGCCTATGCATCGCGGGCCGGAACGGACCGGGTCGAGGTCGTGCGCGGGCTGGTCAGCCTGGAGGAAGCCAGCGGCCCCGGCGGCACCGTGCGGGTGATCCGCGATACCCCGAGGTTCCTCCGGGGCGAGTCGGATCGTCTCGACATCGACGCCGGGTACCGCGACAACGGCGACGGGCTGGACCTGGCGGTCGACTATGCGGCCGGCACCCCGAACGGCTTTGTCCGATTGTTCGCCAACCGCAACGAGGCCGGCAACTACACCGACGGCGGCGGCGACGAAATCCGCTCGGCGTTCGAGGACACCGGCATCGGCGCCGAATTCGGCTGGACGCCGGACGACGGTCAGCGCCTGACGATCAGCCTCGAGGAGCGCCGCCTGCGCGACGAGCTGTTCGCTGGCGCCGGCATGGACTCGCCACGATCCGACGGCACCCTGTTGCGTGCGGCCTGGACGCGGGACCGGCTCGGCTTGCTGCGCGATTTCGAGCTTGCGCTGGACCGGTCCGACATCGATCACGTGATGGACAACTATTCGCTGCGTACGCCGCCGAGCCCGATGATGCGCCTGCGCGCCCCGTCGAGCTCGGACAACCGGGGCCTGCGCGTTCGGGGTGAGTTCCCGCTGCAGCGCGGTGCGCTGCGGGCCGGGCTGGAACTGCGCGGAACCGAGCGCAGCGCGCTGCGGATCAACGATGCCAGCGTTCGATTGCAATCGGTGCTTTGGCCGGACGTCGGCATCGACAGGCAGGGCGCGTTCCTGGAATGGCACGACGATCCGGCGCGCGCGGCTCGTTGGACGGTCGGCCTGCGCTACGACCGCGTGCGCGCCGAAGCCGACGCCGTCGATCGCGCGCCGGCCGCACCCTTTCTGCCCCCATCGGAGCTCTACCGCATTTATTACGGCGTCGATGGTCGCGACGCATCGACCGAGCACCACCTGGGCGGCCTGGTCCGCTATGGCCGGCCTTTGAAAGGCGGTCGGATCTACGCCGCCGTGTCCAGGACCTTCCGGACCGCCGACGCCACCGAGCGGTACATCGCCTCGAATCGGCCGATGCCGTCGATGCGGTGGGTCGGCAATCCGACGCTGGAGCCGGAACGTCACGATCAGCTGGAGATCGGCTGGCAGATTCAGCGGCGGTTCTGGGGCGCGGCGGTTTCGGCGTTCGAGAATCGGATCGACGATTTCATCCTGAGGGATCGATTCGGCGAGCCCGGCAACAACGCGACCATCTATCGCAACGTCGATGCCCGCTACCGCGGCGGGGAGTTTTCAGCCGAAATACGTCGTCGCAACGGCTGGCGTGCGGCGGTCGAGATCGGCTATGTCCGGGCGACCGACCTCGACAACGCGCGGCCGATCGCCCAGACGCCGCCGCTGGAGGGCGCCTTGCGCATCGAGCGTCGGCTGAGTCGGGGCGGGTTCGGCCTGCGGGTGCGCGCAGCGGCGCGGCAGGACCGCGTCGACGACGACCCGATGGTCGGCAGCGGATTGGACGCCGGACCGACGCCGGGCTGGTCGGTGGTCGACCTGTTCGCCTCGCGCAACCTGACGCGTTCCTGGCAGGTCCGGGCCGGTATCGACAATCTGTTCGATCGCGAGTATGCGCAGCACCTGAATCGCTCCAGTTCCTTCGATGCGACGCAGGTGAGGGTCGATGAGCCGGGCCGCGCGGTCTGGGTGTCGCTGGCCTACCGTCACTCGCCGTGATACCGGTCAGCGCAGGTGGTGGTGCGGCGTCAGGAACCACCAGGCAACAGTGAACACCAGGCCGAACAGTCCGACCCAGAACAGCCGGCGCCAGTCGTTGTCCATCGACGCCAGGATCTGCGCATGGTCCAGGTGCAGGGTCTCGCAGGCCCCGTTGCCCCGGTCGGTCCGGGTCGTACTGGTACTGCGGACGTAACCGCCTGGCTGGCCGTATTCGACCAGGTGGCCGCGCAGGTGAACGATGTCGCCGACGCGGAGATCATTGATGATCGACTGGACCCGAGGGTCGGTTGTCAGCAGGTGATTGTTCGAAAGCGCGGTCGGATCGAACTGTTCCCAGGCGGTCCGGTCGGTGGTCCGGTAGTTGCAGGTGAACTCGAGATTCCAGAACTCGAAATCGTTCAGGTCGATCTCCGTGGCGTTGTGGCCCCAGACCAGGCAGACGTCGGCGACGTTGATGTAGTCGTTCCAGCGCTCGTGCAGGCCGATGCCGGGCCGGAAGCGTTTGAACGAAACCACCAGGCCGGTCAACTCATAGGCGTAGAGCGGCTGGACCCGGTAGTCGACCTCGTTGGCCTGCGCCAGGAACGCGGGCCGTTCCACTGCGACCTGGCGCGGCGGCTCGGCCAGCGCGGGGTCCCAGGGCAGGACGTCGGCAAAGGTGTTCCGGTTCCACCAGGAGATGGCCGTGACCAGCGCCGCGGCGAAGAACAGACCGGAAATCAGGTGTTTTCTGCGCATCGCTGAAGAATCGTGGATCGACGGCGTCAAGCGTACCCGACTCCAGGGCGCTTGCGAAACGCCGCGCACCGTGGCCCGGCCGGTCGCCCACGGAGAACGCCTCTGGCCCGTTTGCTATGATTCGGTCCTGCCGGCGGGGGGGCGGGCCACCCTTCAGCCCTCGTTGCTCCACTCTTCCTCAGGAGGTCGTGCTTCATGATCCATGTCGTTCGTTTGCTGTTCGCCGCCGTGCTGGCCATTGCGCCGGCGCTTGTCCGGGCCGATGGGGTAACGCTGGAGCAGATCGCCCGTCTGCAGCAGGTCGGCCAGGTTGCCGTCAGTCCAAACGGGGAGCACATCGCCTACACCCGCTCGGTCCCCCGGGTTCCCGGCCAGGGCGAGGACGGTCCGGCATGGAGCGAACTGCACGTCGTCGATGGCGACGGTGCGTCGCAGCCGTTCATTACCGGTGAGGTATCGATCGCTTCGATCGGCTGGACGCCGGACAGCCGTCACATCACATTCCTGGCCGAGCGCGACGGCGACGACGCGCGCAAGCTGTACGGCATTCCGGTGGCTGGCGGCGAGGCGCGCGTGCTGGCCGAGCTCGCAACCGACATACGGTCGTACACATTCCACCCCGGGGGCAACCAGGCGGCGCTGATCGCGTTCGAGCCGGACGACGACTCGGTCACCGAGCTGGAAGAGCAGGGCTTCGACCAGGTCGTCTACGAAGAGGGCATCAAGCCGCGCCGGCTCTGGATCGTCGACCTGGAAGCCGCCGACGCCGACGCGCGGATGCTCGAACTGGACGGTTCGGTGCAGGCCGTGGCATGGTCGCCGGCCGGTGACCGGCTGGCGATCCGCATGACGCCGCGGGAGCTGGTCGACGACACGCTGATGTTCGCCCGCATCCGGATCATCGATCCGCTCGGCGAGACGATCGGCCGGATCGACAATCCCGGCAAGCTGGGCGACATGGCGTGGTCACCGGACGGCCGCTACCTCGCCTTCATCGGTACCAACATCGTCAACGACCCGCGCGAGGGGAGGCTGCTGATCGCCGACCGGGACGGCGGGGCCTTCACCGACCTCCTGCCGGGACTGAAGGGGCACGTCTGGAACCTGGCCTGGCTGAGCGAGCGCCGGCTGGCCTACGTGGTGCACGAGGGCGTCACCACGCGTCTGGGATCGCTGGCGCCGGATGGCTCGAATCCGGTCGACCTGGCCGAGCCGGGACCGATCCTGACCGGACTTTCGATCGGCGGTTCACGCGAGACCGGCGGCGAGCACCGGATCGCCGTGACCGCCAACAGCGCGGCCCATCCCGACGAACTTCTCGAGAACAGCGACAGCGAATGGGTGCGTCGGACCGAGTCCAATCCGTGGCTGGCCGATGTCGAACTCGCCCGCCAGCAGGTCGTCCGCTACGAGGCCCGGGACGGTCTGGAGATCGAGGGCATCCTGTTCTATCCGCTGGACTACCGGCCCGGGCAGCGCTATCCGCTGATCCTGACCGTCCACGGGGGCCCGGAAGCACATTATTCGAACGGCTGGCTGACCCGGTACAACACGCCGGCCCAGCATGCCTCGGCCGAGGGCTTCTTCACGTTCTATCCGAACTACCGCGGCTCGACCGGGCGCGGCGTGGACTTCACCCTCACCAGTCAGGGCCGGCCGGCGATGGAGGAGTTCGACGACCTGATCGACGGTGTCGACCACCTGATCGACGAGGGCCTGGTCGACGGCGACCGGGTCGGGATCACCGGCGGTTCCTACGGCGGCTACGCCACCGCCTGGGGCGCGACGGTGTATTCGGAGCGCTTCGCCGCGGCCGTGATGAACGTCGGCCTGAGCAACCAGATCGCCGCGTTCGGAACTTCGGACATCCCGTGGGAGTTCAACCTGGTCCACCTGCGGAAGTGGCCGTGGGAGGACTGGGACCTGTTCCAGCAGGCCTCGCCGCTGTATCACGTGACCAAGGCGGCGACGCCGATCCTGATCCTCCACGGTGACGCCGATCCGCGCGTGGACCCGACCCAGTCGCGCATGTTCTACCGCTTCATCAAGCTGCAGGACAACGCGCCGCCGGTGCGCCTGGTGCTGTATCCGGGAGAAGGCCACGGCAACCGCCGGGCGGCGAGCCGATGGGACTACTCGCTGCGCCTGATGCGCTGGATGAAACACTACCTGATTGGCGAGGGCGGTGAGCCGCCGCCGTACCGGGTCGATTACGGTCTGGACGCCGGAACGGCCGGATGAGCCCCGTTTTCTTTCGTCGCTTTCGTTGACTTTTCATATGCTTGAGCGTAGCTTCTGAATTTATCCTGCAGACAGGGCCTGGCGATCGGTGTATCCTCGGGGAGTCAGGCCCCCGCGCGGGGCCAATTGCGCACTGAACGGGGCTTGACCGCATGGCATCGACCGTTGAAACCGTAACCGCATCGCGACTGCCCACCACCGGCCGACGCCTGGTCGATGAAGGGTTGCTCAGCGAGGACGAAGCGCTCAAGGCGCTGGAAACCGCTGCAGAAAAGGGGCGGACCTTCACCAGTCACCTGGTCCGGGAGAACCTGGTCGATCCGACCGGCTTCGCCCACTTGGCGGCGAGCGAGTTCGGCCTGCCGCTGATCGACCTCAACGCGATCGACATCCGCCACTCGCCGACCGACAAGATCAAGGAAGACCTGATGCGAAAGCACCTGGTCTGTCCGGTCTACCTGCGCGGCAAGCGGCTGTTCGTCGCGGTCGCCGATCCGACCAACCAGTCGGCACTCGACGAGGTGGCGTTCACCACCGGCATGAACATCGAGGCGGTGCTTGCCGCGGCCGATTCGATCAACCAGGCCATCGATCGGGTGCTGGCCGGTTCGTCGCAGGCCTTCGAGGAACTGACCGAGGGCGACGAAGACCTCGAGTCCCTGACCTTCGATCAGCAGCAGGAGCAGGACCAGCAGCAGGACGATACCTCCGACGATGCCCCGATCGTCCGCTTCGTCAACAAGGTCCTGATCGACGCCATCCGGAAGGACGCATCCGATATTCACTTCGAGCCCTACGAAGACACCTACCGGATCCGATTCCGGATGGACGGCGTGCTGAAGACCCAGATGCGCCCACCAACCAAGATGTCCAGCCGCCTGTCCGCCCGTATCAAGGTCATGGCCAACCTCGACATCGCCGAGCGTCGCGTGCCGCAGGACGGTCGGATCAAGCTGAATATTTCCAAGGGCCGCGCGTTCGACTTCCGTGTCTCGACCTGTCCGACCCTGTGGGGCGAAAAGGTCGTCCTGCGTATCCTCGATTCGTCAGGAGCCTATCTCGGGCCGGAAAAGCTCGGCTTCGAGCCGGAACAGAAAGACGTCTACATGGACGCCATCCAGAAGCCCTACGGGATGGTCCTCGTCACTGGACCCACGGGTTCCGGTAAAACGGTCTCGCTCTACACCGCACTCGGCCTTCTGAACCAGGAAGGCGTGAACATCTCGACGGTCGAAGACCCGGTCGAAATCCGAATGGCCGGGGTCAACCAGGTCCAGCAGAACCAGAAGCAGGGACTGACCTTCGCTGCGGCGCTGCGCTCGTTCCTGCGACAGGATCCAGACATCATCATGGTCGGTGAGATTCGTGACCTCGAAACTGCCGAAATCGCGATCAAGGCGGCCCAGACGGGTCACCTCGTGCTATCGACCCTGCACACCAACGACGCGCCGCAGTCGATCACGCGTCTGGCCAATATGGGCGTGCCGCCATACAACATCGTCTCGGCCGTCCACATGGTCATGGCCCAGCGCCTGGCGCGGACTCTGCACAAGTGCAAGGTGCGCGAGGAAGACATCCCGCCCGAAGCGCTGCGCAAGATCGGCTTCGCCGAAGAAGAGATCGAAGAAGGCCTCGAAATCTATACCAACAAGGGCTGCAACATGTGCAACGACGGCTACAAGGGCCGTTCGGGCGTGTTCCAGGTCATGCCCATCACCGAAGAGATCGAGCAGGTCATCCTGTCCGGCGGCACCGCGCTGGAAATCGAGCGCCAGAGCAAGAAGGAAGGCGTCCACGATCTGCGGCGATCGGCGTTGAACAAGGTGAAGGCGGGGCAGATCAGTCTGGTGGAAATGAACCGAGTCACCAAAGACTGAAAAATCGTCCGTGGCACCACTGGGGCGCTCGCTGCGGGCGTCCGGCGGTGCTCGGAATCCTCATGTACCTGTACGTACACTGCGGTTCCTCCGCTCCGGCGGCCACCCGCAGCGAGCGCCGCAGCGGCGCCACGAACGAT
>Ga0209938_1000360_pt1 | contig 25106 bp, 14 predicted proteins | sample SalPonR2_C_D1_MG_FD_185708 | JGI IMG/M metagenome (GOLD analysis project Ga0209938, IMG submission 185708) | Salt pond soil microbial communities from South San Francisco under conditions of wetland restoration - Salt Pond MetaG R2_C_D1_MG... ... | reverse complement strand
AGTCGTACTCAATGGCGTAGCCTGGGCGGAACATTTTCGCTTCTTCAAAGCCGGGAATTAGCTGCAAGGCTTTGTACTGCACGTCTTCAGGCAGCGAACTAGAGAAACCATTGACATAGATCTCACAAGTCTCCCATCCTTCCGGCTCCACAAAGAGCTGATGCCGATCGCGCTCGGCAAAGCGGTCGATCTTATCCTCAATCGAGGGGCAATAACGCGGCCCTTTGGCCTGAATGCGCCCCGTAAACATAGGCGAGCGATCAAAGCCGGTGCGTAGAATTTCGTGGACCTCCGGATTGGTATAGGTCACGTGACAGGGCAGCTGGGTATCTGGCTTTTGGGTATCGGTAAAGGAGAAGCCGCTCATCTCTTCGTCACCCGGCTGGATTTCCATGCGGTCGTAGTTGAGCGAGCGTCCATCGACGCGAGGCGGCGTACCCGTCTTCATACGGCCGGCTTCGAAGCCAAATTCTACCAGCTGTTCGGTAATGCCTTTAGCCGCCCGCTCGCCGGCGCGCCCGCCGCCAAACTGCTTCTCTCCGATATGGATAATGCCGTTGAGGAAAGTACCACTAGTGAGCACTACGGCGTCACTTTCGATCTCCATCCCCATGCCCGTATAAACACCCCGTACGCGGCCGTCTTTTACGACCACGCCGGTCACCATTTCTTGCCAGAAATCGATATTGGGGTGTGTTTCCAGCATCATGCGCCATTTGTGGGCAAACAACATGCGGTCAGACTGGGCGCGCGGGCTCCACATGGCCGGTCCTTTCGACATGTTCAGCATGCGGAATTGAATCATCGTTTCGTCCGTCACGATACCGGAATAGCCGCCCAAAGCATCCACTTCGCGCACAATCTGCCCTTTGGCCACGCCCCCCATTGCCGGGTTGCACGACATTTGGCCGATGGTATTCATATTCATCGTGACCAACAGCACTTTTGAGCCCATATTAGCCGCCGCTACGGCTGCCTCGCTACCGGCATGGCCGGCGCCCACCACAATCACATCATATTTTGGAAACATACCTGTTCGCTTCTTTCTTATTGACAGACAATTGGGTATCCCATTTGCAGCGCAAAAATAGGGAATCCCTGCGTATTATGCTGCTTAATACAGCATCCTTCCACATGGAACACGGTGTAGTTGCAAATCGTTCTTGAGTTAGGGTATTTAGAGCTTGTTGGCGGGCAAGTGACAACTTCCTGAAACACGACAGTCCACAGCCAACAAGAAATCAGGAGATACCACGTTGTTACTGGTATAGCAGTCAGCGGGTATGGACTCTGTCCCTATCCTTTTCGTATCTTTTACCAACATTTTTGCGCAAGCATGACTAACGAGCAACAAATTCTTTTTGCACGAAAGTGCGATCATTGATAATGACCTGCGCCAACGCTTGCAGGCTATGGTAGGATTTCGCAATATTGCTGTAGAAGCCATCCCAAAAATGTTTTTGACAGCGAAAAAGATAGATTTTGGTTCTGAACAAGACGCCAAAAACGCGCGTAGCCATAGCTACGTAAGGTTTTGGCAACGCAGTTCAGGAGCAAAAGCTACTTTTGCAGCACAAAGGATAGTTTTGGGATGGCTTCTTAAAATAATTATCAAGAGATCGACCTGGATATCGTCAAGCACATTATCCAGCACCATTTAAATGACTTTGAGCAGTGGACCCGGATCGCTCTGGGCCTGATCGACCAAACATAATGACCTACGTTCCATGCGCAAACTACTGGAAACCGAACAGAAAGCACTCGAGATAAACCTCGACCCCGCCATCTACGGCACCTTTGCCGAGATTGGCGCCGGGCAGGAAGTTGCCCGCTACTTCTTTCAGGTGGGGGCGGCTGCCGGCACCATTGCCAAGACGATGTCGGCCTACGACAAGGTGTATTCTGATCAAATTTACGGCAACGAGCCCAGCGGCCGCTACGTGTGCGAATCGCGCCTCTACCGCATGCTCGACCACGAGTACAGCCTGATGGATGACCGCCTGCAACAGGAGCGCCCCGACACCATGTTCTTCGTCTTTGCCGATACCGTTTCGGCCATTAACTATACACGTACTATTCGCGGAGACGGCTGGCTGGGGATCCGCTTTCAACGCAGCCCTAACGGGCAGCCCAACGATCTGGTGCTACACGTGCGTATGCTCGATAACAGCAACCAATTGCAGCAGCAGGCTATCGGCATTTTGGGGGTCAACCTCATCTATGCCTGCTATCGCTACAGTAACGAGCCCGAAGCCATGATGGAATCGCTCATGGATAACCTGCGCGGGCGCGTCAAGGTTGACATGGTACGCCTAACGGGCCCCGACTTCGACCATATCGACAACCGGCTGCTCAGTCTCTACATGATTAAACACGGCCTTACGGATGTAGCTATGTTTGGCCCCGACGGACGCAATGTGCACGGATCGGAGTTTTTATACAAAAAAGACGTAATGATTGTGCGGGGTAGCTTCCGGCCGCCAACCCTCGTTAACATGGATATGATTGACTCCAGCTACCAGCAGTTCCGTAACGAGCCGGATCGCTCGCCCAAAAAATGCCACTTGCTCACAGAAATCACTTTGAGTAACCTGCAGACAGAAGGGGATATCGATGAGAAAGATTTCCTCGATCGCGCCGAACTGCTCAATGCCCTGGGGCAAACCGTCATGCTCAGCGGTTGTGAAGAACATCATAAAATTGTAGAATACCTCTCCGACTTCAAGGTACAGAGAGTAGGTCTGGTCATGGGCGTGCAGGCGCTACTCGAGCTGGTCAATGATAAATACTACCAAAATATGGATGGCCGCCTGCTTGCAGCCTTCGGTGAATTCTTCACCAAAAACGTCAAAGTCTATACTTATCCTGCCCTGCAGGAAGGCAGCGAGGAATTGATGACGGCTCAGAACCTGCCTTTACCGGAAGGTGTCAAGTTTCTATACCGTCATCTGGTGGAAAACACACAAATACAGGACGTTACCGGATTTGATCGGGATATTCTGCACATCTTCTCCAAAGAAGTCCTGCGGCAGATTCGCCGGGGTGGTGCCGGTTGGGAAAATATGGTGCCGCCCAAGGTGGCCCGGATCATTAAAGAGAAACACTTGTTTGGGTATCCGGTCGAGCAGATGGAATTTGAGTATTGAATGAACTGGCATCTATGTCTTGGCAACCATCCTGGTTTACAAAGCCCTATCCTTTCTTACACGCTGGTGGTATGCGCTGGCGGAACGCGCTATTGCTTTTGGTCCTCGGTTATTTTTTCCTCTTTCTGTTTGAGCCTTTTAATGTAAACCGGACCGAACACCTGTTTCCATTTTGGCTCATTTGCCTGATTCAGATTAGTAGCGTGGTCTGTATTTATATACTGCTAACCGGAGCTCTACAATTGATTGTATCAGAAGACGATTGGACTATCTTCAAAGAAATCCTCTTGCTGATGGGGCTAATGCTGTTGATTGGAATAGCAAATTATGCTCTGCGGGAAGTTATCTACGACAACCCGGAAAACCGGTCAGTGGAGTACCTTATCGAAGAAATCCGCAATGCCTTTCTAGTGGGTACTTTGATCTTATTCGTCCTCACTATGATCAATGCCCGGCTATTAGAGCGCGATAACCAACGAAAAACGCCCATCCCCAAGTCGGGTGATCATCAGCCTGTTCATCCCCCCATCAACCTGCCAACGGCTTCGGCCAACGAGACTTTGACACTTTACCCCGATCAGTTGCTATGTATTAAAGCCGATGGCAATTACCTGGAAGTATACCAATACCGTGCTGGTACATGCACTAAGGATATCATTCGCCTCACCCTGCAGGAAGCTGCCCATCGGCTAGAAAGGCTCCCGAATCTCCTGCAAACCCATCGTGCCTATCTCGTCAATCTCGATCAGGTGACCAAAGCAACGGGCAATGCACAGGGCTACCAATTGGAAATAGCTCAGCTACCGTTTTCGGTACCCGTGACTCGTAAGCACCTTCCAGCCTTTCGGGAGGCCATGTCCTCCGTTTGACAAACATCCCTGGTGCCTGTTATCCAGCACAATTTATTGTCGGTCATCACACAGCCTTGTCAGTCATCACACAGTGCTGGACTATCATCTGCCACGCACTTACCTTGCGGTAAAAAACGATATGAGTACAATTCGCCGCTACGACCTCGATTGGTTACGGGTAAGCGTTTTTGGCCTTCTCATTCTTTACCACGTTGGCATGTTTTTCGTGCCCTGGGGTTGGCACATCAAGAACAACGTCATTTACCCGGAACTGCGTTGGCCCATGCTTTTTGTGAATCAGTGGCGATTACCCATTCTGTTTGTCATTTCCGGAATGGGCACCGCCTTCGCTCTTTCGTTCCGCTCGGGTGGACAATTCCGGCAAGAGCGCCTGCAGCGCCTGGGCATCCCTCTTGTGTTTGGTATATTAATGGTTGTACCGCCTCAAGTTTATCTGGAGCGATTAGTTAGCGGTACATTCCAGGGCTCTTATCTGGATTTTTTGCGCACGGTAGCTTTCACGCAAGGAGTCTATCCTGCAGGGAATATCAGCTGGCATCATCTATGGTTCTTGCCATACCTGTTAGTCTATTCTTTGCTGCTGTCGCCCGTATTTATCTACCTGCGTAACCACCCGCAAGCTCGCGTACTCCGCACCCTGCGCAGGTGGCTGACTGAGTACCCACTGCGAATGTATTGGTTTGTGGTGCCCCTCTATTTGTACGAAGCACTGTTAGAACCCTTTTTTCCCGTCACCCACAACCTCGTCTGGGACTGGTTCAATTTTATCAGCAGTGCCACGCTTTTCCTCTATGGCTTTCTCCTTATCTCGGTACGCGATGCATTTTGGACGACTGTGGAGCGCTTACGCAAAAAAGCATTGTTTTTGGGCAGCGTATGCTTCCTGGCCATGTTGGGCATCTGGTTGTACCTGGAAGACGGGATGGTGGTTCATTTTACCGAAGCCGCACTGAAGGTGATTAATATGTGGTCGTGGATTCTGGTTCTATTTGGCTATGGTGCCAAATACCTCAACCATCCCAGCCGCACAGTGACCTACGCCAACCGGGCGGTGTACCCGTTCTATATTTTACACCAAACCATCACCATCATCCTGGGCTATTTCCTCATGGATATGAATTGGGGGCTTACGCCCAAATTCACCATCCTCACCCTGGGCACCTTTGGCGGCGCATGGTTGCTGTACGAAGGGCTGATTAAACCGATTCCGTTTTTGCATCCTCTTTTTGGGCTCAAGCCCCAAAAGAAGCAGGAACTGCGCAGTGCCAGGATCAAGCGGCAGCTCCTGCAAGATTAGATGGAGTACGTTTACTGCTTCACCAATTTACGGGCCACGACTTCCGTAGCAGATACGAGCTGTACGAAGTATACCCCAGGCTCTAGCTTCTTGATGGGCAACACCATTCGCTGTCGGCCTGTAGACCAGGAAACGGCCGGTAATTGTGCATATTTCCGCCCATCTATGCCCGCAATGATTACCGACCACTGACCAGCTTCCTGCACCGTCAGTTCCAACCATACTTCGTCACGGGCAGGATTGGGTTGTAGTGTCAGGTCTTTTAACGCTAAAGACGGTGCCCCGGTGCTGACGATGTCATCACATGCTTCGCCCTGCTCCGGGTTGGCCGTTTCGGGGCAGTTGTCCAGGCCATTGCGAATACCATCCCCATCGCGATCGTCATCACAAACGTCGCCGATCCCGTCCTGATCCTGGTCAGCCTGACCTGGGTTCGCCGTGAGCGGGCAATTATCTTCCGCATTGGGCACCCCGTCACCATCGCCGTCAGCTTCCGGCTCGCAGACATCTCCTATCCCATCCTGATCGCTATCCGACTGGTCAGGATTGGGAGTAAATGGGCAATTATCCACGTCGTTGGATATCTCGTCTCCATCAATATCCATATCGCAGAGATCACCAATGCCATCGCCGTCCAGATCACTTTGTTCGGGATTCGCAGCCAGTTTACAATTGTCTTCTGTGTCGGGAATACCATCCAAATCGATATCCAGAATGGGCGTACCATCCGGGCTCTCCACCGTGAATAGCCAGCTTATCGGGTCGCTATTGACATTATCATACTGGTCGCTTACGCTAAAAACCGTTACTTCGAACGTCTCGCCAACCTGAGTGGCGATCTGCCACAAGGGCTGTAGAATAATCTTGTCGCCTGCACAGCCGATCTCAATCGGAATAGTTTCTCCAGTCTCTACTTTTTTCAAACTGATATCTGCACTACGCAAGTAGAAACACTGAAGCGCCTCATCAAAGCTGATGGCGATTAGATCCCCGCCACTAAGCACCCCATCCGCTGGACTGGGTGGGCCAAAGAGACGTGGTGCGGTACGGTCGATCACCCCGCTAACGATAGGCGAATAAACATCCGCATCGCCATAGTCAGCCCGTAGCCGCAAATCATATTCGCCTTCCGGCAAATCACCTACGTCCCACCGGGCCGTCACCGTAGAGCTACTCGCCGGTAATTCGCCAGGCTGCCATTCTTCGCCTAATGCCCAGGCATAGCGATCTTTAGGGGAGTACTGCAGCTGCACTTTTTTCAGGACACTGCGGTCAAGGCCACTAAAACGCACGGGTAATTCATTATTGCTCCCACTATTGACCAGCCATCGGTCAAACGGCTGATCTAATAGCAACTCGGGAAACTCACTCTCGAACCCTACACGGAAAGCGACAGTGTCAGATATTTGCTCGTCGGCACAACCCGACCCCAGAACAAAACGCAGGCCATCGTAATCGGATGCGCGCGGTCCGGGGCTGACAGTAACCGTAGCCTGCCGGGACTGCCCCGGGCCAATTTGATATGGAATAGCGTTCTGAGCTTCGCTGCCACCAATCGTTACGATGGCACCGTCCGGGTTTGACTCCTGTAGAAAACGCAATAAATAGGTACGCGCCTCATCACTCTGACTGATATTAGCCAGGCTAAGTTCGAACACACCCGCTTCACCAACCGGTATACCGCGCTGAACGTAACGATCGGATTGCAACTGTGGGGCCTCCCGGGGTTGTGTCCCTGTTTCCCAGGGGCAGCTGCTGCGGCCACTGACTAACTGAAAAACAGGTGTACCGTATACCGGGTCTTTTTTGATGTCCACACTAAAAAAATCACCCGGATCGTCATCCTTTAGTTCAAACCCAGTGGTGCGCTCTGCCAGCTGCATCTGGGTGATAGAGCTGCCGATCTCCAGGCGCATATTGGTTGCTACCGAGCCCTGCACACCAGAACCCGCCACTTCGTAGCCGGCTCCAATGACAATACTACTCTCCATAAACAGATTGACATCCACCGAAAGTATACCTTCCGTAGCACTAGTCAACGAAGACGAATAGGTTGCCCCTGCACTAAAGGACCGATTCTCTACCAGTGGCGCCTTGCTCTTATTTTCCTTATTTTGATCGAGTACCTGCTTCCAGACGGCAATCTGGTTTTCGTAAATACGCGCTGAATCAGATCCATTCTGCTCATAAACACGGCGAATACCTGTTAGCTGAGGGATCAATACGTCCCGGACGTGCTCCTCGGTGTACATAAAGGTGGTCGAGAATCCGTCGTTGCCCATGATCAAATCCAGCTCTTTCTCGATGCTACAGGTAGTTGGGTTATATACCAGCACATCGGCCTGGGCATAGATCAGGTTTATAGCTGCGCCAATGAAGACGTCCCCATCTTCGCCGGTGATCTGCTCGCTATTAGAGGTTGTGAATTGCTCGCTGTTGGTCATCGACATGATCCACTCACGGCTCTCGGTCACTGTGGCCCCCACGCTAAATGTCGAACCTACCGTTCCCCACACCTCGCTATTGATCGACGTACCGGGGAAGATTGTCTGACTAACAGCCGACCCCAATTTCACCTGACTACTGGTGGAGACGCTACCCTCGGCCTGACCATAAAGGCGCATGGCCGTGGTGCTGGTACTGTTGCGGGCAAAATAGGAATAACTCGCATCACCCGGTGGATCGTGTAGCACCATAAAAGGCACCTCGGGCGATACGGTCGTGAAGGTTTGTTCCCGGGGGCGTATTCCTGTAACGATTAGTGGCTCCGACCATATAACCTCTTCGGCATCTACCACCGCCAGTATCTCCAACGTTTTTTGGTAGGGGGCCACCAGATTGGGCAAGTCGGGCCGCATTTCGTAAACGGCTAAACCATTGACGATGGGAATGCTATCCGGCTCGTTGCCCCGGTCGCTCACCTCGTCGTAGACAAGTACATACCCTTCTTCCACGGGACAACTTTCTTCACCGAAGGTTTCGCGCACATCAATATCTACTAAATAGCGTTCGTCTTGTTCCACAATAGCGAAAGCCAGATCAGCACAAGCAGGCCGGGGAAGCCCGGAAACCGAAATAGTAGGTGTTTCGCGATAAATGAAGTCCAACGATTGATCATCATCGGTGAGGTCGGCCTCGGTGGTGGCAAAATAACCAGTAACCTGCTCTGGTAACAAGTTGAGATCATTGCGGGGCGTAAATTGTACCACCTCTACCTGATAGTTGCGAGCGGGAAGTACGGCCTGAAACGCACCATTAGCATCCGTAGAGAGCAGGGTATCGATACAGCCACCACCTACGCTAAGTACCCGTACGCCGGCCTGTCCAATATAAATATCGCACGTCGCCAGTACACGACCTGCCAATTCTGCGGTATTAATATCCGTGAAATTTACATTAGTGGTCTCTTCCTCGACCATTACCTCCTCCTTGTTCGGTACAAAGCGATGTTCGCGAAAGCGAGGCTCAATGGTGTACGTTCCGATTTCCTCCGCTAAAAACTCGTAATACCCGTCGGCATCGGTCGTAATCCCTTTAAAGATATCATTGACCCAGATCTCTACCCCGCCAATACCACAGGCTACTCCATTTAATTCCTGCTTCACATACCCACTGACCACAAAGGAAGTCGTATCCTGAAAATCAAGATTGGCAATATCCGGGCGTGATAGTTCTAATAACTGTTTGGTGTAGAAAGACGGATCAAACCCATGGTTATCTTTCGCGGCCGTCACCCGGAAGGTCGCCTCCCGGTGGTAGTAAATCTGCCGAATTTCGTACTGACCGTTGCCATCCGTAGAATCACAATAGACCGCCCCGGCTGCATCCTGTTCAATGGCATCCTCTAATTCGGCACAAACCTGTACATTTTCCACTGGCAGACGAGACCCTGGGGTTAGAACTTTGCCCTTGATGCGACCATTAGGAAGAATACCTCCCGATGCCTCCAATTCATAATCCTTCACACCATCTGACCAATTGATCGTATAGCGATACTGATACCCGGGAATCAGACTCGGCTCGCGGTCGGTAAAAGTCGTATCGGAGCCATCAATATTCTCGCGGACGGCAACTTCCTCTCCGTCGCGTAGAATAGAAAAATTACCGGTGACTTTGCTGAGGTCATCCCAGCGCAGTGTCACTTTTTCCGGAAAGGAAGTGGTGCCCGTAAATTGGGGTGGTACCGCATATCCACCCCGAATAATGCGTGGCTGCGAGGTGTGGCCTCCCCAACGATCAGTGCGCGTGAAGATGTAATACGTATGACTACCGGGGCCGGCTGACTCGTCGCGGTAGCTCACATCCAGCCCCGTAACGGTAGCGATAATATTGTCCGGCTCATCGCGGGCAATATAGTACTTGAGGTCTTTGTTGGGAATGTCACTACCCTTGCCCCAGGTCAGAAAGATGTAGGATTGGTCATTAGTGGCCGTACCTCCAGTGGGGCGTTTGATGGGCCGCGTGGTGACGATATCGTTGTCGTTGCCACTACTTTCGCAGGAACTAAAGCAATCGAAAATAGTAAAGTCGTTTTTTCCTTCCACTTTCATAATGGCTAAAAAGCGGCGGGAAGCATCTGGTCCAAGAACAACGGAGTAATTTCCTTTTGATTTAGACGAGTTTACTTTACGACTATCGGGCAGGTAGTTGTCCAGGTAAATGGAAAAAGCATATCGATCCGTACAATCGCAGCCTGAATCGATATCAAAATTTCCAGTTACTTTATAATCGGAGCCGTTATTACGCCAGTACCATTCCCAGGATGTTTGGGAGAAGCTATGGGTTGAGGACAGTAAAAAGCAGCAAAATAAAAGATAGGACAGGACTCTAAAAAGCATAATGAATCGGGTTTATGAGGATATTCTATTGAATACCCTAAAACTGCCCGAATTCACTGAAACCCGCAAAAAATGAGGGTGGACAAAAGGTGGACAAGCCTCAACTAGCTGCCGCAGCCGGGCTATCCGAGCGGCCACCCGGTAGGTTAATCAGAAATTCCTGCAGACTGATTTCACGCTTAAGGTCAAGCTTTTTGCGCAAGCGGTACCTTCCTTTTTTGACACCTTCTCCACTAATGTTAAGCAACGTGGCAATTTCTTTACTCGATAAATTCATCCGTAAAAGGCAAGCTAGTTTTTGTTCGGCAGGACTCAGCCGGGTCGCCCGCCGGCGCAATTGCTGTAGGAATGCCGGATGAACCCGCTCGAACGTTATCAGGAATTGCTGCCAGTCTTCATCAGAATCCAGGTTGTGCTGAATAGAACGCTCTAACTTACGCAGATCTACATCGGGCTGCCCCTTATCTCTTTTTGACAACTCAGCTACCTCCTGTTGCACTTGCGCCAGTAATTCGTTTTTGCGCACCAGCTGTAAGACCTGTGTTGCCAGCTCCCGTTCTAGTTGCGCCCGGGCCAACTCTTTCTTTTCTAACTCTGCGACCTGCCGGCGGTGGCGCTCCGCCTGCACCTGCTGCTCTTTGCGCCGCCGTTGCCATAGCGCAAAAATGATGGATGCCGCCACTAGCAGCAGTGCCACCAAGCCTCCTCCCAGCAGCTGTCGACGCAAAGCCTCGAGCTTGAGGTCTTTGCCCAACAAGGCAATTTCCTGATCTTTCTTTTCGACCTCGTAAATGAGTTGCAGCTCGTCTATTCGCACCTGTTTTTCTACGGTGAGTAGGCTGTCTTTTATGGCCGTATATTCCCGGTAGGCAGCCAGGGCAGCCGCCGGCTGCTCCAGAGCAGTATAGATGTCGTGGTAGTTTTTATAGACCAGCTGTATCGATGAGTAGGCATCGACCTCACGCAAGTATTCCTCCGCCTGCCGGTTTTCCGCCAAAGCGGCATTTATATCACCTGTCTGCAAATACAACTCAGCTAAATCAACGTGCGCCAGGCCAATTTCGAACGGATTACCGATTCCCTGATAATTCTCTAGCGCCCAGCGGTAACTTTGCTCCGCCCGTTCGTACTGTTTATTCCGTACCGCCAGTTCGCCCAGGTTTTGCCGGGCCTGAGCTATACCCCAGGCGTCCTCGATAGAGCGCGACAGCTCCAGAGCACGCAGATAATGCTTGTTAGCGTCCTCATATTTCCCCTGCCGAAAAAAGGTATACCCCAGGTCGCGCAGCGCTTGCGCCAGATAGAAGCGGTCATTGGCGGCTTCGTAAATAGTGATGGCTTTCGCCAAATTGCGTTCGCTATCCCTAAAGCTGCCGACAGCAGTCTGGGCGGCCGCCAGGAGCCGGTGCGCATCAGCTAGCCGCGACTGCTCACCGGTTGCTTCATATATGCGCAGGGCCTCCATGTATTTCATGGCCGCCAGCTCGTTTTGCCCTTTGGTGTAGTAAATATCCCCCTGCAGCGATTGCCCAAAGGCTACAAAGTTTTGGTTGCCCATCTCCCGGGCCACCTCTAGAAAGCGCTGATTCCACACTGAGGCACTATCGTATACGCCCAGGTCTTTATAAATGGCCGCAAAATTGCCGTAAATGACGGCCTGCTCCCGCGGCCAGTCCATATCCTGCAAGAGGCTGTCAGCCCGGTGAAAGTAGTCGATAGCCGTGGGGTAATCCGAGTTTACCATCGCCAGACCACCCCATTTGTCGTAGGCCAGGACGATACCCCGCTGGTAGCCTATTTTCTCCGACAAGGTAAATCCAGCCTGTATATATTCCCCGGCCCGACTGGGGCTCTGATACAGATATTGGCGATAAAGCTGATAATAGAGATCTACTTTTTGTCGATCTTCCGGAGCAGCATTTAGGGAAGCTTTCAGGCTATCGATCACCTCGGGCTGGCCATAGCTCACCTGGATAAGTAGCAAAAAAGATAGCAGAAACGTAGGTTTTCGGGACATGGGTGACAGTTATGAGTGCCTTAATTCCCCGGTAGGAGAGGCCAGACAGTGAAAATACGCTTTTTTAAGTCATTACTGCGCAAAATGTACCTGCCAAGCACAATCCCGGTAAGTAAAACTCAACTTTTGGATGGCTCATCCTTTAGCATAGATGAAACCAACTAAACCAGTAACAATATGAAAACCAACACTTTATTAATTACCCTGCTTATCTGGAGTACCTTTTCCTGCACCTCAACCGCTCCCCAACAACAAGCCACCAATGACCTGACCCGTTCCCTCGATAGCCTCGTACAACTCGAGGTGAAAAATAAATTCCTTCCGAGTGTGGCGGTGGGAATCGTCAAAGACGGAGAAGTCGTTTTAGCAAAAGCCTACGGTTATGCTGACGTGGAAGAAAAAATAGCTGCCGACGAAAAGACCCTCTATCAACTGGGCTCTGTAACCAGGATGTTCACTGGCCACGTATTGGCGCACCTAATCGAGCAAGGCGAGATGGCTATGACCGACCGGCTGGCCACCTTCTTTCCCGAACTTGATTCGTTCCCAGTACCTCCTGATGGCACCCCCATTACCGTTCGCGATATTGCTACCCATTCCGCTGAATTTCCACGTTATCCGGAAAACCTTGATCGTCAGGATTCGCACCCCATTAAAGGCTATACTGAAGCGGCTATGATGGCGGGGATTCGTCAGGTAGAAATCGATACCTCCGTAGGATACCGCTACAACTATTCCAATTTCGGCTATGGCGTCCTGGGACTGGCCATGGAGTTTCGCACCGATACCACCTACGAGGCGTTGGTACAGCAATATATTCTTGAACCATACGGCATGACGACAAGTACCGTTACCCAGCCCGATACGACAAACCAGAATTTAGCTATACCTTACCTGGCCGTCAACCCCGAACAGCGCACCGAACCCTGGGATATCGGCACACTACCAGCTGCCGGCAATATCTTCAGCAATGTGAGCGACCTCAATCAATTCATGTTGCGCCTGCTCGACGACAATGCCGTGAACCGCACGCAGCAACAAGCATTACTTACCATCAATGACTCCTGGAGCTATGGTCTGGGGTGCTTTGTCATCGATTCGGAGGAATATAATACCCCCGTTATTTATCACGGTGGTGATATCGACGGCTATTCGTCCAGCCTCACGCTGTATCCAGAACATCAACTGGGTGTTGTACTGCTGAGTAACTATGGCCAGGGCGACAATGTTGGCGAGACGTTTACCGACGCCAATCAACTGGTGAGCGATCACTATCTAAATTAAGAATTGACGCAGCTTGCAAAACTTTGCGTATCTTTTTCGCCATTTGGGAGGAGCCTTTCGGCAAAATCCGACGTTTGTCAGAAGCTGTTTGAATTTGGTTTTTGAAAACTGTTAGCGTGGATTTTGTGGCTAATTGAGGCGCCAAAACCGGAGTTTAGCAGCGCTAAATGAGGATTTTGGCAACGAAGAGTAGCCGCAAAAGGCGCCTAACAGAGTCGAAGGATTAAATTCAACCAGCTTCTCAAAACAACACAAAAGATATGCACAAACACTTTTTATCAGCACTGCTGCTTATGCTTGGCAGCGTCCTGTTTGCCCAGGAAAGCCCGCAGTGGATTCGCTACGCCAATATTAGCCCGGACGGTAGTACCATTGTCTTCACCTATAAGGGCGACCTGTACACCGTACCGGCTAACGGCGGCGACGCCCGGCAAATTACTTTTCACGAAGGACACGATTATATGGCCGTATGGAGCCCCGACGGGGAACAACTGGCTTTTGCCTCGGACCGTTACGGCAATTTCGACGTCTATGTAATGCCGGCCGCCGGTGGTGAAGCCGTGCGTCTGACCCATCATTCCAACGATGAGCATCCGTACACCTTCAGTCCGGATGGGGCTCAGGTTATGTTTGGTGCGGCACGCATGGACATTGCTGAGCACCGGCAGTACCCCCGCAGTTACCTGCCGGAGCTGTATCAGGTACCAACGGATGGTGGACGTGTCGATCAGGTCTTTACCATCCCGGTTGAGTATGTACAGCTTTCGCAAAACGGGCAGCGCATGCTCTACCACGACAAAAAGGGCGGCGAAAATGAATGGCGCAAGCACCATACCTCATCGATCACCCGCGATATTTGGCTCTATGATGCCGCTGACGACAGTCACCGCATGCTGACATCCTTCGAAGGCGAAGACCGTCAACCCATCTTTAGTGAAGACGAACAAAACTTCTACTACCTGAGTGAAGAAAACGGCACTTTCAATGTGCATAAAATGGCCATCGACCAGGATGCTGCTTCCGAACAACTCACCGATTTCGAGCTGCATCCGGTACGTTTCCTAAGCCGCGGTGGCGACCGCTTGTGCTTTACCTGGGATGGCGAGCTCTACACCATGCGTGAGGGCGGTGAACCCCAGAAGGTCAATGTCACCATTCGCACACAGGGCATTAAGAATACCGACGAGGTGATCACGATCAATGGTGGCGTACGCGAGATGACGATTTCGCCCAACGGCAAGGAAATTGCCTTTATCGCCCGTGGTGAGGTGTTTGTCACCAGTGTCGACGGCTCCATGACCAAGCGCATCACCAATACGCCGGAAGAAGAAAAATTTGTCACCTTCACGCCCGACGGCGACGCCGTGGTTTATGCCAGCGAGCGCGACGGCAAGTATAGCATCTACCAAACCAAAAGGCAGCGGGAAGAAGAGCCCTTCTTCTTCGCCTCCACGCTACTGGAAGAAGAGGCCATGGTCGACCAGGATCAGGATAGCTATCTGCCCCGCTTTTCGCCCGACGGTAAAAAGGTAGCCTATGTACTCAACCGCCGCAACATCGTGGTGCGCGACCTGGAATCAGGGGAAGAAATCACTCTGCTCGACGACGACGATCTCTTCCATATGCGCGACGGCGATAAATATTTCCGCTGGAGCCCCGACAGCCAATGGCTGCTCATTGGCTGGAGTGCCTCCCTCAGCAACAGCGAAGTGTTGCTGATGAAAGCCGACGGCAGCGAGCGCAGCAACCTCACCGAGAGCGGCTATCGCGACTATCGCCCTAAATGGATCATGGGTGGCAAGCAACTCCTGTGGTTCAGCAACAAAAACGGCCTGAAAAGCTACGCTACCAGCGGGCAAACGCAGAGCGACGTCTATACCCAATTCTTCACCCAGGAAGGCTGGGATAAATTCAATCTCGACAAAGAAGAATTTGACCTGATGAAAGAGGTCGAAAAGGCCAACAAGAAAAAGGAAGATGAGGATGAGGAAGACGAGAAGGATGATGAGGACAAAGACGAGGAAAAGAAAGACTCCCTGCTCACTTTCGACTGGGACAACCTCGACGAGCGGGTAGCTCGTCTTACGATTCATTCCTCCAGCCTGGGCGATGCCGTTTTGTCGAAAGACGGCGAAAAACTCTACTACCTGGCCCGCTTTGAAAAAGGCATGAACCTGTGGGTGACCGAGCTGCGTACCAAAGACACCAAAATGGCGCTCAAACTCAACACCGGCTACGGTGCCCTCATGTGGGATAAGGAGATGAAGAACCTGTACCTACTCAGCAACGGCCGCATCGCCAAGGTGGAGCCCGACAAGGGTAAGCAGACCCCCATCAAGATCAACGGGGAAATGACGCTCAATGCTGAAGCCGAGCGCGCCTATGCCTTTGATCACGTATGGAACCGCACCAAAAACATCTTTTATCACCCTGATTTTCACGGTGTCGACTGGCAGCAAATGCGCACCGAGTACGAAAAGTATTTGCCCCACATCGGCAATGGCTACGAATTCGCGGAGATGCTGTCGGAAATGCTGGGCGAGCTCAACGTCTCCCATGCCGGTGCCCGCTATGGCCGTAGTAGCAAAAATGCCGATGCTACAGCTTCCCTGGGCATCTTTTGGGACTACGAGCACGAAGGTGACGGAATTCTGGTTACAGAAATCATTGAAGGTGGCCCACTCGATAAAGCCAACCTGGACGTAGAAGCCGGTATGATCATCGAAAAAATCGATGGCATCACCGTATCCGACGACCGCGATTGGGCAGTCCTGCTCAACCGCAAAGCCGATAAATATACCTTGCTGGAAATCGTCGACCCGGAGACGGACGAGCGCCGACAGATTACGGTGAAACCCATCAGCTCGCGGCAGGAATACCGTCTGCTCTACGACCGTTGGGTGGAAATGAACCGCAAAGAGGTGGACGAAGCCTCCGACGGGCAGCTGGGCTACGTACACATCCCAGGAATGAGCGACGGCCCCTACCGCAGCATCTACGAGGATATGATGGGTAAATTCTTCCAACGCAAGGGGGTGATTGTCGACACCCGCTTCAATGGCGGTGGCGACCTGGTCGCCGACCTGGCCATGTTCTTCACGGGGAAACCATTCCTCACCTACGCTACCGAAGCCAAAGTAGTAGGTGGTGAGCCCACCAGTCGCTGGACCAAACCCACCCTCGCTATGTTCAACGAGGCCAACTACAGCGATGGCCACTGCTTTGCCTGCGGCTATACCGATCTGGAAATTGGTAAAACGGTCGGCATGCCTACGCCGGGCACCTGTAGCTTCGCCGGCTGGGAAGGTCTGCCTAATGGAGTGCGCTGGGGCGTAGTGCCCGTCAGTGCCAAAGACAAATCAGGCGACTGGCTGGAAAATAATCAAACCGAGCCCATGTTCCAGGTTAAGAACATGCCGGGCGTCATCGATCAGGGCCGCGACCAGCAATTAGAAAAGGCCATTGAGGAATTACTGAAAGATGTAAACGAATAAACCAACCCCGTAGAAGCGCGATTTATCGCGTTGTCTGCTTGACCGGATACCAAAACATTAAGGACAGGGTGCAGACGTTAGGTTTGTGTCCTGTTCTTTTTAAATGTAAAATGTTGCATGAAGGGTAACGAATACCAGGAGCTATTGGGGAGATGGAGTAAGGTACTGCTTAAGACTTAAAAATAATGCACTATAAACATCTCCGCATTCCACATTGAGCATTCCATCATTCCCCCCCCACTACGATCACGATCTCTCCTTTCACCACGCCGCCACCGCCATCGTAGTAGGCGATTAATTCGGCGAGGGTGCCGCGTTTGACTTCTTCGTGCATTTTGGTGAGTTCGCGGCAGACAGCCGCTGGGCGGTCATCGCCGCAGTGTTCGGCTAATTGCCTGAGGCATTTGATGAGGCGATAGGGGGATTCGAAGAGGGCAAAGGTATGCTCCAACTCGGCCAGATAGGTAAGGCGGGTTTTACGGCCTTTTTTGTGGGGCAGAAAACCTTCGAAATGGAATTTATCACAGGGCAGGCCACTTGCTACCAGGGCTACCACAAAGGAGGTAGCACCAGGCAATACCTCAACCGGCACATCGCCCTGTACACAAGCCCGTACCAACAGAAACCCCGGATCGGAAATGCCTGGCGTACCGGCGTCGGAAATCAGAGCCATGCGCTGACCACTCTGTAGCTCAGCAATCAGATTGGCAACCGTCTTGTGCTCATTGTGGGCATGGTGGGCCCGCAGCGGAGTATTGATTTCATAATGCTGCAGAAGCCTGCGCGAGGTGCGGGTATCTTCGGCCAGCACCAAGTCGACCTCCCTGAGTACGTCGAGGGCACGCAGGGTAATATCCTTTAGGTTACCGATGGGTGTGGGAATCAGATACAGCAAAATAAACTATAATTAAATTAGGCTTCGACTACCTTCATCTCGAAGGTATACGACTCCATGATCATATTAGCCAGCAGTTTTTTGCAGGCTGTATCCACCTTTTCACGAGCGACTTCCTCGCTATCCGCTTCTACCTGCATTAAGACGTGCTTACCAATACGGATGTCTTCGATGCCGTCGATATCCAGGTGCTTCATGTTTTTGGCTACCGTTTTCCCTTGCGGGTCGAGCAGTTCCTTGTGTGGCATAATGTCAATTTCAGCTACAAACTTCATATTGATGTTTTTGGTGTAAACCAATACCAAACAATCGAAAGAATGATGTACAACAGAACCAAAGGCGCCAGCGCTAATTCCTGCATAATGATCACAGCAACGATCGCTATTGCGGCAAAGATAAACTTTATCTGATTGCCCGCCCATTGCAGCCCTTTGAATTTAAAGCTGAACATGGGGATCTCGGCCACCATTAGCCAACTCAGGATCACAATCAGACCATACAGGAGGTAGCTTGCGCTAAAAACGGAGCCCAGACCAAAGGCATCTTCCTGAATCCATAACCAATATCCCAGTACAAAAAGGGCACAAGCCGGGGTAGGCAGCCCAATAAAACCCATATTTTGCCGCTCGTCGATATTAAACTTACCGAGGCGGTAAGCCGCAAAGGCGGTCAGGACAAATGCTGGAATAGCCGACCAGGATAACTCATTGGGTCCTGCTAGCAATACGTACAGGATCGTTCCCGGAACCATACCAAAAGAGATGACATCGGCCAGCGAATCGAGCTGCTTTCCTAAGGCTGATTGTACCCCAAGTACCCGCGCCACCAGACCGTCCGCAAAATCTGCCGCACCCGAGATCAGAACGAGTGGCACCAGATAGTTGTGGTGCCCCGTCAGCAACACGAGTACCGCCACACAGCCCGCGATCAGGTTGAGTAAAGTGAGAGCGTTAGGAAAAATTGATCGATCCATCTTTGGTAGTATCAAACCTGGTAAAAAGTAGCGGAAGAACAGCTCTATGTACAAGCCCGCGACTCTTTTGTTTGCTGTTTCACAGACACTTCAGGCATTAATTATACGTTAATCAGGTAGTTGAGCAATCTTTTTATCAAAAAAATTGTCCAAATTATAGTTATTACACCTAAACTACCCTGCCGGTGTACGCATAAATTAGCATTCTTAGCGACACCCAATCCAAATAGCCAAAACTAGGAATAAATATGCCAGGAAAAAGCTTTATCACCTGTTTGCTACTCCTCATGGGAATAGGCGCTTCAGCACAGGGCGGATATGACGAATGTATAAATGCCACCCCCATTCCATCTGTAATGGATTATTGCTCACAGGCGCAGGCCTTTAGCAATGAAGGAGCTACTAACTCCGAACAGGAAGCCCCTGATTGCTTCCCCGATGAGTCCCAGCGCGATGTATGGTTCTCTTTTGTGGCCGAAGCAACGGACGTCAACATCCGCGTCATCGGGGCTACCCGGCTGGGCGCCGGTGGCACCCTGCGTAGCCCACAGTTGGGTATCTACAGGGGAAATTGTGATGACCTGACGCTTCTACAGTGCATCTCCGACAATAGCAACAACAACGTAGTCCAAACCTTCGAGAATGAACTGGTCATCGGCGATACCTACTACATCCGGGTAAGTGCCCGGGGACAAAACACAGGTACTTTCCAGCTTTGTGTCAACAACTTCAACGCCACCCCTGAGCCCTCCAGTGATTGTGCTACGGGAGTCGTACTGTGCGATAAAAGTCCATTCACCGTCGACATTGTACGCGACTTCGGTAATGTTCGCGACCCGATTCCCGATGTATTTTGTGCCGGTTTTTTTCCGGTAGAAGAGGAGCAGTCCACCTGGTTCAAATGGATTTGCGACGAAGCCGGCTCGCTAGAGTTTACGATAACGCCACTCAACCCCGATGATGATATCGACTGGGCCCTGTACGAATTGCCGGGGGGCATTGACGATTGCTCCGAAAAACGTCTACTGCGCTACAATATTTCCGGGGAAGTGGTTGGCGCACCCCGTGATCAGTGGGAAGGCTGCACTGGCGCTACCGGTATCCGCGAAGGGGATGACGATGAAGCCGAGGATTGCGGCTGTGATCCGGGTGATGATAACTTTTCGAGGTCCATAGATATGGTTCCGGGGCGGGCTTACACACTGGTTATTATCAACTATAGCCAATCGGGCTTTGGCTATTCCTTATCCTTCGGTGGTGACGGCACGTTCGAAGGCCCGGAAGCTAACTTTGCGACTGACCTTAACGGTGCCACCGCCTGCGTAGGGCAGCCCGTGACCTTTACCGATGCCTCCTCTTTTGCTGGCGGGCTTACCGACTGGGAATGGAATTTTGGCCCGACCGCCCGCACCACAGAAACTACTGGGGAAGGGCCACACGATATCACTTTCGACCGACCCGGCATGAAGCCCGTTCTGCTCCGCGTCACCAGTGTCGACGGTTGCGTTGTCAGCCGGGTAGGTACGGTAGAAGTCGTCTGTTGTACCGACCACTTTACGGCTGACGGGGCAGTTAGTGACTTGCGTTGCCCTTCCCAGCCGGAAGGCGCCATTGACCTTGACGTAAACAGTAATTACCCCATTGCCAGCTACGAATGGAGTGATGGCAGTACTACCGAAGACCTCAACGGTCTGCCGGAAGGGGACTACGAAGTACGGGTCATCGACGAAGCCACCTGTGACAGTACATTTCAATTTACCATCGACGCACCCGAAGAGTTCTCCCTGGAGGCTGCTATTGACATGCCCACCTGTAACGGTGGTACCGATGGAGCCGTAACCCTACAGAGTGCCGGAGCAACTGCGCCCTATCGCTATAGCTTTGGTGGTGGCCCCCTCACTCAACAGAGCACCTTCAGCAACCTTGCAATAGGTGATTATACGGTGTCGATCATCGACGGTAACGACTGCACGTTCGATACTACCCTTACGGTGCGCGAACTGGAGCTTCAGCTCGACCCGGCCATCGATCCCGTCAGTAGTCCACTTTGCAATGGAGAAAGCAGTGGCGCAATTAATGTGATCATTAATAATGGCCAGGGGCCTTTTCAATATGATTTCAACGACGGACGAGGCTTTCAGGACGATCGCGTGCTGGAAAATATTCCCCAAGGAGTCTATCAGGTGAGCGTACGGGATCAGAATTTATGTGAAGGCAACTTCTCTTTCGAGGTAAATGACTTTGCGCCAGTTTCCGCTAATGCTGATCGCAATGACGTAAGTTGTTTTGGTCTTGACGATGGTAGCATAGTGATGGCCGGTACCGGTGGCACTGGTACGTACTCGTATAATTGGGCCAATGGCAGTACCAGACCTGACCGCTTTAACCTGCCTCCCGGAATGTATCCGGTACGGGTGACCGATGGCAACAACTGCCAATTTGACACGACTTTGCAAATTACCGAGCCGCCTGAATTGCTCATCTCCGATATCAATGTTATTAACGCCCTTTGCTTTGGCGACGAAAATGGTCAACTCCAATTACTGGGTGATGGTGGCAACCCGCCCTACCGCTATACGATTAACGACTCTAGCTTCCAGGATGAAAACCTGTTTTTAGGGTTATCGGCCGGTACCTATTCCGTCCGCATTGAAGATGCAGAAGGTTGCACTATAAGTGAAGAGGTTACGATCGATCAACCCGCTCAGTTGACCGTAGATGCTGGACCAGACCAAATCATTCGTCTGGGTGAAGAAGCAGATCTGCGCGCAGTCGCCAATTTTCTACCCGTCATTTATCAGTGGAATCCCACTGATTTACTGACTTGCTCGGATTGCTCGAGCCCCATCGCGTTTCCAGTAAACACCACCACCTTTAATATTTCTATCGAGGACCCGACAGGCTGTACCGCTACGGATGAAGTTGTCGTGAGTGTAGCCAAATTACGCGACCTCTACATCCCCAATGCTTTTTCGCCCAACGGCGACGGAGATAACGATTACTTTACCATTTATGCCGGACCTGACGTGGAGAGCATTGAACTCCTTCGCATCTTTGACCGCTGGGGTAATTTGGTCTATCAAGGTCAGGACATCCCCCCGGGATCGGAAGGCGAAGTACTGGGTTGGGATGGCATCTATCAGGGCCGGGAATTAGATAGTGCCGTATTTACGTACGTTGCCGAGATCCGCTTTATCGATCAGGTGACGGAAGTATATAAAGGAGACATTACACTGATGCGGTAAAAACATACCTTTGCCCTATGCGTAATTTCATGATCATCGCTCTACTGGCGACTCTTTTCCTGGGTAGTTGTCAAACGGAAGGCCCTCCGGCCGATGCTGTATTGGACGACTTGTCCATGGATGCTGAACGGGCGCGTGAAGTAGAGATTCTCTATAGTGACTCCGCACAGCTGATGGTCCGTGTGCGGGGACCAGTAATGATCAACTACACCGACCGCAATAATGAACGGCAGGAGTTTACCGAGGGGGTTCAGGTTGATTTTTACGATGGTAGCGGGGGTATAAAAAGTGTGCTTACCGCAAAAAAGGGAACCCGCTACAACGGTCAGGGTATTGTGGTTCTACAGGATAGTGTCGTCTGGAAGTCGGTAGATGACCAAATGCTGGAAACCTCAGAGCTAATCTGGAATGAAACCCAGGAAAAAGTATACAACAATAAATTTCTGGTAGCCACTACCCCCCGCGACACAATTTTTGGCAAAGGATTCACTGCGAACCAGGATTTTAGCGATATTTCAATCATTGGAACGGATGGGAAGCTCAAAGTAAAAAGCCTGGAGTAAATGCTGCTGATTTTTTTTATCATACTATTTCTCTTGCTATCCGCCCTGTTCTCCGGGTCAGAGATTGCTTATGTCTCGGCAAATAAGTTAAAAGTCGAGTTGCTCAAAAAACGCGGTGGTCGCCGTGGGAATATTCTTGCCTACTTTTACGACCGCCCGGCTGAGTTTCTTGGTACAATGTTGGTGGGTAACAATATCGCATTGGTTGCCTTCACCGCCCTGATGGGGCAATTACTGACTCCTCTGACGAGCAAATATATTGAAGCCCCCCTGCTCTTATTCTTCACTAATACCGTACTAATTACTATTGTCGTATTACTCTTTGGTGAGTTTTTACCCAAAACCCTGTTCCGGCTCTTTTCCGATAGCATCCTCTTTGTTCTGGCTTATCCGCTCCGTTTTTTGCAATGGATATTAGCTGTACCCGCATGGGTGATGACGCGTCTGTCGAACCTTTTATTGAGAAGTTTTTTCAAAATCCCCCTGGAGCAAACCGAACAGGTCTTTACCCGCCTTGATTTGGCTAATTTTATTAATGAAACCCAAACCAGTACCGAGGAAGAAAATATTGACAAAGAGCTGTTTGGCAAAGCCCTCAACCTCAAAGAAATTCGCGTGCGGGAATGTATGGTACCCCGGCCCGAAATCGAAAGTATTGACGTACAGGCGCCGGTAGCAGACCTAATTCAGCTCATCCGGGAAACCAAACTGTCGCGCATCCTGGTCACCGATGGCGACATTGATAATGTATTAGGGTATATTCACCATCAGCAATTGCTGCAGCAACCTGACAGTATCCGTAGTCTCATCATGAACATTCCCTTTGTTCCAGAAGTCATGCGTATTACCGAGTTGATGAACCGCTTCATTAAGGAACGGATCTATATTGCCTGTGTGGTTGATGAATTTGGCGGCGTTTCCGGCATCGTTACCATGGAAGATATCCTGGAGGAATTATTTGGAGAAATCGAAGACGAGCACGACCAGGAAGAGCATATTGAAAATCAGATTAGTGAAACCGAATACCTGTTCTCCGGGCGCCTGGAAATTGACTACCTCAACGAAAAATACGAACAGCTCCTTTTTCCGGAAGGGGATTATCATACACTCTCGGGGTATCTTGTGATGACCACCGAGCGGATTCCGGAAAAAGGAGCTGAAATTACGTTAGGACGCTACCACTTCATTCTGGAAATGGTCAGCGATACTAAAATAGAATTGGTTCGCGTCAAAGTCCTCGCCGAACCCGAAGAGGACTAATTTAGCCTTTTACTCTACCAAGTGGTTGGTAATGGTATCCGTAGGGCTACCCTCATCGGCAAATCCCGCTATCTCGGCAAAAGCCGCATAAGAAGCAAGAGAGATCACCGGTATAGCCACCAGCAGACCAACGACCAGCGCCAATACGCCTCCTAAAAAGACTAACCCCAGACAGAGCGCAAAGGCAAAGACCATCCACCAGCGTTTTTGCACCAGCTTGCGGCTTGTCTCCATCGCCTCCCAGAATCCAAGTCCGTGAAAGATGACAAAATGGGGGGCAAACATCCAGGAAATGTACAGGTAAAGGACCGGAAGCATCATTACCATTAGTAAGACCACCGAAAAGGAGGAAGTGGCTAGTAATGCCCAGTCACTTCCGCTGGCAGCCCCCATCAGTGCACTTATGCCAACACTAAAGCCAAAAGGTAGCAACAGTGCTATAATGACCAGCACCTGAATCAGATAAATGGCGACCAAGTTGCCGAAATACTCAAAGCCTTCAAAAAAAGTACCAAAGGTGATGTCATTTCCCTGATCTAATTGACGGGCGGCAATGTAGTAGCCGGCTGTCAATGGGTAGGATAATAAGGCCGTAGCAATAAACCCAATGAAGGGAATCACGTTAGCCGTAGTCGTAATCAGACCGGCAACCAGGGCGAAAACAATGAATAAGCCAGGCTTTTTTTGGAATAATTCAAAACCCTTGCGTAGAAACCCTCCAATATCAAATGAATACCCGTCTGCTAGTGATTGCTCAAGTTTTTCCGTAGTCATCCTTATAATTTATGCGATGAAATAGAGTTTTTAATATGCCTTTAAAGAAGCTAATGATCAAGTTTTATCGACCAACTATTTAGCGCTCCTCGATTAACGATGCCGTTCCAGGACATCCCATTCCTTCAGGCTGATAATTTTCCACGAACGCAGTACGTCCACCACATTTTTTTCCCGTTTGCCAGCCATAGCCACCATTACGGCATCTTCCTGATAGGATTTATGCGTGTGCTGTGCGTAGTATTCTCTATGCTCTGACATGCGAAGGGAGCGATTGGCGTTCGACCATACTTCAAACCCTAGATGAGCCTCCTGACACAAGTTTTCCAGTAATTGCACATCTTCGGCATCAACACCTCCCAACTGACACGACCAGGTATGGTAGTGCGATCGCTTCAATAAATCCAATTCGGGATAAATCGGTAACCGTCGGTTGCCCACTACGGTG
>Ga0209938_1000359_pt1 | contig 25120 bp, 23 predicted proteins | sample SalPonR2_C_D1_MG_FD_185708 | JGI IMG/M metagenome (GOLD analysis project Ga0209938, IMG submission 185708) | Salt pond soil microbial communities from South San Francisco under conditions of wetland restoration - Salt Pond MetaG R2_C_D1_MG... ... | reverse complement strand
GTGGTTGCCAACAGTGATCCGGGCGAAGGTTTCGAGCCACACGCGCCGAACCTGGAAGACGTCTACTTCGCGTCGCTGCAGGGCAATGCCCGGACGACCGCCGCCTGAAACCGATCCCGAGGACTTCAACAATGAAGAGTCGACTCTTTCCGATCGCGCGTTTCGAGGCGGCCTACCAGCTCAAAAGCCCGGTCTTTCTCGTTTCATTCGTGCTGTTATTCCTGCTGGCCTTCGGCGGCATCACTTCCGACAACATCCAGTTGGGCGGTGCCGGCAACGTCACAGTCAACTCGCCCGATGCAATCACGCAGAACATCCTGATTTTCATCCTGATCGCGATGTTCGTAGTCATTGCTTTCGTCGCCAATGTGGTGCTGCGCGATGTTGAATCCCGCTCCGCTTCGCGGTTTATCGGTTCGACCTCGATCAGCCCATGCCGCCCGGGGCCGAAATGCAGCTGACTTTCAACACCCAGCGGGTCAACCGCGGGTTCAAGCACGCGCGCAATGCCCAGCCCGTACCGGGCGGCGGCAGCGCTACCGTTCTCGGCAACGGCAGTTTCGTCTACGGCGGCGACGCCATGCCGTACATCGGGTTTTCCAGGGCACAGATGATCACCGACCGGAACGACCGCAGGAAGTACGACCTTCCACCGATCGATAGGGCACCGGATCTCGACGATACCGAGGCCGCGTGCAACAGCTACCTTTCCAGAGATTCCGACTGGATGGAATTCCGCACCGTAGTCGCGATCGAGCCCGACCAGATCGCGGTCGTGCCTGGCTATCTGCAGCGCGAGTGGGAAACCGAGGGCCGGCGTTATTTCGAATACGTGATGGATGCGCCGATGCAGAACCTGGTGGCTTACCTGTCCGCGCGTTACGCGGTCGAGAACGAAACCGTCGACGGCGTAGAACTTAGCGTCTACTACCATCCCGAGCACGACTGGAACGTCGAGCACATGATGGAAACCATGCGCAAGTCGCTGGACTACTTCCAGGCCAATTTCAGTCCGTACCAGTACAGGCAAATGCGTATCCTGGAGTTCCCTGCGTTCCTGGGCAACTTTGCCCAGTCGTTCCCCAACACCATCCAGTGGTCGGAAGGGCTGGGCTTCATCGCCAAGCTCGACGATCCCAGCGATATCGACTACGTGTTCTACGTGGGCGCCCACGAAATGGCCCACCAGTGGTGGGGCCACCAGGTTTCCAGCGCCAACGTGCAGAGCGGCACCGCGCTGGTCGAAACGCTGGCGCAGTACTCGGCGCTTATGGTGATGGAAGACGAGTACGGCCCCGACATGATGCGCAAGTTCCTGGCGTTCGAACTCGACAATTACCTTTCATCCAGGGGCAGCGAATCGCGCGAGGAACTGCCGTTGATTCGCGTCGACAACCAGGGCTACATCCATTACCGCAAGGGCTCGCTGGTGATGTATGCGCTCAAGGACTACCTTGGCGAGGATCGCATCAACAAGGCCCTTGCCAACCTGATCGACGAGGTCGCCTACCAGTATGATCCGTACCCCAGGAGCATCGACCTGATTCGAAACCTGAAAGCCGTCGCCGAAACCGACGACGAGATCAAGCTGATCGAAGACCTGTTCGAGCGCATCACGCTGTGGGACCTGGCGACCGAAGACGCCAACGTGACCGAGAACGACGACGACACGTTTACCGTCAGCATCGAGGTCAAGGCGGCGAAACTCGAGGCCGACGGCCTGGGCCGCGAAACAGAAGTGGCCCTGGACATGCCCATCGACATCGGCGTGTTCACCCTGCGCCCGGACGACGATGCGTTTTCATCGGAAGCCGTGCTTCACCTGGCAAAGCACCGCGTCACCGGCGGCGACAATACATTCGAGTTCACGGTCGACCAGCGGCCGGCTGCGGTCGGCATCGATCCTTACCACAAGCTGATCGATCGCAAGTCGGACGACAATCTGAAATCGCTTTGACTTCGAGCGCCGTTCTCGAGTGCCCCAGATCGTTTTCTGTTCGCTTCCTTGACCAATTCGGGTTTGCACTGGCGACGAAATTGAGGCAATATCACGAGCTTCTCGGGCGTTCACCTTAAATCACCAGGAGCTGACTGGAACATGAAAAATTCATTGCTTACCCGCGCCAATGCGCTTGCCGGACTCGTGATTGCGGCGGCCCTCGGAATTTTTGCAGCACAATTCGCGCTCGCCCAAGACGCCTCGATGGCGCAAAACGCCGATGGGGCCGGGCTTGCATTGTCGCCGGCCGATGCGCAAGGCCGGTACCGTTACATAATCGGGTTCAACGACGGCGGTATCCTCGAGCGGGGGGTCGATGTCTCCAGCGCGAACCGCCTCGACACCCGTGCACCGGAATTCCAGCGCGCCATGGCCGAAATTCAGCAGTTTCAGGCCAACCGCGTCGCCGACATCAACAGCGTCCTGAACCGCGACGTCGCGGTGTCTCACCATTTCGTGATCACCCGCAACGGTATTGCGGCAAGGCTGACGCCGCAGGAAGCCAGGCGGGTTGCGCAGATGCCGGCCGTCAAGTCGATCGAGCGCGAGCGGCTCTATTCGCTGGATACCTTCCGCAGCGCCGAATTCATCGGCGCCACTACCGTCTGGGACGGCAGCAACACGCCTGACGGAACCCAGTACCGGGGTGAGGGCATCATTGTCGGCGTGCTGGACAGCGGCTCCAATCTCGACCATCCGTCGTTTGCAAACGACATGTCCTGCGGCCACGGCATGGGCGGTACGCCCGACAAACTGATTTCGGCCGTCGATTGCGCGACGACCGATCCCGGCGGCCGCTGCAACGGTCCGGAACCCAATGATACCAACGGGCATGGATCGCACACGGCAAGCACCGCGGCCGGAAATCGGGTCGATAATTCCGCGGTCCCCTCGCCGCAGTTGCCGGTTAATTCGGAAATGTCCGGTGTTGCCCCTTGTGCTCACATACGCTCGTACAAGGTCTGTCCCGGGCAATCCTGCCCGACCGCCGATCTCCTCGGCGGTTTCGAGACGATCTTGCAGGACGGCGATACCGATGTCATGAATTACTCGATTTCCGGGGGTAGCAACCCGTGGGCGGATTTCGACAGTCTCAAGCTCGATCTTGTCGCGGCCGGCACTTTCGTCGCGGCTTCGGCCGGCAATACCAGCCCGGGCACGCCCGACCCGGTCGGCCAGGTCAACCATCGAGGTCCCTGGGTCATGAGCGTGGCGGCCTCCACACTTGAGGATTCTGCCGGCGTAGGTTCGATCAGTGGACCTGGCACACCGCCGGTCCTTACGCAGGATGTATCAATGGACCGGGGCAGCGCCTCGCCGCCGGGCGCCGCGTTCACGGACAAGCCGATCCTTCGCGATGGTAATCAGACCCCCGGTGCCGAGGGATGTTCGGCTCCTACGGGCACGCCGTTCCCACAGGACTTTTTCGCAGGTTCGGTGGCGCTCGTCCAACGCGGCTCTTGCACCTTTACAGAGAAGATCAACAACGCTGCCGATGCCGGCGCCGACATGGTGATCATCTGGAACAACGCAGCCGGTGCCTTCGGCATGGCGACTCCAGGCCAGGCAGGCGTTCCTGCATACAGCATCGCTCAGGATGCCGGACAAGCAATGGCGACTTTCATTGATTCCAATCCCGCTAGTACGACCTTCGATTTCATGCTCGAGGCGGTACCGGGCGATATCCTGGCAGACTTCAGCTTCCGCGGGCCAACGCCGGCGCCGCTGGAAAACCTGCAAAAGCCCAACATGACCGCACCTGGCGTCAACATCTTCGCGGCGCTCGCCGACGGCACAGAATACGGCTTCCTCGGCGGCACCTCGATGTCGTCGCCTCATATTGCCGGGGCCGCGGCGCTGGTGCGTCAGGCACACCCGGACTGGAGCCCGATGGAGACCAAGTCGGCGCTGCAGATGACGGCCAGCAAGTCCGGCCTCAAGGACGACGGCGCAACGCCTTGGGATTGGGACGATGTCGGCAGCGGACGCGTTGATCTGACCGGGGCGGCGCGGGCCGGGCTGGTGCTTGACGAGACCACCCAGAACTTCCTCGATGCCAACCCCGCCGGCGGAGGCGATGTGCGCACGCTCAACCTGCCCTCGATACGTGACGTGACCTGCGATCCGCAGTGCACCTGGACGCGTACCGTTCGTGCCGGCCAGGACTTCTCGACCGCATGGACCGTGAGCGCCCAGGGCACCGATTTCAACGTTCAGGTCACGCCAAGCGAATTCGAGCTTGCCGAGCGCCAGGTGCTGTTCCGCGACGGCGCTGAATCAGGTGCCACCCTGCCCAGCACGTCGGAGCAGCTCGTCGAGATCACGGTCGACAACGTCACGGCCGGCGACATTCGCTTCGGCGAGATCAACTTCACCGAGGACGGTGGGTTGGCGCCGGAGGCGCACATGACAATCGCGGTGCAGAACGACGCTGTTCGTTGAGCCGCCCGCTTTCGTCTTGAGTATGAAACGGCGCCCCCGGGGCGCCGTTTTTCGTTTGCGGCAGGTTGCTTGGCGGCCGATTTGAGCTCGAACATAGAGCCCGGAGATCCATGTTCCGCACGACCGAAGACTGTCTCGGTTGCGGGGCTTGGATCGCGCCTTCTCCGACGGGATTTATCCCTGCTGCTTGCAATCGGGCACGTGTCGGCGATACTGACCGCAGCTATCCGAATCCTGCGGGCGTGCATCAAATAACGTCGAGGAGGTATTCATGGCTGAAAAATTCGAGATCTACAAAGACAAGGCCGGCGAGTTCCGGTTTCGGCTCAAGGCCGCTCATGGACAGAACATTCTTGCCAGCGAGGCCTACAAGAAGAAGGCCAGTGTGGCGAAGACCTCACGGGATGCGTTGATCGACGACCAGACGGTCTGACGCCGGCTGCTTTAGCCATACATTATGCACGCGTTCGTGCGCGGGCATCCTTCAGCGGGACTACGGAAACCGGATAGGTATAAACCATTCCGGCCCGGAAGGGGGTGTCGGGTACCATAATCCTGTGTTCCGGAAATAATAAAGCCCGGCACGCGGCCGGGCTTGTTTCTACTGCGCAGCGAGGCGCCACGCGGATCGAAGTCTACAAAACCAGCGTCGGGACGTTATCTCCGAATTTGACCGGCTTTCGCTGTCCGCTGTAGGGGCAGCCACTTTCACTCGACGAGCCAGCCACTTCACTACCGCGCCGGAGCACATCCGATATTTCGGCACGCAAGGCCATGCGGAGCTCTTTCGCCTGCTGCATCGTATCCGGCGAATGGCCGTTCTCGCCGGTGCTCCAGTCGAGTTTCGACAGCGCGGCACGGTAAGCGCTGTGTAACGCCTTGATCTGGTCGCGTTGTTTTTCGTTTATCGATGGATGGCTGGAAAGAGAAGCCTGGCCGGAGTCCAACCAACCCGGCATCGCCGATGTCGGACCGGCCGCGACGAGTGCAAGTCCACTCAGCGCGGCCAGAAAAAGAGCAGTACCCAAAACTTTGGCTTTCATCATGAAGAATCTCCAATTGGACGCGTTTCGAAAATAAATGCTCTATGTGACGGCCATGTCAGCATGCAGCGCAAGCCAACGCCCCGAGATACCAGCCTCCCAGCGCCGCTCAGACGTTATCTGGGCAAGGCAACAGGAATGACCAAGGACTCAGATATGGCCGATTTCGAAAACGTATATACGGAACTGAAGAACATCATGCTCCCGGATGCCGAACAGCTAGATTGCAAGACAAACCAGGACGGCGAGCTGCATCTGGATACCAGACACGTGATGCACAACGGCAAGCCGCCATGGTTTGGCGGCGTTCCTTAATGCGCGTGTACGTGAATACCGAATTGCTTGCCGACATTTCCCCGGCGCGACCGGCTGGTATTCAGCGCTCCGCCATGTTTGCGATTTCGATAGGGCGGACGTAGTCGGTAAATATCCGGTCGATTTCGGCGTCGTCGACTGTGACGCCTTCGTTTATCCGATCGGCAAGCTCGAACAGCCCTTCGATAATCGGCAGACCGTCGACCTCAGTGGCAACGACAACGCCACCGCTTTCGAAATGTTTGCGCCAGGTCTTGCGAATCTTTGCCCAGTATCCGGCCGTCCGGTCCCAATAGGCGTACGCGGGCGTGAAGTCGAAATCCGAGTTGTACTTGTAGTTGTTGAAGCCGAATTCGCGAACAAGAACCTGTTCCGTTCTGCCATCCAGACGCACGACCTTGCTGTTGTCCTGCTCGTGCGTCCAGCCATCGGGCGTGACGGTATGGCGGTTTTCGACGTTGAGCGCGTTGTAGTCTTCGCGCGTTGTGTACTCGCGACGGGGCAGCGGCCGCCAGGTGCGGTCCGACGTCCAGGTGGCATGCCCGTAGCGGTGGTTCCACTCGCCGGTGCCGCAGTAGCGCGGTGTGTCGGCCACGCCGTAGACGCACTGGGTCCAGGCACCGTTGGTCGTGTCTTCGGGAATTTCGACCAGCGCCCAGGTCTGGTCGTCGCTGAACTCCAGGCGCTGATCGGCCTCGAAGAGCCAGTCCTGCCGCCAGTGCTTGATGACGCTGTCCTTGCCGACGATCAGCAGATGCTGCAGCACGATGCGGTCGCCGCTGTCCTCGATGAGCAGAATGACTTCGTTAGCGTCGGACCGCTTGGGTTCGGTGCGCTCATAGCCGGGCACCAGCGCGACGGTTTCGTCGAACGCGAAGTCGACATCGAACTCGCCGGCCATCGCGAGGATAGCCTGGCGATCTGCCGCGGGTGCCGTGAAGCTGCTGTTATCGATATCGACACTTTCGGCGTTGGCACGTTGCGGCGCGGTCTCCGGCGCGCCCATGGACATAGTCGCGCAGCCGCTGGTCATCAGGCCGCTGAGAATACAGATGGGAATCAGACGTTGCATGGCTTGCCTCCGTTCGGGTTGGATTCGGTGATGTTCATTTGGTCAGGATCAACTTGCCGTAACGCGTCTCGCGCAGTTCGTAGCGTTGGCCGTGGTGTTCGATCACGACCCGGCCGGTCTTTCCCAGCAGCCAAGTGCTGTCGACGCGCGGGATATCTTTCTCGCAGTCGAGTTTTTCCGGCGTGTCAGCCGTCGGTCGGGCCTTGCCGGAACCACGGGTCACTTCGGTTTCTTTCATTGCAGCCACTGGAAGTCCTTCGCGATCGAGATCCGGACGCTGCGTCCTGGTTGCTCGATCGCGTTTGGATGAATTCGATGGTCCTTGTCGAACACGTTATCGATGGCCAGCCGGAACTCGAAGCCGGCCAGCGGGCCGTGTTGCGGAAGGTAGTTGGCGAACACGTCCGTCTTGCCGAAGCCCGCTGTCTCCAGCGCGCCATCCGGAACGTCGCGGCGGTCGGAAGCGGCCACCAGTTCGGCGCCCACGGTCAGCTCGCGCCCGAGCAGATACAGCCCGGCGCCAAGCGTGGCCCGGTCGGGCTGGAGGCTGGCGAGATTGCCACCCGGTGAGCCCTTGCGCCGCGAGTCGAGCGTGGCCAGCGAGGCCTGCAGGTAGCCGATGTTGCTGGACAGTCGCGCGTCGAGTTCGAAGCCCCTGATCTGGGCGTCGACGTTGAAGTTGGTGGTGATGCCCGGAAAAACCAGCGTGCGCGTGACTGGATCGAATGCCGGGTCACCGGAGATGAAGATGACGACCTGGTCGACGAAGTTGTCGATCTCGCTTTCATGCCACACCGCGTCGAGTTGAAAGTCGACGCCGGCATCGAACAGGTCGCGCTGGCGGAAGCGACCGCCGATCTGCACCTGCTCGGATTGTTCCGGTTTCAGTGCGGGCGTGGGCACGAATTCATTGACGACGACTTGACCGGGGCCCAGTGGTACCGTGAAATGCACGCCGTCGGCGAAAAGTTCGGTGAGGCTGGGCGCCCGGAACGCTTCGGCGTATTCAGCCCAGAAATAAACGGACTCGTGCGGTTGCCAGCCCAGCGCGACGCGCGGCGAGACCTCGTTTTCGTCGCGGTCCTGGAAACCACCGGCGGCGCTGTACTCGAAGGCATCGAAGCGCACGCCCGGGATCACTGAAAATCCGGCCCCCAGCGGCACTTCGGCCTGAACAAAGCCGGCCCGATATTCGACCTCGGCGTCGGGAAACTGAATCCGGTCGGCGCCGTTGCGGGTACCGGACTGCTCGTCGGTATAGAACTCGGTGCCGTAGGTCAGCCGCACCGGCTCGCCGGCGATTGTCTTGACGATCGTTCCCAGCCGCGTGGTGTTGGTCAGTTCGAAGCCGGTCGTCTCGAAATCGGTGGTGTCGACGCGCGCGTCGTCGAAGCGGAACTCGCGCGTGTCGACATCGTTTCGGTAGAACGCCGTGTCGAGGTTGATCCAGCGGTTGTCAGGATCGTCATAGCGGTAGCGCAGGCGCGCGTTGGTGCGCTCGGTGTCGCGATCGACCAGGTTCGTGGCGGTGGCCGTTTCGTTCGCGTTGGGCGGGTTTCGACCGGTGTTTTCGAACAGGTCGACGGCGAGTTCGACGCGGTGGTGCTCGGCCGGTTGCAGGCCGAGTTTGACGAGTCCGTTTTTGACCTCGTCGCGCGAGGCCAGAATGTCCTCGCCGTTGCCGTCTTCGATATCTTCGCCGACGTCGCGGTAGACGAAGCTGCCGAGGAAATCAAGCGCGCCTGCCTGGCCGTAGAGCGTATTGAAGCTGGACAATTCCTCGCCATTGGCCTGGAAGCCGCCCTTGAGCCGGACGCCGAAACCGTCGCGTCCGCCGGTCATGTCCCGCCCATTGACGGTCTCGATGACGAATGCGCCGCCCAGCGCGCCGCTACCGTAAACGGAAGAGCTGGCGCCGCGCAACACCTCGATCGATTGCACCAGGTCCGGGTCGAGCAGAAAGCGGCCGCCGTGCGCCTTGTTGAAATTCTGACGGGTGCCGTCGATACGGATCACCACCTGCTCGTCGGCGAAACCGCGAATGGAAGGCTCCTCGGCGATCCGGCGCGGACCGCCCTGGATACTGACGCCGGGAATGGATTCGAACACGTCCTGGAATCCGAAGGGCTGAATGGTCTCGATGTTGTCGCGCCCGACCAAGGAAATGGATGCCGGCGTAATAAACCGGGGTCGCTCGGTGCGGGTCGCCGATACGACCACCGAATCCAGTACCACTGCGGGCCCTAATTCCTGCCGGGCTTCCGGCGAACGTTCGGGATTCGAGGTATCGCTGCCGTCGGAAGCCAATGCCGGACCGCACAGCGCGGCCATCCCGATCAATAAATTTGCTTTTTTACTCACACAGCCTCCAGGCATTCCGCTGAATTCGATTCCAGATAGCGGCCTGGCTGGCGGCGCGAAGAGGCTTCATGCCGTTGGCTGGGCGCGGATGTCGTGCCCGGAAAAGGCGGGCAACGACAAACACATGACCAGCTTACACTAAATACGACTGATTCGCAATAGCGTTTGATCCGCCTGGAAAAGGCATTTCGCGGGCCACATTGGCACTCGGCCCAGCAAAGGAAGCGATTTTTTGAACATGTGCTTCCATTGTTTGCCGTCGCTGTGTTTACGGCGTACGCTCACCTGATACATCATTCCAGCAAGCTGCCGAAGCTCATCAAGCTTCCTTTGCTTCGTGAAGTTGATAAAAACGCATGAAGAGGTCGATTTGAACAACAAGATGAAGTGGCGTGCCTTCTTCAGCGCAATCATCGTGATCGCTGCTGGATCCCTTCTTCACTTCGTCTGGGCGTGGTCCGGTCGAAGCACGCTCGTGGCGATCGTCGCAGCGACGAATGAAAGCACGTGGGAACATCTCAAACTCGCGTTCTGGCCCGCGCTTGCAATTGCGCCGATTCAGCGTGTACTTTATGGTTCCTTCCCCGGTTGGCTTCCTGCAACCGCCATTCGCTGCATGCTTCCCTTGTTCCTGATCGTCGCGCTTTTCTACGGATACACTGCGTTATTGGAAGGCCATCATCTGGCAGCAGACCTTGCAATATTCGCGGCTGCTATCTTCGCCGGAGAATTTTTCGGTCACGCCGTTCTCGCCCACCAGTTCGGCTCGAAGATCCGAATGGGCGCGTCAGCGCTTCTTGTTCTCGCGACAACGCTGTTCTCGACGCTGACATTCAACCCGCCTGACACCTTTCTTTTCCACGCGCCAGATTCCTCGCACCAGAATTGATCAAGATCAGTACCCGGCCGTGACCTGCTTCGTATGATCAAACACATGGCCGGAGCCCGATCACAGGGTGAAAAAACCAGTACCCGCTCACGAGCTATATGGGCGGCACAGGGCTTCTTCGTGCTGTTTTCCCTGTGGCTGGTGTTCGATGGACTGGACGGATGGCCGGCAGGAGTTCTGGCGGCGCTGATCGGGGGTGGGCTGGCCGCGTGGCTGGCCGACAGCGAGCCATTCTGGTGGAATCCTTTTCGGTTGATCGAGTTCGCCGGCTTCTTCCTGGTCGAATCGTTTCGCGGCGGCATCGACGTGGCCTGGCGTTCCCTGCATCCGCGCCTTCCGGTGTCGCCGCGCTTTTTCGAGCACGATATCCAGATTCCCGAGGGCCAGCCAAGTACGTTGCTGATCAGCGTGATCAGCCTGTTGCCCGGCACGCTCAGCGCGGAACTGCAACGCGACGAGCACGTGCTGATCGTGCACACGCTGGCCGACGGCGGCGAAGAATCAGTGCAGCGCCTGGAGCGCCGTATCGCGCGCCTGTTCTCGGTGCCGGAACCGAAGCGGGAGACGACGTCATGACCGTCAGCGTGCTGCCGTGGACGATCGTATTTTTGCTTCTCAATCTCGGCGCCGGGCTCTGGCGCGCCTGGAAAGGACCTACCGACGGCGATCGCCTGCTGACCACGCTGCTGTTCGCGACCACCAGCGTGGCCATTCTGTTGCTGATGTCGGCGTGGCTGGAACTCCCTGCCATTCGCTACGTGGCGCTGATGCTGGTGCTGCTGGCGACGATCATCTCGCTGGCGTTTTTCGGCATGCCGGCGCGCGCCTCCAAGTCTGGAGATCAGGCGGATGACTGATCTGCTGGCGCTGGTGTTCCTGCTTTCGGGCTGCTTCTTCATCTTCGCCGGCACCGTGGGCATGATCCGGCTGCCGGACGTTTACTGCCGCTTGCACGCGATGACCAAGGCCGACAACCTCGGCCTGCTGCTGATCTGCCTTTCGCTGTTGCTGCTCGACGGTCGGGTGCGCATTGCGCTGCTGTTGCTGCTGATCTGGCTGCTGGCACTGCTGGCATCGACCGTCTCGGCGCACCTGATCGCGCGCCATTCACGCGCCCGCCAGGTCAACGAAAGGGACGGCGGATGAGCGCGCCGCTGGCCGTCGATGTGCTGCTGGGCCTGATCCTGGTCGGGCTGGCCGCGCAGGTGGCGATCGGCGAGCACCTGTTCCGGGCAATCGTCTTCTACGTCGCTTTCGGGCTCTCGATGTCGGTGATCTGGGCGCGCCTGGGGGCGCCGGATCTGGCGCTGGCCGATGCCGCCATCGGCGCCGGCCTGACCGGGGCGCTGATGATGGTGGCGTTTCGCCGGCTGGTCGAAATCGACCCGAAGCAGGCCCAGGCCCAGGGCACCCGCAGCTCGGCACTGGCGGTGTTGATCGGTGTGCTGGCGGCCGGCATGGTCGCGACGATTGGATTGACCGCGCTGACCCTGGAGCAACAGCCCGGACGCGCCGGGCTGCAGGTGATGGAAACGCTCGGGGACACCGGCCTGGGCAATCCGATCACCGGCGTGTTGCTGGTGTTCCGCGGCTTCGATACGCTGATCGAGATGACGGTGCTTTTGACGGCGTTCGTCGGCTCGCGCGTGATGACCACCCGAAGTCGCTTCTATGTAGCGACCATCGCCGGTTTCCAGCTGCCGCTGGTGCGCACGCTGGTGGCGGTCATCCTGCCGCTGGCCGCATTGATCGCTATGCACCTGCTGTGGATCGGTTCGGACCAGCCGGGCGGCGCGTTCCAGGCCGGCTCGGTGCTGGCCGGCGCGGGCGTGCTGCTGCTGCTTACCGGTACGTTGCTGCCGGCCTCGAAATCGCGGGCCCTGGTTCGCCTGGCGCTGGTTGCCGGTGTGGCGTCGCTGTGCGTGCTGGTGCTGGCGCCGATGCTGCGCGGCCAGGTGGCCATGGCTTATCTCGGCCGCGGGTCGCTGTTGTTTGCCGAGGCGCTGATGATGGTCTCGATCGCCACATCGCTGACCCTGCTGTTCGCGGGCAGACCGTCGTTGAAGGTGGGCCGGCCATGACCAGCGCCGTTTTCGTGCTGGTGGCGGCCGCGATCTTCGGCTTGGGCGTGCACGGCCTGCTGGTATCGGCGCACATCATGCGCAAGCTGCTGGCGCTGAACCTGATGCTGAGCGCGCTGTTCCTGCTGCTGATCGTGGTGCCGGCGACGATCGACGGCCGTCCCGACCCGGTGCCGCAGGCGCTGGTGCTGACCGGCATCGTGATCGCCGTTTCCACCACCGCGTTCGCCCTGGCGCTGATGGTGAGGTTGTTCCGCAAGCAGGGTCATGCCTCGATCCATCCCGATATCGATCCACGTCTGCTCGGCCGCAAGGCACCGTCGAAAGCGAACAAAACAGCACAAGGGGATGATCGGTGACACCGGCCGCCCAACTGCTCATCGGCCTGGTGTTCGTGCCGCTGTCGACGGCGCTGGTGGCGGTGCTGCTGCCGCCGCGCAGACGTCGCTGGGCGGTGGTGCTGGGCGGGCTTGCCTGGCCGTGCCTGCTGGTGCCGCTGAGCATGGCCGTGGCCCGCGAGCAGAGCGTTGTCATGGTGTTCGGCGGCTGGGCGCCGCCGCTGGGTATCGGCTGGCGGCTCGATGCGCTCGGGCTGGTTGTCCTCTGGGTGCATGCGCTGGCCGGCATTGCGGCGCTACCGAGCGCGTGGCGACGTTTCGATCCGGATCTGCCCGAGTCCGGGCCGTTCTGGTCGCTGTGGATGATCCTGGCCACCGGCGTCAACCTGGCGCTGCTGGCGGCCGACCTGTTCAACCTGTACGTGGCGCTGGAACTGACCACGCTGGCGGCGGTGGCGCTGATCGCGACCGACGACGGCATCGCCGCCCTGGCCGCCGCGATGCGCTACCTTCTGCTCGCGGTGCTCGGCTCGCTGATGTACGTGCTGGGCGTCGGCCTGGTCTATGCCCAGACCGGAAGCCTGGCGATGCATCAGCCCGGCATCGAAGCGCTCAACAACGTCGCACTGGTGCTGATGCTGACCGGTCTGATGGTCAAGGCCGCTATCTTTCCGCTGCACGTCTGGCTGCCGCACGCCTACAGCAATGCACCGGGACCGGTAGCGGCGATCATGGCCGCAGTCGTCGGCAAGGCGGCGCTGGTCGCGTTTTGGCGCATCTGGTTCGAAACGGCCGAGGCACCGCCGGCGCAGCTGGCCGATTTCCTGGGCCTGATCGGCGCTGCCGCCCTCGTCTACGGCGCCATTGCAGCGTACCTTCAGCCGCGGCTGAAGATGGTCATCGCCTACTCCAGCATCAGCCACTTCGGATTCCTGCTGCTGCTGCTGCCGCTGGCCAGTCAGCAGGCTTTCCAGGGTGCCGGTTTCCACTTGCTGGCGCATGGTCTTGCCAAGGCCGCGATGTTCCTCGCCGCGGCGAATATTGTCGTGGTGCTGGGTTCCGACAGCATCCGCCACCTGCCCGGCCTGGACAAGCGCATGCCGCTGGAAGCATTCACGCTTGCGCTGGCCGGCGTGACGCTGATCGGGCTGCCGCCCAGCGGGGGTTTCACCGGCAAGTGGATGCTGCTTTCTGCGGCGTGGGAAACCGGCGGCTGGTTCTGGCTGGTGCTGATCGTGCTCAGTGGACTGATGAGTGCGGCCTACGTGTTCCGCATCCTGGCGCTGACCTGCTTCCACCCGGCGCGCCGGGCGGTGCACCACCTGCATCCGCGCCCGCCGAAGATTACCAGCCTGGCGGCGCTGACGCTCGCGCTGCTGGCGGTGGTCATCGGGCTTTATCCGCATCCGGTGCTTGATCTGCTGGGTGCGGGCATGCCGGGAATGGTTCGGTGATCCCGCCATGATCTCGCCGTGGACCACCCAGATTCTGCCGCCGGCCGTTGTGCTGGTCTCGACCCTGGCGGCGATCGTCATCTTCGTCGCCGGCGAGGCGCGCCAGCGCCTGCGCATCTGGGTCAACCTCACCGCCGCGCTGCTCAAGCTGCTTCTGGTCGTCTGGATCGGGCTCGAAGTGCTGGCCGGCACCACTTTCATGTTCCGCTTCGAGCTGCTGCCCGGGCTCGAGCTTATATTGCACGCCGACGCGCTGAGCATTCTCTTTGCCAGTCTTTCAGCGGTGCTGTGGCTGGTCACGACGGTCTACGCCATCGCCTACCTGGAGCACTCGCCCAACCGCGCCCGGTTCTTCGGCTTCTTCAGTTTATGCGTAAGCGCCACCATGGGCATTGCGATGGCGGGCAACCTGCTGACGCTGTTCCTGTTCTACGAGCTGCTGACCCTGACAACCTGGCCGCTGGTGGTGCATAACGGCACGCCCGAGGCGCTGGCGGCGGGTCGCAGTTATCTTCGATATACGCTGACCGGCGGCGTGGTGCTGCTGACCGCACTGGTCTGGCTGTACGGGCTGGCCGGGAATGCGGTATTCACGCCGGGCGGCTTCCTGGCACCGCTGGCCGCCGCGCATGGCGATGCACTCACGCTGATTTTCGTGATGCTGGTGGCCGGCTTCGGCGTCAAGGCCGGGCTGATTCCGCTGCACGGCTGGTTGCCCAAGGCCATGGTCGCGCCGGCGCCGGTGAGCGCGCTGCTGCACGCGGTGGCCGTGGTCAAGGCGGGCGCGTTCGGCATCATCCGCACCGTGGAGGACGTCTACGGCCTCGAGCTGGTCGCCGAGCTCGGCATGCGCCTGCCGCTCATCACGGTCGCCAGCTGGACGATCGTGATCGGCTCGCTGCTGGCGCTGCGCGAGCATCATCTGAAGCGCCGGCTGGCGTATTCGACGGTCAGCCAGGTGTCCTACATCGTGCTCGGCATCGCGGTCGGCGGCCTGCTGGCGACCTCGGGCGGCATGGTGCACCTGGTCCACCAGGGGCTGATGAAGATCACGCTGTTCTTCTGCGCAGGGATCTTCGGCCTGTTGCTCGGCGTTAAGCGGATCGACCAGCTCGACGGGCTGGGCCGGCGCATGCCCTGGGTCTCGGGCGCGTTCACCGTGGCCGCGCTGGGCATGATCGGACTGCCGCCGCTGGTCGGCTTCATCAGTAAATGGTATCTGGCCTCGGGCGCGCTGGCCGCCGGCATGCCGCTGGTGCTGGCGGTGCTGATCACCAGCGCCCTGCTCAATGCGGCGTACTTCCTGCCGCTGGTTCGCAGGCTTTGGCTGAATCCGCCGGGCACCCTGGTCGAGGCACCGATCGAAATCGGGCGGCTGCCGCGCCTGGCGCTGATGTCCTCGGCGGTCGCCACGGCGGCGCTCGTCGTGGTGCTGGGCGTGCTGGCGGCCCACCCGCTCAGCCCGCTGAACTGGGTGGTCAAGATCGCCCAGGGGTATGCGCCGTGAGCGCGCTGGTGATCAACCTGCTGCCGGTGCTGACGCCGCTGATCGTCGCGGCATTGCTGGCGTTTCGCGGTCGTCCGCGCGCGTTCGCAATCTCTGCCGCCCCCTGGATGCCGCTGTTGCTGGCGCTGCCGTTATTGATGGGCTCGCGCGCCGAGCTGACCATTGTGCTGCTGGACCTGCGCCTCGGCGCCGATGCAGTCGCCGCACCGTTGAGCGTGCTGTGCGCGGTGGCCTGGGGCCTGGCCGGGTGGTTCGCCGCCAACCGGGTTGAAAAGGACCGGATCCTGTTCTGGAGCGGCTGGCTGGTCAGCCTGGCCGGCATTTCGCTGGCGCTTCTGGCGCAGGACATCGCCGGATTCTATTCCGGCTACGCGATGCTGAGCCTGGCCTCGTGGCTTTTGATCATCCATGCCCGAACCGACGAAGCGTGGCGGGCCGGACGCATCTACCTGGTGCTGGCGCTGGCCGGGGAGATGGCAGCGTTCGCCGGGCTGATCGCGATCGTTGCCGCGGTCGGCAACATCGCACTGGGCGAGCTGGCCACAGCCGTGCAGCTCGAACCGGCCTGGCGCTGGCTGATCCTGGCCGGTTTCGCGGTCAAGATGGGCGTCGTGCCGCTGCACGTCTGGCTGCCGCTGGCCCACCCGGTCGCGCCCATACCCGCAAGCGCAATCCTGTCCGGCGTCATCGTCAAGGCCGGCCTGCTCGGCTGGCTGCGGCTGGTGCCGCCGGGCAGCGAGGGTGCTGCTGCGATCGGCCCGATACTGCTGGTGCTCGGTATCGTCACGGCGTTCGCCGGGGTGCTGATCGGGCTGACACAGCAGCGGGTGAAGGTGGTGCTGGCCTATTCGACGATCAGCCAGATGGGCCTGGTGCTGATGGCCTACGCGGCGCTGCTGATGGCGCCCGACCGGGCGGCGGTTCTATTGCCCTGGCTGGGCGTGATGGCGCTGCACCACGGGCTGAACAAGGCGTCGCTGTTCCTCGCCTGCGGCTGCGCGCCGGGACGCAGCAGGCTTCGCGGCCTGCTGGTCGCGCTTCCCGCACTGGCCATCTCGGCCGCGCCGCTGACCACCGGCATGCTGGCCAAGACCGGGTTGAAGACCGCGCTGGCCGAGGCGGGTGTGGCGCATGGCTGGACGCTGGCACTGAGTCTGACGTCCACGGCCACCGCGCTGTTGCTGTGGCATTTCTGGCGGCTGGTTCGAAGCGACAGCGGTTACAAGACGGCGCACCCGGCGTGGGTCGCGATGGTGCTCGCCGGGCTTGTCGTACCCTGGATCTGGGTGCTGGTCCACGGCCTTGACCCGCATCTGCTGTCCGGCTTGTGGCCGGCGACCTGGCCGTTGGCGCTGGCCGCGGCGATTGTCGTTGCAAGCGTCTGGCTCAAGCGCGGGCTTGCGCCGCGATGGAGGCCCGGTCTTCCGGCCGGCGATCTGGTTGTATGGCTGGAGGGCGCCGCCCGTCTGGCCGGCAAGGGGCTGACCCGGCTGGCCCGGGCCGGCGCGGCGCCGTTGCCGAACCTGTACCCGGTCCACGTGCGCATGACCCGCACGCTGCTGTGGATGGAACGCAAGATCACCGCGCTGCCGGTGGCCGGATTTCTGATCCTGGGCCTGGGCGGCCTGCTGTGGCTGGTCACGCGGGTGTCCTGATTGCGCTTCGAAGCCATCCGGCGAAACCCTCGCTATGCTGTCGGCTCGCCTGTTTCAACCGGCATCGGCGTTAGAATTCACAACTGAACCGGTCCGGCGGCGACGGGCGTTTCGCCTGTCTGAGGCTTGTAATCACAAGCGAAGCCGCATCCGGCTGTTTCGGGGTCATTACAAAAAATACAGGACAAAAGATCATGCGGATCGGCGTACCGAAGGAAATCAAGAACCACGAGTACCGGATCGGACTGACGCCGGCCGGCGTGCGCGAGCTGGCCAGCCACGGCCACGAAGTGATGGTGCAGCGCGACGGCGGCAAGGCTATTGGACTTACCGACGAACTCTACGAGCGCGCCGGCGGCACCATTGTCGAAACGGCCGAGGAAATCTTCGCATCCGCCGACATGATCATCAAGGTCAAGGAACCGCAGCCCAACGAATGCAAGATGCTGCGCGAAGGCCAGATTCTTTATACCTACCTGCACCTCGCGCCCGATCCGAAGCAGACCACCGGCCTGGTCGATTCGGGCTGTATTGCAATAGCCTACGAGACCGTCACCGACAGGTCGGGCGGTCTGCCGCTGCTCGCCCCGATGTCGGAAGTCGCCGGCCGGATGTCCATCCAGGCCGGCGCACATGCGCTGGAGCGGGCCCAGGGTGGCAGCGGTGTGCTGCTGGGCGGCGTGCCCGGCGTGCGCCCGGCCGAGGTGATGATCATCGGCGGCGGCGTGGTCGGGCTCAATGCCGCGCGCATGGCCATGGGCATGGGCGCAGACGTGACGATTTTCGACCGCTCGCTGCCGCGCCTGAAATATATCGATGAACTTTACGGCGAGCGGCTCAACACGCTTTATTCGACCGAAGAAGCCATCGAGGAACACCTGTCCACGGTCGATCTGGTGATAGGTGCCGTGCTGATTCCGGGTGCGGCGGCGCCGAAGCTGGTGCGCCGGGATCAACTTTCGATCATGGAGCCGGGTTCGGTTCTGGTCGACGTGGCCATCGACCAGGGCGGTTGCTTCGAGACCTCGCACGCCACCACCCACCAGGAACCGACCTACGAAGTCGAGGGCATCATCCACTACTGCGTGGCCAACATGCCCGGCGCGGTTGCACGCACATCGACCTTCGCGCTGACCAATGCCACCCTGGCCTACGCGGTGCAGATCGCCAACAAGGGTGCGAAGAAGGCGATGCTTGACGACGAGCACCTGCTGGCCGGCCTCAACGTGCACAAGGGGCACGTCACCTACAAGGCGGTGGCGCACGATCTCGGGTACGACTACGTGCCGGCGGCCGAGGCGCTGGCGCGGGACTGACGAAGCTGTCGACCGGCGCAGCTTTTAGTCAGGGGCTGCGCGGCTGTTGCGCGACGCCATGCCCGAGCGCATCAGCTCGATGCCGCTGCCGATGACCTCGGCCCAGACGGCCTGGGTCCGGTCATCGAATTCCGGATCGCATTCGGCCGCAGTCTTCAAAAGCGAACCTTTCCACAGGTCGAAATGCGCCGGGTCCAGCTCGAACCTGCGATGGGTCTTGCCGAGAAAACGCAGGTAGTCATCGGCGCCCGGCGAGTCGTCCACGGCCAGCGTCATCACGTGCAGCGATGATTTCAGCTTGCGCTTGAGGCGGGCCATGTCCGTACCCTCGAACACCCGCTGGATCTTGGGCGATATCGCCATGAACGATTTGTAGAAGCGATCGAGGAACTCGGGCTCAGACGTGGCCCGGTCCAGGCTTCGGTGGAATTCGGCCATGCGTTCTTCCTGGTTCATCGCTTACGACCCGGTGCGGAAATTCGATGGTGATAATCCCGATGCAGCCATTATTGCGCAGATGGCCGCTGACAATTTTGGCCTGGATCAATCGATCACCGCCGCGTTTCCAAGCGCCCGGTGCGAATGCGCTAACATCGGGCATCTGTCACGCATAGAGCAACTCCGATGAAACTGTTACTCGCGCTTGTCTTCTCGCTCCTGCTCGCCGGGCCGGTCGTGGCCGAAAACCACGAATCGGCGCAGGCGGCATCGTTGCCCGAACCCCGACAGTCGGTCACCGATCACGCCATCCGCATCGACGGCGAGCGTGTGGACTACACCGCCACCGTCGGCTGGCTGATCATGGAAGAGGACGACAAGCCGATCGCACGTTTCGGCTACACCGCTTACCACCGCAAGGGCGACTACGGCCCGGCCGAGCGGCCGATCGTGTTCGCGTTCAACGGCGGCCCCGGCTCGTCGTCGCTGTGGCTGCACATGGGCATCCTCGGACCGCAACGGGTGGTAGTCAACGACCCGGGCTATGCTGCGCCGCCGCCGGCGAAGCGGGTCGACAATGAATTCAGCATTATTGATATTGCCGACCTGGTCATGGTCGACCCGGTCGGCACCGGCTTCAGCATGCCGCTGGGCGAGGCGAAGGGCGAGAAGTTCTGGGGCGTCGACCAGGACATCGAATCGGTGGCCGCGTTCATCAAGCAATACATCACCGAGCACGGCTTATGGGCGGCGCCGAAATTCATTCTCGGCGAGAGTTACGGCGGCGTGCGCGGCGCCGGGCTTGCCCATCATCTGCAAAGCCGCCACGGCATGAACCTCAACGGCCTGATCCTGGTCTCGCCGTTCATCGATACCGCAGCCGGACGCGACGGCGGCGGGCTGGACCTGCCGCACGCGCTGTTCCTGCCCTCGTTCGCGGCCACGGCGTGGTACCACGAAGCGCTGGCCGACAGGCCCGAGAACCTGGCGCCGTTCCTGGACGAAGTCGAGACGTTCGCGCTCGAACAATATCTGCCGGCTCTGACCGCCGGCTATACCATCGACCCGGCGCGCAAGCGCGAGATCGCCGAGCAGGCAGCGGCCTACACCGGCACCACGACCGACTACTGGCTGAAGGCGGACCTTCGCATCGATCATCAGCAGTTCCTGCAGGAGCTCAAGCGCAACAATCGCCTGATTGCCGGCCGGATCGATTCGCGCTTCATCGGCCCGTCGGTCAATCCGCTGTCCGAGTCCATGGACTACGACCCGTTCTTCCCGGCGGTGGGGCCGGCCTACACCGCGGCATTCTTCGATTACCTGCACAACGAGCTGGAATTCGGCCGCGACGAGGAATACAAGACCACGGCCTGGCCGCTGGACTGGGACTGGAGCCATCGCGATCCCGACGGCAACCGGCAGGTCGCGGTCAACCTGCTGCCGGATCTTTCGCGCGCGATGATCATGAACCCGGGCCTGCAGCTGCACATCCAGCAGGGTTACTACGACCTGGCCACGCCCTTCGCCGCGACGAATTACTACATCCGTCACCTCGATATCCCGGTCGAGGCGCGCCAGCGCATCCGCTACGATCTGTACCCGGCCGGGCACATGATGTACCTGCACGAAGAATCCATGCAGGCGTATCGCGACGATCTGGCTGCCTTCATTCTGAGCGCAATACCGGAGTAATAACCGAAGATTTCCGTTTCGGCACGGTTTCAGGGGAGAAAATTTGATTTGGCGCCACTTACAGGCTCGACCAAGACGCTACGATCGATTCCAGCATGATCCCGAGCGGGGGTAACGACTGCATGGCCGCTTTTCGGACTGATCCCAGAATAGACCTCGTACTCCATCGCCTGCGGCGATCGCTCTTCATTGCATCGCCAGATCTTAGAGATCTGATTTCGGGTCGCAGCATCCCCAGCCGCGAGGCCGTAAGGCAGATCCTGGCACCTTTGCCGCGCATCAAATCGCAGCAGACCGTTTTGATGATCGGCAGCGGCGCAGGCTACCTGCCGGCCGTGGTCTCGCACCTGGCGCACAAGGTACTGCTGATCGAGCGTCATCAGGCGATTGCCGACATCGCGACGCGAAATCTCGAAAAGGCAGGAATCTCCAACGTCGAGATTGTCGTCGCCGAGGGCGAGGAGGGATTGCCTGCGCGCATGCCGTTCCAGACCATCCTGGTCTCATGTCATCTTCCGCGTATCACCGGCTTGCTGGAGCAGCTCGACAAGCGCGGCAATCTGGTGTGCTTTGAGGGTATCGACGGCCAGGCGCACGAACTGGTGCTGTATCGCAAGCACAATGACGAGTACCTGCGCCGCAGTCTGGGCCCGGTCAGCTTCGCACGCGATACCGGCGAGATCCTGATCGACCTGGGTTACATCGATGAAAAGACCCTGGCGCGTGCGCGCAGCGAAGCGCGGTCATCCAACCAGCCGGTACTTCATGTGGTCAGGCGTGCATTGAACGTGGAGGATGCCGATCTGTATCGATCACTTTCCCATCAGCACGGACTGCAGCTTGCGCGTGCCGAAGAGGTCATGACCGACCTCGATCCCAAGCTGTTCAGGATTTTTTCGAAAACATTTCTCGATAACCAGCGCCTGATTCCGGTGCACGCACACGGCGACGAGTTGGTGGTTGCCACAGACAACCCGGACGTGCAGACCGAAGACATCGAACACATGCATCCCTATCGCAGCGTGGTCAAGCTGCTGGTGACGCCAACCGATTTTCGCCGTATCTGGTCGAATATCGACATTGCCAGCCGCGGTAATGATCTTCTGCACTGGGATGACCAGAAAGACGGCGAGCAGGACCACCTGAAGGATCTGCTCGAGGAATCCGACGAGAAACTCAGTCATCACCTGGTTTCGATCTACGAGGCAATTTTGCTCGATGCCGTGAGCGCGCGCGCGAGCGATATTCATATCGAGCGCTACGGTGCGCGCATCCGCATCCGGACCCGTACCGACGGCGAACTGCGCAATCTCGAACACTACAATCTCAGTCCGCGCGACCATGCCGGACTGATCAATGTGATCAAGGTCCAGGCTGAAATCAATATCGCTGAACGGCGCTTGCCCCAGGGTGGTCGTTCGCAGATGCGTGTCGGCAATGCCACCTACGATCTCCGGGTGCAGATACAGCCATCGCTGCATGGCGAACACGCGGTCATCCGCATTCTGTCCCAAAGCGGGCGGGTTCTTGGCATCGACGATCTAGGTATGTCGAAACAAGTAGCCACAAACTATCGGCGCCTGCTCGACAACCCTTCCGGGCTGGTGCTGGTCGTCGGGCCAACGGGCTCGGGCAAATCGACCACCCTGTATGCCGGATTGCAGGTGTTGGCCGACGACGGCAAACGCAAGGTGATCACGGTCGAAGATCCGATTGAATACTCGATAGACAATATCCAGCAGACTCGGGTGCGTCCGGAAATCGGCTTCAATTTTGCCGATGCAATGCGCTCGTTCGTGCGCCAGGATCCCGACGTGATGCTGGTCGGTGAAATTCGTGACAACGAAACTGCGCTCGAAGCCATGCGTGCCTCGCAGACGGGCCACGTGGTGCTTTCCACGCTGCATAGCAACGATGCAGTCGACGCATTGCAGCGACTCTACGATCTGGGCGTGGACCCGAACTCGATCGCCGGCGAGTTGCTTGCCATCATTGCCCAGCGCCTGGCCAAGCGAATATGCCCGGACTGCCGCCGGGAAGTCGAGCCTGATCCGCTTATCCTCAAGGAGCTTTTTCCCGAGGACCCGCCGGCGGGGTTTCGCTGTTACGCCGGAAAAGGCTGCAAGAATTGCGGCGGGCGCGGCACCCGCGGTCGGGTGGGTATCGTGGAGTACCTCAATGTCAATGACGACATCCGGAATGCCATATCGGCCAAGCCGCCGGTGGGCGAATTGCGCTGGCGGGCGCTTGACTCGGGTTTGATCACGATGCGCGACAGCGTGTTGGACCACATCATCGAAGGTGTCATTCCGCTCTCCGAATTGCCCCGGTTATTGCCCCAGGAACGTATGGCGCCGGAGACTCGCGGCGGGGAGAACGGGCGATGAGCGGAAAGTCAGCCCGGACCGGAAGCGAAACGATTCACTTGCAGCGAATTCCGGCTGAACAGCTGCATGCCGATGAGCTCGGCAAGCTGATTGCCATCGACAGCCATCCTGTTCCACCGGGCTGGAAGATGTCGCCGATCGCGGTCGAAAAGTTCGTCGGTGGCGATGAAGAAATGGGCATCACGCGAAAGTTTGTTGCCGAACCGGGCGTGGTCACCCGGGTCGTGATCTCGCTGTGTACCGACCTGGGCGCGTTGCTGGCCGGCCCCCCCGGCAGCGCGAAATCATGGCTGTCCGAATTGCTGGCCGCGGCGATATCCGGCGATTCCTCGCTTTCGGTTCAGGGTGGCGCAGTCAGCGAGATCGACCAGCTTCTCTACTCATGGAACGAAGTTATTCTCGGCCGGTCCGGACCGGTGCCCGAGGCGCTGGTGCCCAGTCCGATAATGCGCGGCATGCGCGAGGGCAGGATCGTGCGTTTCGAGGAACTGGCGCGGTGCCCACAACCGTTGCAGGACGCGATGCTGACTATTCTGTCGGACCGTGTGATTACCATCCCGGAATTGAGCGGCGAGGACGGGGTTATCCATTCGCGTGCCGGATTCAATATCATCGCAACGTCCAACACTCTGGACGCCGGCCTGTTCGATATGAGTGCTGCTTTGAAGCGCCGCCTCAATTTCGAGCTGGTCAAGCCCATCCGTCACATCGAAGACGAGATCGAGGTCGTCCGGCGTGAAATCCTCAAGCGCAACCGGCAATCCGGCATCGAGATAGAAATCGACGACCAGGTGCTGGAAATACTCGTCACGATTTTCCACGAGCTGCGCAACGGTCAGACGCTGGACGGCCGCAGTACAGACCGCCTTGCCGGTGCCTCGATGTCCACGGCGGAAGCAGTCAACGTTGCACACGCAATCAGCGTACATGCGTTCTACTACGGCAATCGGGTCATGACCATCGACAATCTGTTGCATTTTCTGGTTGGTACGGCGATGAAGGACAAGCCTGAAGACAGGCGCAGGTTCAAGCATTATTTCGAGACCGAGATCGTGCGCAAGCGCGGCAGCCACTGGGCAAAGGCCTACGCCCAGCGCAACGTTATCTGACGGCCGCGGCGATTCGCGCATCGCTCGCCCCGGCTTCCTGCCGGCCTCGGCCCGGGCTGAAAAGCTGCGCCGCGGCTGGTGGGCCTTTGAGCAACGATTTCCCGCATCGTCGCGATCAGACCGATGAAATTGCCAAGGCGACTTTTCGCAACATACTGCGTCGTGCCTGTATTGGCTTTTGTGCTATCGACGTGCCAGTTCAGCTCGCGCGGTTGGCGGCGCTGGTTCTCGACCTCCACGCCTTCGAAGCGCTTGACCTTCCGCAATCGGCTGACCCGGCGCTCGAAATGTGAGGCGATTCCGCGCCGGGCGATCATCAGCGCCTGCGGGCCCGGAAGCGATCTGGAGGGGTGCGGGGAGGAACATGGCTGGCGCTCCTGAGAATACTGCTCAAGTACATAATTCCCTTTTTATTCAATAAAAACAGTCGTTTAATGCTGTTTCGCGTCGCCGGGGTTTTGACGTCGAGTGCACCAGCGTCGCACGTGTTCTGGGCGCCGGTGAGGGACGACTAGGCAACCGGGTCGCCTGTGAAGGCTGCGTCTGCGGGCGATGCGAGCCTCCGCGTTAGACTTCACATATGTCAAGGTACACTTTCAAGAAAACGCTGTCTCTTCTCTTCGCTGTCGCCTGCGTGGCCGTGCTTTCGGCCTGTAGTTCGGAATCGGAACCGTCCGGCCCGCAAAATACCCGCGAGCGTTCCTCGCTTCCGGTGCGCGCCTACGAGGTATCGCAACGCGATCTGTCGCGACGCATCCAGCTGTCCTCGCCGGTGGAAACGCTGCGCACCATCGAGCTGGCCGCGCGTACTGCCGGCATCGTACGCGAGGTGTTCGTCGAAACCGGCGACCGTGTTTCGGCGGGTCAGTTGCTGGGCGAGCTGGATGTTCGCGAACAGCGGGCCGAGCTCGCACGGGCCGAAGCGGCGCTGCGCGAGGCGCAGACCAACTTCGATCGCCTCAAGCGGTTGCGCGACAGTAACTACATCGACGAGGCCAGCTTCATCACCGCCCGGTCGACGC
>Ga0209938_1000355_pt1 | contig 25341 bp, 18 predicted proteins | sample SalPonR2_C_D1_MG_FD_185708 | JGI IMG/M metagenome (GOLD analysis project Ga0209938, IMG submission 185708) | Salt pond soil microbial communities from South San Francisco under conditions of wetland restoration - Salt Pond MetaG R2_C_D1_MG... ... | reverse complement strand
CGGGTATCGATTACGAATTGGGCCTGGAAGCCGTCAATGCCCTAAAAAAGCTTTTTCCCGAAAGGGAGAATCTGGCACCGATTGCGCTGCAGTGGATTTTGCAACATTCGGAGGTGAGTTGTATCATCCCTGGAGCTTCTAAAATCAAGCATTTGGAGTCTAATCTGTCGGTATTTGATCTACCCCCCATGGATGCGGACAAAAAAGCGGCCATGGATGCCATTTATAAAGAATATATCAAACCAACGGTACATCAGCTTTGGTAGGATTAGCCTTTCGGCAAAAATACAGCTATATGCAAAACAACTGGTCAATCGACAACTTGCAGGAAGCCTGGAACCTGGCTTCCCGTTTACATAAGGGACAGGCCTACGCTGGCCCCCAAAAAGGCGAATATTTCGAGTATATCAACCACATTGGAAGTGTCAGTTTTGAGATCTTACAGGCTATTTTTAAAGATACGATTGACCAGCCAGATCTGGCGATTCACTGTGCCCTGCTGCACGATATTCTGGAGGACACGCCCCTGACGGAGGAAGCTTTAAAGCTTGAGTTTGGGCCCGCCGTTACGCAAGGCGTTTTGGCGCTGACCAAGAATGAGCAGCTGCCAGATAAGGAAACAAAAATGCGGGACAGCCTGCGACGCATCAAAGCACAACCCAAAGCGGTATGGGCCGTGAAATTAGCGGATCGGATTGTGAATATGGGGCCTCCGCCCTTTCACTGGCCTACCGAAAAGCGGCTCGCCTACCAAAAGGAGGCCCGGCTTATCCTAGCTGAATTGGGAAGGGCTAACGAATGGCTGGCCCAGCGGCTGAACGACAAGATTGAAGCCTATACCCAGTACATTGATCAAGATTAAGAACTTTATTGGATGAAAAAAGGACTACTGAATGGTATGTTCGCCCTGGGTGTGTGCCTAATAACCATGACTTGTTCATCTCCCGCACCCATTCAGGGGACGATCTCTGATTGGGAACCGGACGAGTGGAATGATTATATTTACCTGATTGACCCTGGAAGCTGGTCCCGGCTGGCGGCATCTTACCAGGGGACGGTTCTTGATTCTTTTCAGATCGACGAGCAGGGGCGTTTTGCCCTACCCGCCGGGCGCTTGCCACGGGCCACCGAACCACAGGTTTGGCAATTGGCTCTGCAGCCGGAAGGATCGGAATACCTCAATCAATTAACCAATGAAGAGCCCGATTCTTCCAATTACTTTCCGCTGGTTTATCTAGAGGGAGAGCACATTCAGATTGAGGCCGAGGCCCAGCGTTTTCAGGGTAGTTTTACGATCGATCATCCTTCGGTTGCGAATGCGGCCATGCTGCAATTACGGGATATTCGGCACCTGGCTTTCAAAGAATATCTTCAGGAGAAGGCTGCAGCTAATGGCCTTTTGAAGCAAGAAGAAGCCCTGTTAAATTACCAAAATAAACTCTTTGCCTTTGCGAAGCAGACGCCCCAGCTCCTACCCGCCCTGACGGCCATCCGCTGGGCCAGTATTGATCATTATTACGAACGCGTACCCGAGGCACTATTTGCCCAGGCACAGAAATGGAAGGCTAAGGCCCCTAATCATCCCTGGGTACAGGAATTGGTCGCCCGGGCCGATCCGGACCAATTACCGCTCATGATTGGCGAGCAAATCCCAGATGCTATCTTGCCGATCTTAAATGGGGATACTATAGCCATCCAAAACTTGTTGGCGAAGGAAATCACCATTCTTGACTTGTGGGCTTCCTGGTGTGCACCTTGTCGAATTGAAAACCGCGAAGTCCTCGGACCGCTTTGGGAGCAATATCATTCCAGGGGCTTAGGTATCCTTGGGTATGCACTGGAAGCCGAACGGAGTATCTGGTTGAGTGCAATGCGAAATGATAATGCCGACCGCTGGCCCCAGGCTTCCCACCTCAACGGAGATGACTCTCCTTTCTTTCAGACCTTGGGCATTCGGACCATTCCTGCCAATTTCTTAATCGATCAGCAGGGGAGAGTCCTGGCTAAAAACTTACACGGGACGGAATTGGAAGACTTTATTGTGGATTTTTTTCAGAAAAAACAGGAATACTAAAACCGCTGAGCTTTCTACCTTCGTAGCTTGCTTGTTTTTAGGTTACTAATACATCTAATACTTCTATCTCTTGAAGTGACGCTACTTAGATGAATGGTAGATTTGTGAAAAAAGGGGGGTGCCATCCTTTGGCATCGCTCTTTTCTTTTGATCATTCAACAGACATAAATGGATGCTCAGGACGTCTAAAGTAGAAGTTGTTTAAGAATTTCTGGTGAGATAATTGGTATTGGCTTTGAATGTGTTGTCAAGGGCTCAGTGAGGAGTTTTTAAACAACTTCAAAAAGAAAGAATGCCAATGCGTATACCGAAATGAACTATTTTAGAACCAAAAATGAAAAATTACGGCTACGGTATCTTAATTCTTTGTGGTCTTTTCTACCTGAGTAGTTGCCAGGAAAGGCCTTCCTCGGTCGCCGATCGCGATCCTACTGTCAAAACATGGGCTTTTCCTTACTTCGAAAAGGTAGATAGTCTAAATCCTATTTTGACACCAGAAGAAGATCAGCAGTTTAGGGATCCGATTACGGATAGAATAGTTGACTGGGAAGCCCGGAATGTGCTGAATCCTACGGCGGTGGTCAGGAATGACTCCGTTTTTTTACTCTATCGGGCTCAGGATGCTACGGGGACTTCCCGGATTGGTCTGGCGGTCAGTGCAGATGGGCTGCATTTTATAAAGCAAGCGGATCCCGTCTTCTTCCCTGACCAGGATGCCTCCAAAACTTATGAATGGAATTATAAGAAAAGTAGGGCCCCCGAAGACTGGCCCGACACTTGCAAGACCTGTCTCTTTGATGGGGTAGAGGATCCACGCATTGTACAGGCCCCTTCCGGAAAGTATGTTATGACTTATACTGCTTACGATGGGAAAACAGCCCGCTTAAGTCTGGCTACTTCGGATGATTTACTGACCTGGGAGAAGCACGGTCTGGTCATTGATCCGGAACAATATCCCGATCACTGGTCAAAAGCGGGCGCTATTGTTGCCGAATTAATAGAGGGTCAATTCATTGCCAAGAAGATTGAGGGTAAGTACTGGATGTATTTCGGAGATACGGACTTATTTATGGCGACTTCAGATGACCTAATAAGCTGGGAGGTAGCCGAGAATGCCGAGTCGGGTGCGATGATCCGTGTACTACATCCGCGTATGGGATATTTTGATAGTCGGCTGGTAGAGCCGGGCCCACTGGCCATTTGGCGAGATACGGGCATTCTGTTAATCTATAATGCGAGTAATGCTGCTAATTTTAACGATCCGGACTTGTCGAGGTTCACCTACGCAGCGGGACAGGCCTTATTCGATCCACAACGGCCTTTCCAGCTCATGGATCGTGCTGATGATTATTTTATCTACCCGGATAAAGCTTACGAAAAGGTTGGAGAGGTGAATGAAGTATGTTTTGTGGAGGGGCTGGTTTATTTCCGCGAGAAATGGTTCTTATACTACGGTACGGGAGATTCAAAAATAGCGGTAGCGGTCTATACAGAATAAATTTAAAATTTCCCTATTTTGAGCATTCACCAAAAAAAATTGGGTGTATGTCTTTAATCTTGTTGTTAATAAGTGTTGTGCTTATTGTTGTGCTGACGGCCCGTTACAATCTGCATCCTTTTTTAGCCCTGCTACTGGCTTCTTTTTTCTTTGCCTTTAGTTCGGGGATGTCCTTTGAGGTGATCCTGGACAGTATCAATACGGGCTTTGGCAATACCCTGGGCAGTATCGGGATGGTCATTCTTTTCGGGATTATCATTGGTGCTTTTCTGGAGCATACCGGTGCAGCTTTTAAACTGGCGGAGGTTGTTCTTCGTATGATTGGGAAGAAGCGAGTACACGGTGCCATGGGGATTATGGGCTTTCTGATATCTATTCCGGTTTTTGCCGATAGTGGTTATATCCTCTTACACCCGCTGAATAAAAGCTTATCAAAAAAGGCCGGACTGTCATTGGCGGGGACCGGCGTTACTTTGATGTTGGGGCTCATGCTCACCCATGTACTGGTACCCCCGACTCCTGGGCCCATCGCGGCGGCGGGTATTATAGGTGCTGATGTGGGCCGGGTGATGATCCTGGGACTGATCGTTGGCCTGGTTAGTTTGCCGGTGGCTGTACTATACGGTAAATACTATGCGGGCAAAACCTATATTGATCCTAATCCTGAGGTGGATGGTGAGGATATTGTCAGCGCGACTAAATCGGCGCCCGGGGCATTTCAGTCTTTTCTACCCATTGTGGTACCCATCATTTTGATTATTGCCAAATCTATCCTCGAGCTTCAATTAGGTGATGCGCTTCCGAATCGTTGGCAATCCACCCTGATCTTTTTAGGGACACCGGTTATTGCTTTGTTTATTGGTATGCTGCTGGCTTTTACACTACCCAAAAAACTGGAGCAGTCGATGTTTTCGACTTCGGGTTGGGTCGGTAAGGCCTTGCTCGATGGCGCTCTGATTTTACTGATAACGGGAGCAGGCGGTATCTTTGGTAAAGTGCTGCAGCAATCGGGTATTGCCACGGATATGCAGAATTTACTTTCGGGAGTGAATCTGGGGATTTGGCTACCCTTTATTTTGACGGCGGCGATCAAGACCGCCCAGGGCTCTTCGACGGTAGCCTTGATTACGACGGCTGGCATTATGGCTCCCATGATGGTGGGGATGGGCTTTGAATCGGAATGGGAAAAGGCCTTAATGGTGGTATCGATTGGTGCGGGAGCGGCCGTTGTGCCGCATGCCAATGACAGTGGTTTTTGGGTCTTCACCCAGCTGACGGGTATGGATATCAAAACCGGGTATCGACTCTACACCTTTGGTGGTTTCCTCACGGGGACCTTCGCTGCGTTAATGATCTTTATCGTTTCCCTATTTCTTTAGATTTCTTTCAACTTTTGCTAGTTTGGCCCGTACCTAAGCATTCATTCTTACATAAACGGATTACTATGTTTTTAAAAAAGTCCCTTCTTTTTTTATTCCTATTGGTGTACTGCCTTACGGCAAAAGCCAATGGAAGACCCCATTTTCATGCGGAGCAGGGTATACTCCTCAGTATCGATGGAGATATTTGGCGGGGAGCCATCGACAGAAAAGGGAAAGTGAAAAAATGGGAGATCCTTGTTCAGGATCCGGCAGAGGACCGACAACCAGTATGGATGCCCGATGGACAATCCATACTTTTCTCTTCAAACCGAACTGGGATTTATCAATTATATCAGTTGAACCTGAACACCAATAATTTGGAGGCTTTTGCTCCACAGCCTGGTCATCAAACACAGCCCACGGTTGACAAGAGCGGTACGGTAGCCTGGGTACAGGGACTTGGTCCGGAAGCCCGGTTATGGTTGCAACCTCCTGGGGATTCCGCCGGAATGGTAAAAGGAAGTCAGGGCGGTCATAGCCCCGCTCTGTCTCCAGAGGGGGAAGCGATGGTTTTTATCCGTAATATTGGCCCTAAGCAAGAACTTTGTCTATGGTTACTGGAAGGAGAAATACAGGTGTTGTCGAGTGGGCAACCACCCGCCTTTCCCGCTTGGTCACCGGATGGTACCCGCATCACTTATACCCGTCGTGGACCGCAAGCCGGCGTATATCTCACTTCGCCAAAAGGCGATTTTCATAACCTGATCGTCGAGGGCCGCTATCTGGCTTCCTGGACGGCCGATGGGGAGCAATTGGCCTTATCAGAACTGGCCGCTGTGGCCCCGTATCATAATGGGGATCAGGATCCTGATGGGCAAGGCTACCTGGATAATCCTATTCTGTCCGCAAAGCCCATCAAATGGATAAAAGCTCCCGTACTTCCGGTTTCCACTTTTAGTGAAAGCTGGAACTTGCCGGAGCGGACCCTGAGCCAAAAACTAAATCGCCAGTTCGCAGAAATTACGCAAGTTTTAGACGAAGCGTTTCAAAGCGCGCCAGCTGCTCATCAAGACGAATGGGGCGCACTGAAAATTGCTTATGTCCAGCGGCTGAAAAGGGTAAAAACGGAGGAAGAGGGGCAGACCCTTTTGTACGAATTATTAAAAGAGCGTCCCTTTTTACGGGAAGAAAAGAAGGGTAGCGCTGGCGTATCTAGTGCGCATCCTTTAGCAAGTGCGGCGGGAGCAGAGATTTTAGCAAAAGGGGGTAACGTGGTAGATGCGGCGGTGGCGGTATCCTTTGCGCTGGGGGTAGTAGAGCCGGATGCCAGTGGTATGGGCGGTTACGGCGAAATGCTGCTTTACCTCGAGGATATGGAGGCACCTACCTGCATCGAATTCCTCACGCGGGTACCGGAGGCAGCCAGCCTGTCGAACGGCGCGCTGGATCCCTTGCCCAGGGGCGGACCGATTATGGTGAATGTCCCTGGCACCGTTGCGGGAATGGAGCTGGCCTGGAAGCGTTATGGCAGCCAACAAATATCCTGGGCGGATCTACTCCAGCCGGCCATCCGGCTGGCAGAAGAGGGCTTTGTACTGGATGCCTCTTTGGCGACTACTTTGTACAAAGAGCAGGCAGAATACCGAAAATACCCATCGAGTTATGCTCTTTTCTTTGAAGATGGAGAACCACTGGGCCTTGGGGATACCCTGCGCAACCCCGATTTAGCCTGGACCTTGCGCACACTTGCTGATAAAGGAGCGCAAGCTTTTTATAAAGGGGCGATTGCTGATAAGATGGTGAAGGATTTACGCAGTTATGGTAATGTAATGACCAGGGCCGATATGGCGAGGTACTACGCCGTGGAAAGAAAGCCAGTCCAGACTACTTACCGCGGGCATACCATTTATTCTGGACCGCCGCCCGTTTCGGGGGGCGCCGGACTAATTGGTCGTTTAAATCAACTGGAAGCTTTTCGAGAACCTGGTTCCTATCGGGATGATCCCGCCGCATTACACGCTTTGGTAGAAGCTTGGAAATTAACGCCTTCAGGACGGGGCAAGATTGCCGATCCCGGGCTGTGGCCCGTTGATCTATCCGCTTTTGAGGATAAAGCCGCCGCACAGCGCCGCTGGTCGACCTGCTTTGATCCCACGCAGGCACTCCGTCCGGAGCGATCCTGTGCGGATACCCGCCACTCGGCTTCTTGGGGAGCGACTAAGGTACTGGATGCGAAATCCAATACGGGCACCACGGCTTTTGCGGTAGCAGACGGGGCCGGCAATATGGTCTCTGTGACCCAGACCCTAGGCACCTGGGGCGGAAACTTTTATGTCACCCCCGGGCTGGGATTTTTATATAATGATAAGCTGGGGTCTTACGGACGTAATAAGGAGGGATATAATGCACGGATCCCCTTTGCGCGTAACGTTACCTCCATTACGCCAACTTTAGTGTTTAAAGGCGAGGAAGAAGAACAGGCACCCTTATTGGCAGTAGGGGCGGCGGGAAATGCCTGGATCACCTCAGCGGTATACCACATTGTCACCGGGGTTATTGATAACCAACTTTCTCCCCAGGAAGCGATTGAGCAGCCACGGGTACTGGTCGGTGCACGTTTTGACCCGAAAGACCCCTTAAAAATACAGTCCGTGCGAATACAGGCCGAGCAGGGCTTTTCCCCAGCCGTAATGGAGGGTATGATGAAAAGAGGCCACGAGATTCAATGGATCTCAAAAAGAGGACGCTTACGCATGGGCTATTCGGCGGCCGTTATGGTGCGGGACGGCCAGGTTATTGCCGGTGCTGATCCGAGAAGATCAGGAGAAGCCAGGGTATTACAAAAACAATAAAGTATATTTATTTTTCTATTATTAAAGGTAAGGAATGGGGCATTAATAAAATGTACAAGATTTACGCAGGTGTTTTGCTGTTCGGTGAGGCAAAAAACGTAGGCGATGCAGCGCATCGACGAAGCTTTTTAACGAAACTGGGCGGCAAAGGACAAGTAAAGATGTATAATTTATTATGGACTCATTCCTAAGGAACTAAGGAAGATAATGATGAAAATTAATGTACTCGCTGTGGATGATGAGCCGCAATTTGAGCGTTTGTTACGGCAACGATTACGCAGGGAAATTCGAAAAGGCAAGTTTAATCTTTCGTTCGCGCTAAGTGCCGAGGAAGCGCTTGGCAAATTGCGGGCAGAAGGTCCTTATGATCTAGTATTAACGGATATTAATATGCCAGAAAAGGATGGTTTGGCCTTGTTGCAGGAAATTAAGGAGCAATGGAATAACCAACAAGTTGTGATCGTCTCTGCCTACGGGGATATGGGAAATATTCGGACCGCCATGAATCTGGGAGCCTATGATTTTATCACTAAGCCGATTGATTTTGAGGACCTCAAAGTAACCATTGAAAAAACGGCCAAAGGAGCAGAACTGATCAAAAAAGGAGAGCAAGCTGAAGAATTAGCCCACGAAAACGAGCGGCTGGCCACCATCGATCAGCTCAAAAATGAGTTTTTTACCAATATCGCCCACGAATTTCGGACACCACTTACCGTAATTAAGGGGATGTCGGAGCAGATCGATACCAACGCGCAACAGTGGTTAGAAAAGGCCTTACCCTTGATTAAAAATAATACCCGGCAATTGTTGGATTTGGTTAATCAGGTATTAGAACTACGGAAATTAGCTTCGGGAACCTTACCGGTGCATTGGATACAGGCCGATATTATTGCTTATCTGCTTTATATAGCCGAGAGTTACGCCTACCTGGCAGAGTCCAAAGATATTCAGCTCAATATACATTACCCCGAATCGGAGTTCATGATGGATTATGACGCCGATAAGCTACTACGAATCCTATCCAATCTAGTGTCAAATGCCATCAAGTTTACACCCGCGGGTGGAAGCATTAATTTGAGGATCCAACCGGAAGGGAAGCAGTTTATAATAGAGGTACGCGATACGGGGCGGGGAATACCCAGGGAACAGCAAAAATATATCTTCGATCCGTTTTATCAATCTTCAGATAAAGATTATCAGCAGGGTACAGGTATTGGTCTGGCGATTGTACAGCAGATGACGCAACTCTTAGGGGGAGACGCGTCTTTGGAAAGCACAGTGGGAGAGGGGACTACTTTTAGGGTAAGCCTGCCTATTCATCAGGAGGCTCCAAAAAGTAAACCAGTGCTGGCAAGAACTAAAGCTACCAAAACTAAAGAAGAAGTTTCTTCGGCTATGCCCAGCGGTGATTTACCGACGATATTAATTGTGGAAGATAACAAGGATATCCGGACTTACCTGCAGGTCCTACTCGAAGATCGCTATCACTGTCTGGTAGCAGAAGATGGTGAGCAGGGCTGGTCGCGTTTATTAGAGTCGGTCCCCGATTTAGTCGTCACGGATCTTATGATGCCCAGGCTTAATGGGATAGAACTTTGCAAACGGCTGAAAAAGGATGATCGGGTACGGCACATTCCAGTGATCATGCTTACCGCAAAAGATGATCAGGACAGTCGGCTGGACAGCTTACGGTACGGCGCGGATGCTTACCTGTTGAAACCCTTCGAGCAGGAAGAATTATTTGTACAAATTGAGCGTTTATTAACCCAGCGTGCCCAATTACAGGAATATTATCAGAATCTGGCTCTGGGCAAAGAACCAGCTAAGCAAGAAGCAGAAGATGATTTCGTCTTACAGGTCCGGGATCTGGTAGAGACTAACTTGGATGATGAAGATTTTGGTATCCAGGATATATGTCGATCGGTGGGGGTAAGTCGCACGCAAATGCACCGCAAGCTAAAGTCTATTACGGGCTTGTCATCTTCTCATTTTATTCGTTCTATCCGTTTGGAGCATGCCAAAAAACTGTTACAGTCTTCCGAACTGAATATTTCACAGGTAGCTTTTGAAGTAGGATTTAAAGACCCGAAGTATTTTTCGAGAACTTTTTCTGCTGCCTTTGGAACATCTCCTCAGGACTGGCGCCAATAAATATTTACATTCTATAACAATGAGACGATTATCAATTCTAGTGGCTGTCTTACTGGCCGTTATTTTTTCGGCGAAAGCCCAGGCCCAAGAAGGCGCTTCCGAAATTAGTCAGGAGAGAGCTATAATGCAACTCCAATTGCAGGGTGCTCAGAAAATTCAAGCGGAGGATCCAAACCAGGCTATAAAAATGTTGGTGGAGGTTACCCAGGCGAGTAAAAGATCTGACTGGTCAGAACTTCTGCAGGAAAGCGCCATGCTTCTGGCGAAGCTCTATATTGCCGAAGAGCAATATCGACGGGCCGCAAATGCGGCCGAAGATGCGGTAGAAGCCGGCAGGGCCTTGAAAAATGATGAATTGACCCTCGTCAGTCTGCAATTGCTGCAAGATATTTATGAAGCAGATGGGCGCTCCCGACGATACGATGAAGTAAATGAAGAATACACCCGTTTAAAAACGGCTTTAGACCTGGAAAACAGGAATGAACAATACTCTAAATTAGAAGATACCTACGTGGAAACCACGGCAGAGATGCAGGAAATCATGAAGGATCTGAGCGAAGCAGAAATTGCCCGGCGCTTACTGGAAAATACTACCCTGAATCTGCGTAATGAAAAGCTGGAAACCGAATTGGAACTGGCAGAAGAAGCCAGAAAAGTCATGGCTCTGAATGCCAAAAATAAGGCCCAACGCACCAGAATCGTCCAGATAAGCCTGGTCACTATTTTTATTGTGCTCTTTGCAGCGGCCTGGATCTGGGTGGTGCGGAACAAACGTAAGCAGGATGCCCAACAGGCTTTCTTAAAACAGCAATTGCTGCAAAAGGATAAAATGGCAACCCTGGGAGAAATGACTGCGGGGGTTGCCCATGAGATTAAAAACCCATTGAATTTTGTGAATAATTTTTCAGAGGGATCCATTGACCTGGTGGAAGATTTACAAGAAAGTCTGGAGCCGCACTTGGCCAAAATGCCCGCTGAAGAAAAGGAAGATGTCGCCTTTTTACTCGAAGAGCTTCGTCAAAATGCGCAAGACATCCATAAACAGGGCAAAAGAGCAGATTCGATCATCAATGGTATGATGAATCATGCACGGGGGGAAAGCTCAGAAAGTAGCCTGCAGGATGTCAATACTTTATTGCTGGACAGCTGGGAACTGGCCTACGCGGGCACGGGGGTTAAGTATCCGGAATTGAAAGTAGAGCTTGAACTTTTATTGACGAAAGATTTACCTGATATTCGGATAATCCCCCAAGATATGAATAGAGCTTTCCTCAATATATTAAATAATAGCCTGGAGGCTTTTTCCGAAAGGAATATTGAAAACCCCAAAATCTCCCTCAATACCTCAGAAAGTAATGGTCAGGTATTAATCTGTATTAGAGATAATGCAGGCGGGGTACCGCTATCTATCCAAAAGAAGGTCTTTAACCCCTTTTTTACAACTAAACCTACCGGAAAGGGTAATACCGGCTTGGGGCTTTCTATTGCCCACGATATAGTGGAAAAGGGACACGATGGCTCAATTGAGCTGAAAAGTGATGCGGAACAAACAACAGAAATCCTGATTCGCCTTCCACTGATGACCCGGTAAATCACCAATCGGCACAATAGTCCACCTTTCCGTAACAATAATGCACGCTTTGAAGATGAAAACATACCATCTTTGGAATAGAGTATCAAGTTAGAATATTGATATAGAATTTCAAGGTAGATGGTGATCCTCCGTCCAATGGGCGGAGGATTTTTTATTGGTGCGCCAGGTATGGCGCACGTCTAGCGGGTGCGAGTCCCGTGTTCGCCCGATAAGGGGAAGAACTTGCCGAGCGGCAAGGTTGCTATTGTGAAGTAGTTGCTGAAGGAAGCCGAAGGCAAAGCACTGGCCTGATGAACAAGAATCGCATAAGAGGCGTGCTATCTGGGTGAGGAGTCAGCCGAGGTCATAGTACCGAGCCAAACCACTGTCAATGACGAACCGTGTTGTTTGCAGCGACATTTGAGAGGGTAAACGGGAAGGACCAAACCTAAAATTAGGAAGGATGAATTTAATAATAGAGTCAGGATCGGAAAAGATAGGAGTAATGGTTGTGAAGCCATTAGCTCACGAGGGAGGTATGATTCGGAAAATCGGAAGTAGCTCATGAGTATCCAAGATTCGACTAGGATGATTAAAGGAAGCCGTCCAAAGACAGATCAACTCATGGAGTTGATCGTTAACCAATTCAATATGCATCGTGCCTATAAGCGAGTGGTCAGCAATGGCGGTTCAAAGTGCCTTCAATGACAGAGGTGCTTGGTGGAATGCGGGAGCCTCCCACATGAATCTGGCTTTTCCCAAACGGAACCGTACGTCTAAATGACTATCTTTGTTTTACTCTACTCGATTGAAATGTAAAGGAAGCGTTAAAATGCAGAAGAAGTGCCTGATCTTAAGACAATTATTTTACTTTAGTAAGGTAATTCTATAATTATGCTTAAGCATTTCTTATTTCTGGCCCTCTTTTTATTTACTGCTCCACACCTGTTTGCTAACCAGTTGGATAGTATTCCCTTATTATTTCAGCAGGGTATTCACGAAATAGATCACGTCAGCTATACGGTGAAGGAAGGAGATCGTGAAATGACCGTTCAGTTTTGGTATCCATCCGATATGATCAAAGCCAGCGAAGCTAAGGCAGAGGTTCCCATTTTCGATAAACGTCAGTTTTCGAGTCTTCTCCAACGACAACAGCCTTTTCCTAAACCAAAGGCTGGAAAGTCCTTTGACATACGCCAACAGATTTTAGACGGTGGTGAAGTAGACCGTCCGGTACTGGTTTTTTATTCTAATCTTGGTTTGGATCGACTGTTTACCGTTTCGCTTTACGAACGTTTGGCCAGCAATGGCTTTGTAATTATCGAGATTGATCTTCCTGAAATCGGCTTCTCTGCTGCCTAGTTTCGACTATTGCTTAATGAATTTTCCGCGTTGATAATTACCGGACTGCTGCCTGATCAGTACCCAATAAGTTCCGGTGGGCAATTCTCTGATAACCAATCGGTTGTTTTTTTTGATTGTTTGAGGTGAAAATATTTGCCCCTGCTGACCAATGATCCATATTTCATCAATTGGAGAGGGAAAAGGCTCTATCCATATCTGTTCGGAAGCGGGTACTGGGTATAGTTTAAGTTCTGGAGCATTTTGGAGTATTTGTCGAAGGTGGCTTATGGTAAGCTGTACTTCCGGCGCCACCCGAATAAGTCCATTACTGCTTCCTCCTTCCTGAATGAAATGCTGCTGATTGGTTTTTAAATTATAAAGCCGGTCAATGTGTCCCGTAGGCCAGGTAATAACGACGGAGTCCACCTGCTCAAAAGCACGGCATCCAAAAGTCAAAGTTTTGGAATTTTGGCCCATAAAACCGTTACCACAGTTCCGGTATTTCATTTGATAAAGGGATTCGGCATATACTTCGACCCGGGCACCCACGGCATCGCGGTTACTTTTCTTACCTTCTAATTGCAGCTTAATCCACTTGTGCGAGCCTCCCCGATTGATCCAGCAATGATGAAAATTAGGTGGATTATTTTGCACCATAATGTCGGGATAACCATCCTGATTAGCATCACCAATGGCGTTAACAAAACTACGGGCAGAGTCACCGGCCATACCCACTTCAGGGGTTTCAAAAGTACCATCCCCCAGATTTTCGTAGAAAATACTGGTACGATTGCTCATCGAGGCTATTTTCATGGTACCACTTACGTAAAGGTCCAGATCACCGTCGTTATCCGCATCCAGGAAGTTAGAGGCCCAGCTATGGCCGTAGTAAGCGACTCCTGCCGGCTCGGCTACTTCGCTAAAAGAGGGTAAATCAAAATCGGCTCGGATACCGTCGTTGCGTAGCAGCTTATTTCCAACCGGTGTATTGGTAACGTAGATATCCTGCCAACCGTCATTATTGAAATCGCCCATATTGACACACATGGCATTCATACGCAGATCAGCATTCGTGAGATCACCCACGGGGGAAAACGTACCACGACCATCATTAAACAACAAGGTATTGTAGGTCAGTTTGTCGTTGGCGGTATAAATATCGAGCCACATATCGTTATTGATATCAATAAAGCCGGAGCAAAAAGGCACCTTATTTAAGTCGGAAGTATTGGTTGGTGTGCTAACATCTACGAAAGTCCCGTCTCCCTGATTGCGGAAGAGCTTATTATATTTATCGGGGGTGATATCTTTGTGGGAACCAAAATACAAATCCAGCCATCCATCGCGGTCATAATCCCCCCAGATGGCACCGTAGGTATATTCATCGTTCATGGGCAGCCCCGCTTTTTCGGTAATATCTTCGAATTGGAGGGCACCCCGATTTTCATATAGTCGATTCGGAGCATCGTAAGAAGCTACAAATAAGTCTAGATCACCGTCGTTGTCAAAATCTACCCAGCTAATCTGTTTGGCTTCATCCCGGTGGGTGACCAGCGGGAAGACGCGCTTAAACCTCCCTCCCTGGTTTTCGTAGAAATCGATAAACTTTCCCTTGGGGGTGCCAATCGTCAGATCATCCCAGCCATCCTGATTGAAGTCTACAAAGCTTACGCCGTTACCTATAGAAAATTCGGTTTTGAGGCTGCGAATACCCATTTCTTCGGCCTGGTTATCAAAGTGGATTTGTGCCAGGCAGAAGATTGGTATTAGAAAGAAACTGATCGATAAAACAGGGCGGTTGATCATTGCATTTTTATTCATCTATAAATCTTTCACGCAGCGAAAACCCGTATGGTTGAGCCCGGTATCCGTTGTGGAGCCCATCCTTCGGGCGTTGCGGTAGCCCGAGCAGTAGCTTTCATTACATAAGAAGGAGCCGCCACGAACTACCTTCTCCTGCTGGTAGGGCATATTGGGGTTATAAGAACGATTAGGACCATCGGTATTCGCCTGGATGGCCTCGGGACGTCGATAATATTCAAAATCAAACCAGTCGCTGCACCACTCCCAAACGTTCCCAGCCATGTCGTAAAGTCCGTAGCCATTTGGTGCGTAAGAAGCAACTGGAGCACTTAGGTAATGGCCGTCTCTTAATTCATTATCGTAGGGAAACATGCCCTGCCAAAAATTGGCCTTAGCTTGGCCCGTATTTAGGGCTTCATTACCCCAGGGGTAAACCATGTTTTCCAGGCCGCCCCGGGCTGCCCATTCCCATTCCGCCTCCGTAGGTAATCTTTTTCCCGCCCATTGAGCGTAAGCCTGTGCATCTTCCCAGCAAACCTGAACGACGGGATGATCCATGCGGTCCGTAATATCACTATCGGGACCTTCTGGATGACGCCAGTTGGCACCAATGGTCCAGCGCCACCATTGACTATAGTTATTGAGGTTGACGGGTTGGTCCGTGGCCTGAAATACCAGGGCACCGGGCTGTAGCAGACTATCGGGTGGCTTGGGCGTCCCCGGAGGAAGTTCCTTTTTTATTTCTTCCCAAAGGATGGGCCGCTCCGCGACCGTCAGGTAGCCAGTAGCTTCCACAAATTCCGAGAATTGGCGGTTGGTTACCTCCGTTTTATCCATATAAAAGCTACTGACTGGCACTTCGTGTTTAGGGAATTCGTTGGGATCGGCCTGCTCATTGTCACCGCCCATGCTGAGCGTACCCGATGGGATGAGCACCATCCCACCGAGCACTTCGGCATTTGATGGTCTGGGTGCTTCACTCGGCTTGCTATCTTCTGTATCTACCTCCATTTGCTTAGGCGGTTCGGAGGGCGCTTCATTTTGGCAGGCGGAGAGCACCATCAGGAGTAGGGGAAATATCCAAAAGTATAAGTGTCTTATCATTTGTATGTAATTTTAGTAAAATTCTGTTTTACAGTTCGCTGAGTCTTAAAAAAATAAAAATCCAGCAAAATCATGTGCCGTGCTTACCTTATCCATGTGGCTATGTAGTCACATGGCCATTTGGCCACATAACCCGACCACCTGAATATTCCCGCGTCTCAGCCATTTTAGCGAAGTCGTCAGGAAGAAGCCGTTAAAAAGCTGGCCTTGTCTGAGTGAAACCAAAACCCCAGGCTTACCGACTATGCCAAGTTTACACTACTATTAAGTTTAGCATTCCCTATTTCGCACGAGTTTGCCGCATTTAGGGTTTACACAGGTAGTCCGCCTTAGGCGGATTAAGAAATGGCTAATCCTAGCGGGGAGTTTTGGCTTCTTTTTGCGGTCAAAAAGAAGATGCACTAAAGGGCAAAACTATGATCACTAAGCAGCTTCCCAATATTCATCCGCGTTCTGGTGTGCGACAACTCATGGGCATTTCATCTGTTTAATCATTCACTTGTGTGATGTTATGATTAAATAAAATCATACTCGTTTCATAAAAGTAGTTTGTAAGATGCAAGGTACAAAAAATAGGAATATTCCCCCAGGCGTCCAGATTTTCTCAACCGGATCAACCCTTGATCTGGAGTAGAAAAGAATCTCAAAAATATTCAGGGTTAGAATGATCTTTTCCTCAACATTCCTTGTTTTAAAATAGTATAAAAATAATCCCTATCGGAATAATAGGGATTATGAATAAACCTTTTTTTACAACTCAAAAACAAAAACGACTATGGCAATCCGATTAGGAGAAACCGCCCCTGATTTTAAAGCACAAACCACCATGGGAGAAATCAACTTTCACGATTGGCTGGGGGATAGCTGGGGACTTTTATTTTCTCACCCCGCAGATTTTACACCGGTCTGTACGACCGAGCTGGGACGTACAGCGGCCCTGGCGGGGGAGTTTGCTAAAAGAAACGTGAAGGCGATCGCCTTAAGTGTGGATCCACTTGATTCGCACAACAACTGGATCAAAGACATTGAAGAGACCCAAAATGTGACCATGAATTTTCCGATCATTGCCGATTCGGATCGCAAGGTGGCAGAATTATACGATATGATCCATCCGGAAGAGGATGCTAAGTTTACCGTTCGTTCGGTATTTATCATTGATCCTAATAAAAAGGTGCGCCTGACCCTGACTTATCCTCCAGCTACGGGGCGCAACTTTTTGGAGATTCTGCGAGTCATTGACTCCCTGCAATTAACGGAATACCACAAAGTGGCCACGCCAGCCGACTGGAAAGACGGAGAAGATTGTGTGATCGTACCATCGATTTCATCAGAAGATGCCAAAGAAAAGTTTCCGAAAGGATTTACAGAAGTGAAGCCTTACCTGCGGATGACACCGCAGCCGAATAAGTAGATTATTGGGGCTCCACCCTAATCGAAAAGCAAATATAAAGCGAGATCGTTCTTCATGGATGGTCTCGCTTTTGTTGTTTATCAGGTAAAGTTTGTAATTTCAGCCTCTTTTTGTTCACCAAAACACCCGACTAATGTTTAAATCAAACATTACCATCCCACTAGGCTTATCTCTATTATTTCTGGCTTGTCAGCCGATCATCCTTATAATTGGCAGGTGATCGGATCTTTGGAAGACTTGCAGAATGCCACACTGCAAGATGTTAAGACGTTTTTCAAGCGTTGGTACGTCCCCAATAACGTTACCCTGGTGATCTCCGGCGATTTTGATCAGGAACAAGCGGAGGCCTGGATGCATAAATACTTTGATAAAATCGCGACGGGTGACCCCATAACAGAACTTGCCAAAAGGCCAGGCATAGTAGAGGAAGAAATCCGCCTCTATTATGAAGATAATTTCGCCCGCCTGCCGAGTTTAACCTTAACCTGGCCAACGGTAGAATTATACCATCCGTATGCTTATGCCCTGGATATCCTCAGCGAGTACTTAACAGATGGTAAAAAAGCCCCGCTTTATCAGGTTTTGGTAGAACAAAAAGAACTGAGCTCCCGGGTATCCATGTATAACCTAACTTCTGAACTAGCAGGGCAATTGAGCCTTAATGTTCGAGCTTATGCGTACAAAGCCCCAGGCTTACCGACTATGCTAAGTTTACACTACTATTATGTTTAGCACTCCCTATTTCGCATGAGTTTGCCGCATTTAGGATTTACACAGGTAGTCCGCCTTAGGCGGATTAAGAAATGGCTAATCCTAGCGGGGAGTTTTGGCTTCTTTTTGCGGTCAAAAAGAAGATGCACTAAAGGGCAAAACTACAATCACTAAGCAGCTTCCCTATATTCATCCGCGTTCTGGTGGGCGATAACTCATGGGTATTTCATCTTTTGAAGCGAATGGTATTTCAGATCAGGATTTAAAGCGGATTAAGGCGGGCCTGGAAACTGACTTTTATAATGGATTATCCAGCGTATTGGGTAAAGGCTTTCAGCTGGCACAGTACAATGTCTTTGCTGGTGATCCGGACTTTATCAATCAGGATATTAAAAACCAACTAGCCGTGAGTAGAGATGATGTGCGCCGGGTGTACGATCAGTATATCAAAGGTAAGCCCTTTATTGCCACTAGCTTTGTACCCCTGGGTAAAAAAGAGCAGGCTTTATCTGATTCTGAACTGGCCGAAGTGGTAGAGGAAGCAATCGTACAGGGTGCTGAAGAAACCTTCGATCCAAATATAAAGGCCGAATACGAGCCAGCCCCTGACCGTTCGTTAGAACCGCCTTATGGTGATTCGCCGACTATTCAAGTGCCGGAGGTATGGGATGCCAGGCTTGATAATGGACTGGAGGTTTATGGTATTGAGAATCGTGAAGTGCCCTTAGTTCAATTTAACCTACTCATTAAGGGAGGGCAGTTAATGGAATCCATGGGGCAATTAGGGCTGGCCAATCTTACTGCAGATTTGATGAACCGGGGTGCCGCCCAAAAATCGCCCGAAGCCCTGGAAGAAGCTATTCAGGAACTGGGGCTCAGATCAATATAAACGCCAGTAGAGAAGAGATTCGCATTTCTGGCAATACCCTGGCACGTAACTATGAAGCGACCCTGGCTTTGGTTGAAGAAATGCTTTTGGAGCCCCGCTGGGACGCGAAAGAACTGGAACTTATCCGCCAGAGTGTTCTGAGTCAACTTCACCAGTAGGAAGCGAACCCCAATGTTATCGCCAACCTGTAATTTAATCGCCTGCTCTATGGTGAAAATGATATCCGGGCCCAAAACCCCCTGGGAACGGAAGCTACGATTAATGCCCTGACTATAGAAGACCTAAAAGCTTTCTATACGGCTAATTTTGCACCTAATATAAGCACGATGCATATTGTAGGTGCGATCGATCAGGCCAGGGCCTTGCGCAGTATGGCTAACCTGGAAAACAGCTGGGCGCAAAAAGTGGTGGAGACTTTGCTTCACAATTAACGCAGGAGCTTAGAGAAGGAAAAGGTTATACCTATGGTATTCGCTCCACTTTTGAGGGCGGAACTACCGCTGGCCCTTTCCAAATTAATTCTGGGGTACGGACCAATGTCACCCTAGAATCTGCAGAGCTGGTTAAGCAAATTTTGGAAAATTATGGACCCAATTATAACGCTCAAGATCTGGAGACCACGAAAAGCGCCCTGACCAAAGGACAGGCGAGGGCCTTCGAAACCAGTCGGGCCAAATTACAGTTTCTGGAAAATATCAGCACCTACAATTGGTCACCGAACTACATCACAGAAAGAGAGAAGGTCCTGAGGGACATGAGCGTAGAAAAAGTTAAAGCCCTGGCGGATGAATACCTCAATCCGGATCAAATGATCTGGCTGGTAGTGGGAGATGCCAGGACTCAAATGGCTCGTATGAAAGAATTGGGCTACGGCGATCCCGTACCGCTAAACGAAATCAAACCCCTTGATCAGTAATAGTCATGAAGGCTAAGCATCTGCTAGCAGGTTTTCCAGTTCTATCTGATAATCGTACTGTAGGTCTTCGTGCAGCCCGTCGATGATTTTCTGAATACGGGCCAGCTGCCGCTCCCGCAGGTTGCGCAGCACCTTACTACGTCGGTAGGTGGGCAGGGAACCTTGTAGCTCATTTACAAAGTGCAGCAGTAATTCTACTTCGGTCGGTTTTTGTTGAGAGTAGCGAATAGCGGTCTTGGTATTACGCAGAATTTTGCGAACACTTTTTTTGATCAAATAGAAAGAAGTAGCGGTGATTTGCTCAAACTGATCCGTAATCTCCTCCTGAATCTGTCGGATGTATTGCTCTTCATCCTGGGATTCGAAAAGTAGGTAGGTGAGGAGTTCTTTGTTTTCTTTTTTGAATTTGGCCAGGCGCAGGGTAAGGGCCAGGAGTTCGGCCTGGGATTTTTCTTTTAAGGCTATTTTCAATTCTGATACTCGGGCCGCTTTCATAGAGTTGTGCTTTAATGCTTAATAAAACTCGTCATACTTATTTCTCCTTTCTCCGTACGCAGTTGAAGGTAGTAAGTTCCCGCCGGTAGCTTTCCCAGGTCTATCGAAGTTTGGGAGGCCCGCGTGCTTAGCCTTTCTAATATTCTTCCTGAAGTATCCAGTATAGATATATGAATAGTAAGAGGAGATGACTGGTGGATGTTCAAAATATCGCTGGTTGGGTTAGGGAAAATAGTAAGATTCAGGTCTTGTAACTGTACCGTTTGTACTACCGTACTGGTGAGTTGGATTTGGTCTAGTTGCAGAGTGCCGGATAATGCTTCCTGTTCTGCGACGATCTCCAGCCGATCAATGGCAGACCAATCAAATGCTCCAATGGGATTGTGCCACTGCCCATCCCAGGCTCCGTGTTCGGTGAAATCTTTAAGGGGAAGTTGCACGTGGTGCCACCGGCCATCTTTGGGTAGTTGAGCATCTGTGATGGTGAAGCGGTTCCGCCAGGGTTTATCGCCCGGGGTATTCGTTTGAGAATCTACAAAACGAACATCAAAACTGCGGCCGACCTGATTAGATTTTGCGTAGAATTCTAATTGGTAAGCTGATGCTTCCAGATAAGAAAAGTTTCGATTGGGCTGAAAATCAAAGCTTAAGGCGTCATACTGTCGAGCATCACTCCAACGGATAGCGTAGTTGTCGGCAAATGGCTGACTGTCGTCAAAAAAGTCGAGCGTACCACTAGTCGAGATGAGGGCATTAATGTCAGCACCGGCATAATCGTCGTAGATCAATACGCCACTACTATCGATTTTAGATCCGGGCGGACTTTGAGTGACTTGGGTGAAGCCAACTGCTTCCAATAGCTCTAAATTTAAATCACTTTCAAATTGGCCATCGGAGCCTGACTCGAAGACACCAAAGCCACCGTGGTAATCCCACATGGTCCAGGCAATGTTTTTTTCCGTAAGGTAATCGCTTACCAGGGCGTACCAGCGTACGCGATCCTCCGGCTGACTATTATTTTGGTAGACGCCAAATTCTCCACAGAAAATAGGGACTTGCCGCTCGTCGCGGAACCGTATGGCGATATCGATCAACTCCTTTACCCTTTCGGCATTACCCTCAGACGAATAGCCATTGTAGGCATCATTAACCCAGGTACCTCGTAAGTCACTCGGCAGCCCGGGCATGGCACTGGTAGTGTAGGGAAAGGGCACATTACGCAAGTTTTCCATTGAAGGGCCTACCCAGGTCGCTCCCTGATGGGTAAATAGGAAGGGATCGTAGAAGTGGAAGGTGTAGATTAGGTTGTTGTCCTGGTAAATGGGCATTTCCTCCAGGGCCAGGTAGCTATTCCAGTCGGCCCCACCTATAATAATGGTATGACTAATGTCGATCTGTCGGATGGTCTGTACGATGGATTGTTGGATGTTGTTCCATAGTTCGTGGGAGATACCATGCGGCTCGTTGAGTATTTCGTAGTAAAGATTTTCGTATTGATCTTTATAGTGTTGGGCCATCTGCGTCCAGACCTTCTCCAAAATAATCCCTACATCCGGATCGGTATTCTCCGCCGGATCGAATGTGTGGTTATCCAGAATTAAATGAAGATCTAGCTCCTCGGCCCAGCTTACTGCCTGGTCAAGAATTTCCAGGAAAATGGGATCGAGCTGATAATCCGGTGCCCCATTGGTCATATAGTGCAGGTTGATCGGAAGGCGGATTACATCACAGCCCAGGCTTTTAATTTGCTCAAAATCGGTTTTACTATATCGACGGTAATTAATTTCACGGGCACTACCTGCCTGTAACCAATTGGTTAGATTGACCCCTTTTTGAAAGGGGAGTTCCTGGGCTTTCGCCCAAAAAGGAAGGCCAAGGAGTAAGAAAAAAAATAGCAAACATTTCATTTTTTTAACTTTTTACGACGTTTGTCGTAGAAAAACTTGACATTACGACATGTGTCGTATATATTTGTAGTGTACAAAGATGAAAATAAGGTATTCTACTCAAAACACACAGTAAAATGTCCAAGTCCAAGAAATTCGAACCGAGCGATGCTGAACTAGAGATCCTGCAGGTCCTCTGGCAAGAGCAGCCGGTATCGGTAAAAGTCGTACACGAAGCGCTACAGGCCAGCCGGGAGGTAGGCTACACCACGATTCTGAAGCAGATGCAACGCATGTTGGACAAAGGAATGGTTAAGCGGAATAAAGAAGGTAAGACCCATTTGTATTCCGCTATTCCTCAACAATCCGATATTCAGCAGACGCTGACCAGTAAGCTTGTGGATAAGGCTTTTAGTGGTTCGGCCATGAAGATGGTCATGCACGCGCTTGGACAAGGCAAAACCTCACAGCAAGAATTAGAGGCGCTACAAGAATGGTTGGATCAACAAAAAGAGGAAGACCAATGATAGACAATCTAATGAATAACGCTGTGATTACTGCGCTAGGCTGGACCCTGGTACATTCTTTATGGATTGCCCTGGTTTTTGCCGGAATCACCCGACTGTTTTTTACGAAAGTGGATGCCAAGCGGGCCCTTTTACGCTATCGGATTAGTCTGGGTAGCATGGTGGGACTCTTGGTTTTAACTATAGGCATCTTTGTACACTACTACACTTCATTTGAGGCACCCGAAGTGGCCCTGGGACCTGAGATAAGTATGCAAACGAACGAAACGGTGTTTCTGGATTGGGAGCAGGTGGCTCCGACGGAGTCCGCTAGTCCCTGGAGCTGGTCACAAGTGGCCCTTCAGCTGGAGCACTATTTTCCGATACTGGTATTATTATGGCTCTTGGGTGCCACCTTTATGGGCGTACGACTGGCGGGTAGCTGGTGGTATTTGCACCGCATGGGTACCCAGGGCCTGCAAACACCCGACGAGGAGTGGACACGACTGTTTAATCATCTTTGTACAAAAATGGGCGTCCGACGTCCCGTTCGGCTGTACTGGTCGGAGCGGGTACAGGAGCCCGTCACTCTGCGGCACATCAAACCGATTGTGCTGTTTCCACTGGGATTACTGACCCAACTCAGTCCTGAGCAGGTAGAGATCGTGCTTTTACACGAGCTGGCGCACATCAAGCGCTGGGACTATCTGGTCAACTGGGTACAATCCCTGCTGGAGCTTTTATTTTTCTATCACCCTGCGGTCTGGTGGTTATCCGCCCAGGTGCGGACGGCACGGGAGCATTGTTGCGACGATCTGGTCTTACAGGCCGATCAGCAGCAGCGTATGCTCTACGCCCAAACCCTGACCCAGCTATCGGTGTATTCACTCAACTTTAAATCAAAATTAGCCATGTCATACAGTGGAAATAATAATCAATCATTCACTTTTCGCGTAAAGCGTTTATTCGGTCAGGCCGATCAATCGAGGATGGGGCAGAAGCCTATTTTATCCGGCCTGTTGGTCTTGGCCTTTATGGCCCTGATCATGCTGAATTCCAGTAATGTATTTGCGGAAAACCCTACACCCGATAATGCGGAAGAGGCTTTATTAGCGCTCTTGGATCCAGAGATTCGTAATCTGGTTTTGGATGAGGAGACATTAATATTAGATACCATTCCTGTTCAGAAAAAGGAAAACTCATCAGAAGCATCCGCTTCTCTGGAAGGAGTTACGCCTATTTATTTCCTTGACGGAAAAAAAATAAGTAAAACGGCTTATGATCAGTTGGGAATCACTCCAGATCAAATTAGCCGGGTAGATGTCAAAAAGGATGCAGAAATCGATGGTATTTCTTATCCCGAAGGAGCGGTAATGATCTATACCAAAGCTTACGTAGCCGAGCAAGAGGGGCGATTGGTAGAACCAGATGATTTGGTAGAAGGCAGCAGGACCCTATTTGGAGTAAAGCCCCTGATTATCATGGATGGAAAACGCTTAGGTTCTGGTAAAGAATTACTGGAAAAAATCGAGCCGGAAAAAATTGCCACCGTTAATGTGTATAAAGATGAAAAGGCGATAGAAAAATTTGGCTCGGAAGCCCAAAACGGAGTGGTTGAGGTATTCACCAAAGATTACCTCGCCAAACAGAAAAAAGAAAGCCCAGCCATAGATGCCAAACCCCTGATTATCCTTGACGGAGTACGGCAGGGCTTTGGCAAAGAAAAACTGGAAGATCTGATATCTTTTGACATTGCCAGCATCAAGGTTTTGAAGGGCAAATCAGCGACAGAAAAGTATGGGGTAGAAGCAGCAGAAGGGGCCATCGAAGTATATACCATAGCTTTTGACGTCAGTCAGCAAACAAAGGAAGAAGGTAAGACTGCTGCTACCACGGTACAGGGATACCGACGCACGACAGAAACAGAAGGAGAGGTTCCGGCATCTAAGATAAAGGTTAGGGGTATCCGGAAAGCGGAGGATGGAAAACCTCTGTTTATCATCGATGGCATTATTGTGGGGCGCAGCACAACCGATGAGGAGCTCCAGAAAATGAAACCGGCAGATATCGAAAGCATAAATGTACTCAAGGGAGAATCGGCTACTAAGAAATACGGAGATGCGGGTACGGAAGGTGTGGTGGAGATTACCACGAAGAAAAAGGAGCCAACCACGACCAGCATGAAGATGGGGAAGGATTTGAAAAAATCGGTCTTCAAGTATGGTCCAAAAGGTTCTTTGCGAAAAATGAATCCTCTGGTCGTACTGAATGAGAAAGCTGTTGGTCGTGCCAGTAATGTAGGCAGCAAATTTAAAGAAGGGGAAATGGACATGATTCGCTTCAGCGGTCCAAGTCCTGAATTGCTATTTCGCTTCGGAAAAGAAGCCGGTGAGGGTGTCGTTTTCGTAACGACCGATGTAGAAGCTAAAGCGGTAGAAGCTAAGGGCCTGGACGATTCTATGGTTTATATCAACGGAGAAAAACGTGGATTGTGGAAAGAAGTGAAAGGTAGCATCGACAAAACGCAGATTGCTTCTGTCAATATCTACGGTAAGGAAGTCTTACCCGCAGAATATGCGGGATCTCCCCACGATGTTGTACTGGTCACCTTAAAGGATCAGATGCAAAAAGGCGATGGCCGTGCGGTAGAATTAAGTTTTCAAGGTAAGGCAAGCATTGGTAGTCCTGATGAAAAGCCCATGGAAATGGATGCAGATGATTTCACTATGACCCTGAAAAACTTGCAGCCAGCTAATACGGATGGGGA
>Ga0209938_1000354_pt1 | contig 25388 bp, 21 predicted proteins | sample SalPonR2_C_D1_MG_FD_185708 | JGI IMG/M metagenome (GOLD analysis project Ga0209938, IMG submission 185708) | Salt pond soil microbial communities from South San Francisco under conditions of wetland restoration - Salt Pond MetaG R2_C_D1_MG... ... | reverse complement strand
AAGCACCATGTACTCTAAATTGTTTTCTGATAACACAGCGACTCTGTCACCGGTACTTGCGCCCAAATCATTTATAAAATATTGTGCAGTAAGATTTGCCAGATGATTAACCTGTGCGAAGGTATACTCCCTTCCGGTTTCATATTCTTTAAAGGCTACTTTGTCCGGATTATAAACACTCCATTTTTTGAACCAATCGAAATGTTCCATTTTATCTTTTATATTTTGCATGCTATATTTTTTGATGCTATTCAATTCTAACTTCCATCAGGCGGCCTGAACCATCTTTTTTCGTTTTGTAATACGATGCACAACAATACCAACAATGGTACTTAAAACAATTGCTGTAGAGGCTGCAATTGCCGGGTTGCGCACTGTTCCTTGCAGGTATTTTGTAAAAAATCCAAGATCTAATCCATAATTCTCAACAAAAACCGGCAGCACATAATATACGCTAAAATGTATAAAAATAGATGTTAAAGTAGCCGCTAAAGGTGCTCTGTAATCAACCTCTTTGAGAAAAATGCCGAAAAGTACCGGGATAAAAGCTGCTGAAAAGTAAGCATAAACACCGTTTTGGGCCAAAATTCCAACGCTCAGTTTAGGCGAAACAATTTGTTCCCATGAAATAACTATGGTGATTGCGGCCAGTGCCATAATTGCAACCTTATTGATCCACATTAATTGTTTCTCGCGCAGGGCTACGGGGCTTAAACGCTTAACAATATCCGAAGTAATGGTGGTTGAAACCGATTGGATGAGCCCCTCGAGGGTAGATAAGCCAGCTGATATAAGCCCCAGAATTACAATCAAACCAATAATTACAGACACCCACCCCTGCGAAAAGGCAGCCACCACATAGGCAGGAATTATACCATCATTTTTTAATGCTTCTCCCTGAAAAGTCAGATCAGGAAATGTAATACGCGCATACAGTCCGGCAAAAGCCACTATAAAAAACAACGCTTCGGCAGCTACCGCAATTGTCAGAAACTTATTAACCTGCTTTTCATCTTTCAACAGCAAGGATTTTGTAATAATGTGTGGCTGTACAACAACAGCAACACCCACTACTATTTGGGCGAATATAATTTCATAAAAGTCCCTAAAAAGCCAGCTCTCCGGGTTTGTCGCCTTTACAAGCACAGGATCAATACTTCGCAAACGCTCTACAAAAGCATCTATACCTCCCTTAAAATGCTCATAACCTGAAGTGAGTAAAATAATGGCAACCACAAGCATCACGATAGCCTGAATAGAATTGGTGTAAACCATAGAATTTGCGCCACCAAACATCATGTATCCAAACACAAAAATCACCAAACCAATTAGCACATACATCTCCTCCACATTAAGCGCTTTGCTAAGTACTTTTGTAATGGCCACCACAATTAAAACTATAAAAGTAATCATGAGCAGAGATAAAAATGCCATGATTAATGAATATGTTTTGCTGTTGTATCTGTCGCCTATCCATTGTGCCAGGGTTAGTGCCTTAATTTTTTGTCCGTATTTCCGAAAACTTTTAGTAAGCACTACAAGTGAAACCATGGCTGCAAAAGGAAAGAAAACACAAAAAGAAAGCACCCCGCTTAAACCATAATTGGCGATAAAACCGGGATTTACAACAAAAGTAGCGGCGCTTGTAATAGAGGCTGCCAGCGAAAGACCTACAGCGGTGGGTGAAAATTTGATATTGCCTACGGCAAAATCAGCTATAGACTGGGTTTTGAGCGCACCCCTGATTACAAAAAATAAAATAGCACCAATGTAAAGTGATATTAAAATCCAGGTTCCTATGATAAAAGATTGCGTATCCACGGTATAAAATTTTGTTGATTAATAAATAAAACTTGCTCCGGCAAAGGCTAAACCTCCACCTGAACCAATAAACATAAGCGAATCGCCACGATTTATTTTCCCGGCTTGTAGTGCATCTTCAAAAGCCAATGGAATACAGGCTGATCCCGTGTATCCATAATAATGCATGCTGGTTTGTGCCATTTTGTGGGGTAATTCCAGTCGGTCCATGGTTTCTCTGATACTGTTAATGTTAATTTGCGTAAGAAAATACTGGGCATAATCCTTTAAATCTGTACCTGCACGACCACTGAGCTCCCTCGCTATTGCAGACCAGGTTTCAGGGTTAATTTCAGGAGGAAACTTTTTGGCAATTCTTAATAAATGGTCTCCTTTTTCAAGTGCTTCATGATTCACAGGCTGGGCGGTTCCCCCGGCAAAAATACCCATGTAATCGTGATATTGCCCATGGGTAATTAGCCTGCTGGCCTGAAGACCACGTCTACTATTTTTTTCTCCTTTCAGAATAAATGCTCCTGCTCCATCGGCAAACAAATTGGCTGTTTTTTTATCCAATTTATTGATGTATTTGCTCATGGCATAGGCTCCAATTATCAATACAGTCTGGTATTGTTCATCTGCTTTGATATACTTTGATCCAACATCAAGAGCGGTTACAAAACCGGCGCATGCTGTATTGATATCAAAAGTACCTGCATTCCTTAGACCTAGCATATGCTGCACTTTCGATGAGGTCGATGGTGATATAAACTCAGGCGTATCTGTCGATATAATGAGCAAATCGACCTCATCGGGTTTCACATTGCCACGCTCCATTGCCTGGCGTGCGGCAGCAGCCGCCAAATCAGCTGTAGATTCATCTTCTGCAGCCCACCTGCGTTCATAAATCTCCACAAACTCTTCAAGCCAGTCACTTACATTTTCGCCCAACAATTCATCGAAATAACTGTTAGGCACAACCCTTTCAGGTACATACATGCCATTGGAATGAATTATTGCATTTCGCATGTTATTAAGTTTTAGTTATAGAAATGAGGATAAAAGACTTTAAAACCCTACATCTTTGAGACCGCAGTTCTTGCTTCGGTATATACCCCACGCAATGATGTCTCCGAATTTATGTCATCATCCTCAATATTTATCATTTAAATAGTCATTCCGCCATCCACACTCAAAGTTGCTCCGTTTACATAGCGCGCCTCATCACTGGCCAGGAATAAATATGCGTTGGCAATATCTTCCGGATCACCTAAATGTCCCAATGGCACTTTGCTCTGCATGGTTTCAAGCACATTTTCAGGCATTTTGCGCACCATATCTGTCATGATAAAACCTGGTGCTACCGCATTTACAGTAACGCCTTTAAAACCTAATTCACGTGCCCATGTTTTAGTCATTCCAATAACACCGGCTTTTGTGGCTACATAATTTGTTTGTCCAAAATTTCCATAAAGCGCCACAACCGAAGATGTATTAATGATGCGCCCATATTTATTTTGAGTCATATGAATACCTATAATCTTGGTACAATTAAACACACCTGTCAGGTTTACATCTATCACCTGTTGCCATTGCTCAGGAGTCATTTTTTTCAGGCTTGCATCGCGGGTAATTCCGGCATTATTTACTAAAATATCAATTTTACCGCTCTGAGATATAATTTCATTTGTTGCTTTTTCTACAGCCCCAAGATCAGCCGTATTTACATTCATAAAACGGGCTTTACCTCCTTGATTATTGATTGCCTTGGCAACCTCTTCTCCTTTTTCGCTGTTTACATCCCAAATTATTGTTTCTGCACCTTCACTGGCAAATTTTTCTGCACCGGCTTTTCCCAGGCCATCGGCGCCACCTGTAATAATGGCTACTTTATTTTCTAATCTTTTCATAATTATCTATTTTAAGTTCTTGAATAAACGTATTTAAATGTGTGATAAATTCTTGTGGTTTTTCTATAAATGGGGTATGTCCGGTTTCCTGCATCACAACCTCTTGAAAACTACCTCCGTGTTCAGCATACTGTTCTAGCACATATCGTGTTTGGCTAACCATTGGTTGTGATGGGTAAACCTCAGCTCCCGGGTAATCAGGCAATAATCCAAGCTTTCCCAGAGTGCCGGGATCAAAAACAGATTCATCGCTTACAACCTCATCATCTGCTCCCCTCACCCATAGCACTTTAAACTTTTTTTCTGCATAAATAAATGCACTGGCCATGCCGTTCAAATATTTTGGCGATGCAGCGTTCATGGGGCCATAAATACCAGGTTTTACAAATGGGAAATTGGAACTTTTATAAAAATCGCCCGGGTAATGCTTTTCTCCAATCTTTTCCTGAAAAAGACTTTCCAGCAACTCTTCTATATTGTCTGGCACAAACGGAGGCCTCCAGTAATAGCGGTTTATTACTGCTTTTGGGCTGGCATTTAAGTCGGCCAGGCTACGGTCTTTTTTTATCAATCTTTGCACAAATTCAGGGTTGACAATACCACCACCGGAACCAGCAAAATCTGGCATACAGGGTTTGCCATCAACACCTTTTGTGCCTCCAAATCCATATGGCGAAGCAGGATTAACAAGTGTAAGTGATTGCACTTTCTCTGAATAAACAGAGGCGAAAGCAAAAAGCATTCCTCCGCCTAATGAATGCCCCATAAAATGAGCCTGTTCTATTTCAAGCGAGCGCATTAAAGCTGCAATATCCTCCACAAAATCGTCAAATCCCCTGGTAGCATCCACAACAGCCGCCTCGCTATGCCCATAACCTCTCATATCTGGAGCTATAGCGCGATATGATGCCGGCAACCTGCCCATCAGTTTCCGCCAAAACACCGATGATGAGCCATTACCGTGAATAAGGAACAGAACCGGTCCATCGCCGGCCCGTTCCAGGTAATGCATTTTTATACGATTACTATGTAAAAAATGTGATCGCACCATAAAATTTGCGCTTGTTAAGTATTATGCATTCAAATTTTCAATAATAAGTGCAGAGCCTTGTCCTCCACCAATACAAAGTGAAGCCAGACCTGTTTTAGCGCTGCGCTTTTGCATCTCATAAATAAGCGTAGTCAATATTCTTGCACCACTTGCTCCTATTGGGTGCCCCAACGCAATTGCGCCGCCATTCACATTCACAATCTCAGGATTTAGCTTCAGATCCTTAACCACAGCAAGTGACTGTGCAGCAAATGCTTCATTAAGCTCAATCAAATCCAAATCATCAACTGTCATATTTCCACGTTCGAGTGCCTGACGAGTGGCGGGTACTGGTCCATATCCCATAATCTTTGGATCTAATGCTGCATTACCGTATGATTTTATACGCATAAGCGGCTTTAAGCCTAAAGCTTCTGCTTTTTCAGCAGACATTACAATGAGCATAGAAGCGCCATCGTTGATACCGGAAGCATTTCCAGCTGTTACTGTTCCATCCTTTTTAAATGCTGGTTTAAGTTTACCCAATTTCTCAGCGGTAGTTCCATGGCGAGGGAATTCATCCGTATCGACTATTATTGGATCACCTTTACGCTGTGGAATAGCTACAGGAACAATTTCATCTTTAAAACGGCCATTGGTTTGAGCAGCTTCTGTTTTTTGCTGTGAATGAGCAGCAAATTGATCCTGCTCCTCGCGCCCGATATTCCATTGCTCAGCAATATTTTCAGCAGTTACACCCATATGGTAATCATTGAAAATATCCCATAAACCATCTTTAATCATGCTATCCTCAAGCTGGCCATGACCCATTTTATAGCCAAAACGTGCCCGTGGCAGTATATATGGAGCGTTAGACATACTTTCTGTACCTCCGGCCAGTATCACATCGGCATCGCCCAGGGCAATGAATTGAGCGGCCATTATAACAGACCTTAACCCGGACCCACAAAGTTTATTTATGGTCATAGCAGGTGTGGTTTCAGGAACTCCGCTGTGAATAGAAATTTGGCGGGCCACATTTTGGCCCTGCCCGGCTGATAAAATATTTCCAATAATTGATTCCTGAATTTCTTCCGGAGCAATTCCGGCACGCTTTATAGCTTCTTTTGCAGCATGCACGCCCAAATCTACAGCGCTCAAACTGGCTAATCCGCCTCCAAAAGAGCCTATTGCTGTGCGTGCAGCAGATACTATTACAACTTCTCTCATAATGATCAATATTTTAATTTTTGATGTGAAATAAATGTAAAGTCGGTAAACCAACAGAAAACCAGAATTTATAAGTAGGGCTGACTAAATAAAAAACACAAACAACAGAGCCTAATAACCCCTTGAATAACTTAATCTTAACTACATAACCAGTCACACTGACTAAAAATAATAAGCTAATGACATGGCATGCATTGTAATTTATTTATCTAAATACTATCTTGCACAGAAAACCTATAGTATGCGCGCACAACTTGAGAGCTTTACAAATTTTGCCCATGCCCTTTACCCGCACGAGATTCATTATTTATTAGCAGATAATCATTTGCAGGGAGAAGATTCTCTCAGGATACTGCAACTCATACACTATAATAGTCAGAACCCGGCAAACAGATTACCATTTGATCCTTCTATTGATAAAAGGAAATACTCCAACCTCAAGAAATGGATACAACAAAAGTTGGAGCGCCTGGATGTGGACCGATTTTTTGCATGGATAAAGGATTTGGAACAAAAAATTATGACAGATGCTATTTCAGCCGACGAAGAAAAAGCACTAATACAGTACCTGAACAAAGTAAATCCCAATCAATATTACTTCCCGCAGTTTTACGAATTGGTGCAAAACTTTCGCGATTTTTTGATTATCCGGATTCGCATGATCTACTACACGCAGGTTTCAAATTTTCTGGAAAAACATCAACAGCTCTATAAACGTATAGTTGCAACGAACAACAAACTGAATAATGCCAGCTTCGACATAATACAACAATACAGCTCATCCACACAAGAATCGGAACAATGGATAAAATTCCTTACCAAAACATTCCGTAATGAGCACCTTGATGGTTACACCCGATACCGTGCTGTGGTTCGTTTGCTATATGTTTATTATAATTATCGCCGGTTCGATGATATGAAAGCAATAACAGATGAGCTGGACAGGGTACTCAAATCACCACACTTTTACTCCAAACGCATACTGGCAAATTTTTATGCCAATCGCGCTATGATGCACCAAAAACGCGGAGAGCTTGAAAAAGCAGCCGAATACGGTTATTTATCGGTACGCCAAAAAAACAGTGACTACCTGTTTTATGTTAATAACCTGTGCGGTATCTTACTAAAGCAACAAAAATACAAGGATGCACTGAAGCTAATGCAAAATGCAATTATTGAGCTAAAAAAGACTAATAGCTTTTATAACCGTGTGGGATTTGTATCATTATACCTGCGTACACTAATGCTAAACGGGAAAGTTGAGCAAGCAGAAAGCTATGGTGAAACATTTAGTCATACCTATCGCAAAGAGATATTTGAGCATCGCTGGCACACATTTTACACTGCATATTTGCAAACTCTGCTGGCACAGCACAAATACAAAAAAATACTCACCACTATACGCCGAAGCCACCTGGTAGATAAAGAACGGGAATTTCTGGGCAAAGCCAGATATCTTCCCACCATACAATGGTACTATTGGGTTAGTTCCTATCTAGAAACAGAAGCCAATCTCCCTGATACCCGTGAGCGTCTGGTTCAATCAATCACTGAAATGAAAAGGAATAAACATAAAGAAAAGAAAATACGGGAACTCATTGGCGAAGTAAAACCGCACATACCGGATATAATAGCAAACAAAGAATTTTCTGTTTGAATTTCACACAAGCATGAATTTCTATACAAAAAATTAAGCACCGATTACATGTTAAGTTATATTTGCATATTTGATTGGAATGCTTTAAAACATTATATTTACCCAAAATTGAACTATGGCCTTGGATAAAATAATAGAACTAACAAACGCCGATATTTACCACAAAGACCATCTTGTGATGAGTGATGTAAACTTTACGGTTAATAAAGGTGAATTTGTCTATCTAATTGGGAAAACAGGTACAGGGAAATCAAGCCTGCTTAAAACTATTTATGCTGAAATTCCTTTGCAAAAAGGAGTAGGAAAAATTGCAGACTACGATTTGGCCAACTTAAAAAAGAAACAAATACCATTTTTACGCCGCAAAATTGGTATTGTATTCCAGGACTTCCAGCTACTTACCGATCGTTCAGCAAATGAAAACCTGACTTTTGTATTAAAAGCAACGGGATGGAAGAAAAAAAAGGAAATGGAACAAAGAATTCAGGATGTACTTGAGAAAGTCGGGTTAGGTTATAAAGGCTACAAAATGCCACACGAGTTATCTGGTGGCGAGCAACAAAGGCTATCAATTGCACGTGCATTGCTCAACGATCCCGAAATTATCCTGGCCGATGAGCCCACAGGGAATCTCGATCCCGAAACATCAGGAGGTATAATGGAGCTGCTTTTTGAAATTAAAAATAGTGGCAGGGCCGTAATCATGGCAACACACGATTATGAAATGCTAAAAAAATTCAGCGCACCAACCATGAAAATTGAAGATGGTAAACTCAATGAGCGGGAGAACAAAATCATTGAGTTCGACAACCTTTAAAATGTTTTACTGCATAGGAAAAAATTGAAAGGAATTATAATGTCTATATTAAGCTCGTCTATTCATATCACAAAGCGATTTTTAGATTTTCTACTCAAAACATCGGGTTTAGGGGCCGAGGCAACAGAAGAGAAAGGGAACCCTGAGTATATAGAAAAAATCATTAATGACATTGGACTCAATATAAATGTAAAAGATGAAGATCTGGACAGAATACCCAAAGACGGACCATTTGTTACAATTTCTAATCACCCGTTTGGCGGAATTGATGGTATAATTCTGCTTCATTTACTTTTACGACGCAGGCCCGATTTTAAAATCCTGGCCACCCCAATCTTATGGAAAATTTACCCATTAAGCGAATATTTCATCCGATTTGATTCGAGCCAACGCCGGTCAGAAGTAAAACCAAGCATTTCAGGTATGCGACAGGTTGTCGCCCATATTGGCAAAGATAAAGCATTGGGTTTCTTCCCTGCAGGCGAAGTGGCAAGTTATGATGCTGATACTAAAATGGTAGCAGATCGCAGATGGAAAAGCGCTTACCTTAAACTGCTTAAAAGCCTTGAAATACCCATCATACCAATATACTTCCAGGGTAAAAACAGCAATTTATTTCATATGGTAAGCTCAATACATCCGATTCTGGGGTCGGCCGGTGAGTTTTTTGGCAAAAAGAAAGAGATCCGTGTACGTATTGGTAGCCCAATTAATGCATCTGAAACCGCAGGAATTGATGACCTGGATAAATACGGCCGTTACCTGAGAGCAAAAACATACGCCCTTGAATCAGAAATCGAGGTCAAAAAGTTTTTCAAAACTGCCCTGAAACGCGAAAAAGAACCAGCCAAAATTATCGATGCAGTTCCCACAGAAACTATTAAGGAAGAACTTAACCGGATAAAGGAGTACGAACTGTTCACCAGTGAAAAATACACTGTTTATTGTGCCCCTACACTTCTGATACCCTACATACACCGGGAAATTGGCCGCGTAAGAGAAATTACCTTCCGTGCAGTGGGCGAGGGAACAAACCGTAGCATTGACATCGACGAATTCGATCTTTACTACAATCAGCTCTTTATATGGGATAACGAAGAAGAACAACTCGTTGGCGCTTACAGGGTAGGCAAAGGCAAAGAGATAATAGCCCAATTCGGAGTAAAAGGATTTTATACACGCAGCCTGTTTAAAATACATAAAGATTTTACACCTATACTCAAAGAAAGCATTGAGCTGGGCCGTAGCTTCATAACCGAACCTTATCAACGCAAACCAATGTCGCTTTTCTTACTCTGGAAGGGCATTTTGTACTTTTTACTCAAACACCCCGAATACCGATACCTAATCGGACCGGTGAGCATAAGTAATCAGTTCTCGAAATTTTCTAAAGATTTAATCATAAAATTCCTCAAACAAAACCATTTTAACCACGAACTCGGCAGGCTCATTACACCACGCAAAAAATTTAAAGTGCAGTCGCGCTACGATACTGACATCGTGCTTGAAAACACACGCAACGATATTAACAAAGTCGATCGTTTCATCAGCGATATTGAGCCCACAAATTACCGTATGCCTGTATTGCTAAAAAAGTATTTAAAACAAAACGCCAAAATCATTGGATTCAATATCGATCCTAAATTCAATAATGCGCTAGACGGCCTTGTGATTCTTGATCTTTATGAGGTACCATTTAACATGATTGAATCGCTGTCGAAAGAAGTAAATGACGACAGTATTCTGGAACGTTTTAAAATGACTGAAGACGAAAAACGTGAGGAAGAAGAAGTTAAAAATACCAATAGAGCCGAGCATCAAAAACAAAAATGAAAAAGATAAAAAAAGGCTTTTTTACGTTTGAGCCCATCATTGTATCCCTGGATTTTTTTCTATCTTTGTTTTCGAGACGTTAAGATATGGAAAATTACATTGTTTCGGCACGTAAATACCGCCCCCACTCTTTTGACACAGTGGTGGGACAGCGTTCTGTTACCAAAACCCTTAAAAATGCAGTTCAAAATAACAGGTTGGCACATGCCTATCTGTTCTGCGGACCAAGGGGTGTTGGTAAAACAAGTATTGCACGCATTTTTGCCAAAACAATCAACTGCCTCAATCCAACCGAAGACTTCGAGGCATGTGGAGAATGCGAATCATGCCAGGCATTTAACGAAAACCGCTCATACAACATTCATGAGCTTGATGCCGCATCAAAAAACAAGGTAGAAGATATTCATGGACTCATTGAGCAGGTCAGAATTGCACCACAGGTCGGAAAATACAGCGTTTACATCATCGATGAGGTGCACATGCTCTCAGCATCGGCCTTTAATGCATTTCTTAAAACACTGGAAGAGCCACCGGCGCACGCCATATTTGTACTCGCAACAACCGAGAAACACAAAATTCTCCCCACAATTATTTCAAGATGCCAGGTTTTTGATTTTAACCGAATTACGGTAGAAGAAGCGGTTGAGCATCTTAAATTTGTGGCCGAAAAAGAAAATCTCACTTACGAAGAATCTGCACTACATGTAATTGCCCAAAAAGCAGATGGCGGAATGCGTGATGCTCTTTCGATATTTGATCAAATAGCCAGTTTCTCAGGTGGAGGTATTAGTTATCAGCAAACCATTGAAAACCTCAATGTGTTGGACTACGACTTCTTTTTCCGTATCGTAGATCATAGCCTTGCCAATGAAGTAAGCGAACTGTTTCTGATTTACGATGAAATCTTACAGAGAGGCTTCGACGGACAACATTTCATTACAGGCCTCGCCAAACATTTACGCGATCTGTTAGTAAGTAAGAACCCCAACTCGCTGAAGTTACTGGATGTAAGCGGCGATATACGGGAAAAATACCTTGAGCAGGCGCAAAAATGTCCTATACATTTCCTCTTTAAGGGACTTAAATTACTATCCGAAGCAGAATCGCGCTATCGCACTTCAAAAGACCAACGCCTTACTGTAGAACTCTCACTCTACGAATTGGGAGTAGTCACCGTTGAAAAAAAAAAAGTAGTTCGGACGTAGGCAATTCATCCGAAGCAGAATCGCGCTATCGCACTTCAAAAGACCAACGCCTTACTGTAGAACTCTCACTCTACGAATTGGGAGTAGTCACCGTTGAAAAAAAAAAAGTAGTTCGGACGTAGGCAATTCAACTGTTACAACTAAGGGCAGGCCAACAGAGAAAAAACGCAAACAGGTTTATAAAGCGCCCAAAAGTGTTTCGCTCAAAAAAGAGTTGAAAACCGATGAAAAAGATCGTTCCCAGCAAAATGTTGAAGAGCCGGTTACAAAACCTGAAGAACAACAGCCAACAAAAGAAGAAAAACAGCCAGACAAAGCCTTTAATGAAATATGGAGTAGCATCGTAGAAACGCTAAAAGATGACGGCCCGCGCATTAATGCTGCCATTCAACAAGCAAAACCTCAACAGTTGGCAGACAACAAAATTCTCATTCATATTGGAGCCGAATCGCACAAAGATTTGTACAAAAAATTTGCGCATAAAATTATAGATGTACTGCGGCAACAAATGAATAACAAGGATCTCTCATTTGAATTTAAACAAGTAGAGAATGAAATTGAAAGCAAAAGACCACTTACAAATGCAGAAAAATACAAAAAACTGAGCGAGCACAACCCTGCATTGGAAGCACTACGCAAAAAATTCAATCTTGATATAAAAAATAACAATTAGACCAAAACTTATTTAAAAAGAAATGGTTATTGATAAAAAACACGGTTTTATTTACGAACCAAATTCATAAAAATTCAACATAAAACATTTATTCTATGCAAAAGATTCAAGTAAAAAATCCGGTAGTGGAAATGGACGGGGATGAAATGACCCGCATAATATGGTCTTTTATTAAAGAGCGATTAATATTTCCGTACCTCAATCTCGACATTAAGTATTTTGATCTGGGTATTGAAAAACGCGATGAAACCAATGATCAAATTACTGTCGATGCAGCCGAAGCCATAAAAAAATACCATGTGGGTATAAAATGTGCCACCATTACACCCGATGAAAAACGTGTTGAAGAATTTGGACTGAAAGAAATGTGGCGCTCACCAAACGGTACAATTCGTAATATTGTTGGTGGCACCATATTCAGAGAACCCATTATGATCAGAAATGTACCAAGGCTCGTTCCCGGCTGGAAAGAGTCTATTGTGGTTGGCCGTCATGCGCATGCAGACCAATACAAGGCCACTGACTTTGTGACCAAAGGTAAAGGAAAACTAACCATTACCTTCACACCCGAAGATGGTGGCGAACCTGTATCAAAAGAAGTTTATGATTTTCAGGGAGATGGCGTAGCCATGTCGATGTACAATACCGACGAATCTATCTACGGATTTGCGCGCTCAAGTATGAATAAAGCACTTGAGAAACAATGGCCACTGTATTTGTCGACCAAAAACACCATACTTAAAAAATATGACGGAAGGTTTAAAGATATTTTCCAGGAAGTTTACGACAACGAATTCAAAGACAAATTTGAAGAAGTTGGTATTACTTACGAACACCGTCTGATTGATGATATGGTAGCTGCCGCGCTAAAATGGGAAGGCGGATTTGTATGGGCCTGCAAAAATTACGATGGCGATGTGCAATCAGATACCATTGCACAGGGCTTTGGCTCACTCGGATTAATGACATCAACACTGTTGACGCCAGACGGGAAAACACTTGAAGCTGAAGCTGCTCATGGTACGGTAACACGTCACTACAGGTTGCACCAGCAAGGCAAACCCACCTCTACAAACCCAATTGCATCTATTTTTGCCTGGACAAGAGGACTTGAACACCGCGGCAAACTAGACGAAAACCGCGAATTAATTGATTTTGCACATGCGCTGGAATCAGTCTGTATAGATGCAGTAGAAGATGGTAAAATGACCAAAGACCTGGCGCTACTTATCCACCAGGACAAAATGACCAAAGATGACTATCTTAACACCCAGGATTTCTTAAACGAAATAGACAACCGTTTACAATCAAAATTGAATCAATAAATTCTAATCTTAAAATCAAACACCTATGTTAAGCAAGAAAATGCAAGATGCTATTAACGACCAGATTAATGCTGAAATGTGGTCTTCGTACCTTTACCTTTCAATGAGTGCTTACTTTGAAGACAAAGGTCTTCCAGGATTTGCCCATTGGATGCGCCTGCAGGCAGACGAGGAAAACATGCATGCTATGAAGTTTTTCGATTACGTGTATGAAAGAGATGGTCGTGTATTTCTGAAACCCATAGACGAAGTTCCAACCGATTGGATGGACACGCTTACCGTTTTTGAAGAAACGCTCAAACATGAGCAAAAAGTAACTTCAATGATCAATGACCTCATGGAAATTGCCATTGAAGAAAAAGACCATGCAACTCAAAGTTTCCTAAAATGGTTTGTAGATGAGCAGGTAGAAGAAGAAGCTTCAGTAAATGAAATTATCGATCAACTGAAACTTATGGAAGGAAGCGGACATGGACTCTTCATGCTCGATCGTGAAATGAAAGGACGTTCGGCAGAATCAGCAGATTCATCAGAAGAATAGTTTTTTATATAAAATGAGCCGGTATACCACCGGCTTATTTTTTATCATTACACTTCAAAATGCATCCTTAATTTTCTTTAAGATGCATGATGATTTTTTGAGATATCTCCGTGTATAAACGCACCTCCCAGTTGGATAATGATTTTGTAGCCTCATTAATTGTCGCCTCAGCTATTGGGTGTATTTTTGCATACAAGCTCATTCCTTCAGAAGTTAGCGATACAATGCGAGTTCTCTTATCATGACTACAAACACGCTTATTTAACATACCTCTATCCTCCAGATTACGAACAATTCTCAGCACCCTTACTTTATCGTACCCAAATACATCTGATATATTTTTTTGACTAGATTCTCCTTCATGTCGAAGCATTGATAACACACTCCATTGATCAGCAGTAATATTTATTTTTTGGGCTTTGAGTTTTTGCTCAAGTCTATTTCCCAATCCCTTAGAAATAGTATGGGACAACAATCCTAACGATTTTTTATAGGTATATTTCATTTTATGCAAGGTATATCACAAAAATAATAAAATGTACACAACTAATTGTTTTAAACCAGAGGCTAAACCCATCAAAACAATAAAACGAGGTCCGAATGATAAATTGGTTAATTAGCTGTTAAAAAATAAACAACCAACCATGAAATTAGTTTCATTTGTAACTATTTTAATTTACATTAGTGTTTAATTAAACATTAAACCTATCAACCATACGGAAAGCTTAACTTACAAACCAACTAAAAAACAGCCAATTAGCGCCAATGAAACTATTTAAAATTTACTGCCAGGTAATTACAAGTAAAGGAGTCGTTAGAAGGGCTTTGCAAGTTTCCATTATTGTAGGGGCCATTCTGAACCTTATCAATCAAGGGTGGGCTATAACTCATGCTGATTTTAACCATATCAACTACATAAAGATGGCTTTAACTTTCCTGGTGCCATACATGGTTTCAACCTACAGTAGCGCAAAAACAAGACTAACTTTCAAAGTGAACGAAGTTAGCTCAATGGATGCTGTACTGCAGTGCAAATCATGTAATAAAACAAAAATTTTTGTAAATAAAGGAGAAGTGGTTCCGCCCTGTCGAACTTGCGGTCATGAGAAAACCAGGTGGCACATTGTAGAAACAGGCCATAACCAATACCGGCAAATTGAAAATGAGCACGAAAGCATGGCGCTTTTTGCCCAAATGAACCCTGCTCCTGTTTTAAGATTCGATGTAAATGGAAAGATTACCCAAGCCAACACTGCAGCACAAAATGCTTTTGAAGAAACAAAACTGGAAGGTGAAAACATAAGTTCCTATGTTCCGACCATTAATAATATTGACCTGGAAAATTTAATTCATAACGGAGACATAAGAAATTTAACAGCAGAAAACCAGCACGGACTTACCTTCCGGTTTGAATTAAGGGGGCTCCCCCAATATGGTGCCGTGCAAATGTATGGAGCCGACATTACAGAAATTGTGGTAGCTAAACAAGAAGCCAATAAATTCCTCACAGGTTTAGAGCAGACCTCAAACTCCATTATGATTACAAATAAAAATGGAGATATTGAATATGTAAACAAAGCTTTTGAAGCAATATCAGGCTATAAAAAAAAGGAAGTTTTGGGTAAAAATCCACGGTTTTTAAAAACGGGACATACTTCACCTGAAGAATATAAAAAACTATGGCAAACCATATCAAATGGCAAAGTTTGGCGTGGTGAGATGCTAAACAAACGCAAAGACGGCAAAACATACTGGGAAGAATCAACCATTTCCCCGGTTCTTGACGAACATGGCCAAGTTGATACCTTCATTGCCATCAAAGAAGATGTGACCGAAAAACGCCAAATCAAACAAGAATTACGCAGCATGGCCCTGTTTGCCGAACTGAACCCCGAACCGGTGTTCCGTTTCAATAAGCATGGCAAAATAATTAAAGCTAATCCGGCTGCCAATGAAGCCTTTCAAAAAAATAGGGTAGAAAATGTACACATTGCGGATCTCATGCCCGAATTGCAAAAATACGATTGTGCCAAAATGATTGACGAAGAACTTATCGAAACCATTGAAATAAAGGTGCATGACAGGATTTTCCGATTGATAATGCGCGGGCTGACAGAACATGGTGTAGTGCAAACATACGGATCTGATATTACCAAAAAACGGCAAATTCAGCAGGAAGTTGAGAGTATGGCGCTTTTTGCTGAGCTGAACCCCGAACCGGTATTTCGTTTCAATGCCGAAGGAGAAATTTTAAAATCGAACCCGGCCGCTAACCTCGCTTTTGAAGAAGACGATATTACAGGTAGAAAAATTGAAGAGCTCCTGCCCGAAATGCAGCAGTTCGATTGCGAAAAATTCATAGCAGAGGAGAAAATCGAGATCATGGAAGCAACCGTGCACGACCGTATTTACAGATTTATTCTTCGCGGATTACCAGATGTGGGTGTTGTACAAACATACGGTTCAGATATTACCAAAAGAAAACATGCCGAAGAAAAAATACGCAAGCAAAAGCAATCCATCGACAGCAGTATTCAGTATGCATCACGTATACAGGGTGCCGTTTTACCATCAATAGCCAGATTATCAGCCCGGTTCCGTGATAGCTTTGTACTATACAAACCGCGCGATGTGGTCAGCGGTGACTTTTACTGGATGAAAGAAGACAGCACCAGGACCATAGTAGTTGCATCTGACTGTACTGGCCATGGTGTACCCGGAGCCTTCATGAGCATGTTGGGCGTAGCTTTACTCAATGAAATTGTGAACCGTAATCCAGCAACACCGGCAGGAGAAATACTTGACCAACTTAGGAATAATCTGAAAGCTACACTATCACAAAACGACAAAAAAAATGAAGCTAAAGATGGCATGGATATGTCGCTTTGCATCATAAACCACGAAACCAATGCAATGCAATACGCCGGGGCTTATAACTCAATCTACCTCATTCGTGAAGGTAATCTTACAGAGTACAAAGCAGATAAAATGCCCATTGGCGCTCATATTAAAGAAAAACCACATTTTACCAGTCACGACATTCAATTGGAAGAGAATGATGCGGTGTATTTGCTTTCAGATGGTTATCCTGATCAGTTTGGTGGTAGCTCAGGCATGAAACTGAGCAAAAAGAAATTCAAAAGCCTAATTACAGAAGAAAGCCATCTGCCAATGGGCAAACAGAAAGAAAAGCTCAATGAATTTTTCGAAGCATGGAAAGGAGATCAAGATCAGGTAGACGATGTGTTGGTGATGGGCTTTAAAGTTTAATGCATAAACAAAACAGAAGCCCGTACAAAGGCTTCCATTTTATTAATTAATAAAAAAACTTTTAGCTGTAGGCTATTGCCTTAATCTTTCAATAAAGGCAGGCACATACAAATGCAAATCATTCGGGTTGCGGCTCGAAATAATGTTACCATCCTTCACAACAGCTTCATTCACCCATTGCACACCCGCATTTTTCATGTCGTCTTTAATAGCGGGTGTACTGGTGGCCTTTTTGCCATTTAGAATGTTTGCAGAAATCAATACCCAACCGGCATGACAGATTATTCCTATGGGCTTGCCCTGTTCATCTATCTGTTGCAGAAAATGAAGCACATAACTGTAGCGGCGCAATTTATCCGGGGCATACCCACCCGGCACCAGTACGCCATCAAAATCATCGGCATTCAGGTCCGTAAATGCAATATCTGCAGTTGCTTTAAGACCATTCTTGCCTGTATATGTTTTGCCGGCTTCTTCTCCGGCAAAGACCACTTCCACATCGCTTTCGCGTAAACGAATCGCCGGGTACCAAAGTTCAATATCTTCGAAAACTTCATGTACCAGTGTTACGACTTTTTTCGGTTGCTTTGCCATATCATTGAATTTTTAAAATTTTACAATTAGCGATTATTGCATATACAATTTAATATATGCAGGGAACAATTCTGTATGTGTTATAAAACCGGCTTTCGTATTGTTCGAACCGGGCTTTAAGCTGCACCTCCTCAAAGCGTATTTTCAATACCATAACTGCTAATAAAGCCCCCAGGTATATACTATAAAAAATATTTGGCCGATCGATCCAATATGCAAGTATAAAAAGCAAAACAGCAGTATACATAGGATGTCGCACATACCGGTAAGGTCCGGTTCGCACCAACCTGGCTCCTTTTCGCAAGTAAGGAAAAACATTAATACGTGTATGCCGGAAAGCCCAAATTGCCCACAATCCGAACAAAACACTAATAACCAGTATTACCTGTGCGGCAATAGACTCAGGTAATAAAGGCGGAGTAAAAAGTATAAGCCCCAACAATACAAACTGCAATGTTGTGTATAAATATCCCATTTGTCAATTTATTAGTTATGACGCAGATAAGAGTAAATTGTTTTCACTATAATACTTACAATGCAGTAAAAACATTACAATACATTCCACCTCTTTCATGAACCATTCACCTGCCAAAAGTAACCATTAACCGATTTCATATTGTGTAATGAATGGAGTGCTTCTATATTTGTACTGAAATCAAAAAAAATATAAAACCATGACACACACTGAAGAGACAAAAAAGGACCCACAACACTTTAACAAACAAACCTCAAACACAGGAGGAGCAAAACGCCTAATGACAGGAGTATTATTACTTGCTACAGGAGGCTTACTTCTGCTCAGTAATTTTGACCTTTTATCCTGGTATTTAGAAGATATAATTTTCTCATGGCAAATGTTGCTCATCGCCATAGGTTTCATTAGCCTGGCAGGACGCAATTACACCGGAGCTATTATATTATTTGCCATTGGCGGATTTTTCCTATTGCCTGATATCTTCACAAATCTGAGAATCGATTTTGTTTCGGTATTCTGGCCACTGGTAATAATTGTAATTGGCCTTACATTAATCCTCCGCAGGCGCAATTTCATGAGTTCACACCATGAACATTCACACTCTGAAGATTTTATTGATGAATTGAATATTTTTGGTGGTAGTGAGCGAATACTGAACTCTGAATTCTTTGAAGGTGGAAAAATAACCAGCATCTTTGGCGGGTCCACAGTAAACCTGAAAAATGTAAAACTCAAAAACGGCTATGCCGAAATTGAAATGACATCAATTTTTGGCGGATCGAAACTCTATGTACCCGAAAACTGGAACATTCGCATTGAAGCCACATCAATTTTTGGTGGTATCAATGATAAACGACAGTTAGATGTAACAGAAACCGTGAACACCAATACATTAGTGATTAAAGGTGCAGCCATTTTTGGTGGCGGCGAAATATTAAGCTAATGCAAATTTTTAACCCACAAACACCCAAACCCTCTCCCACCGTTATTAGCCTAATATGGACTGCATCAACTGCAGTCCATATTGCTTTTTTATATTTTTTGGCCCACCAACCCATAAAAATGGTCATCATTGATGCGGTAGTCTTTAATTCTCTTTTTGTAATTTTCAGCATTGGCGTTTTTATGGGACTGGAATATGAGGGTACTGCAAAACCCTTTTGGCGAAGAATAATGTATTTATACCTGCCCATGCTGGCACTAATTGTTACTTTGTGGTTGCTGGCATCATATTCAATGCTAACCATGCTTATCGAAGATGAAGATTATTTGCATGCATTAAACGACAGCATTACCTACCGGGCTTTAATTGGTGTCTTCTTGTTTAGCATTGTGGTTATTGTACAGCAACTCATTCACTATTATCGCAACTATCAGCAAAAAGAACTTAAAACCAGCAAGCTCGAAAATGAGCTGCAACGCAGTAAAGTAAACACACTACAAATGCAAATGCAGCCACACTTTCTGTTTAATGCCCTGAACAGTATTAGTTCACTAACATTCGAAGATTCAGAAAAAACAAGGCAAATGCTCATAAAACTTTCTGAATTTCTGCGCTACACAACCAAATACAGTGAAAAGCAACTCGTAAAACTTAGCGACGAACTATCTCATATTGACCAATACCTGGCCATTGAACATCTCCGCTTTGGGGAACGCCTTAAATATGAAAAAAACGTATCGCCAGAGGCTGAAACACGATTCCTTCCCTGCCTGGTACTTCAGCCCGTTATAGAAAACGCCATTAAACATGGCGTAAATCAAAGCATTGACCCGGTTAAAATTACACTCAATGCCAAAACCGATCAGGACAAATTGGTAATTACCATTACTAACACCAAAGAGGGCGAATCGAGAAAAAAGGGAACCGGAACCGGATTAAAAAATTTATCGAACCGCTTAAAAATATTATATTCGGACCGTGCGCGTTTGCACATAGAGAATACAAAAACACTCTTTTCAGTAAAAATTGTGATTCCATAGCCATGATAAAAACTATAATCATAGAAGACGAGTTACCCGCACGAAATGTATTAAAGCATTACCTCTCGCGCCATGAAGAGTTCTCCCTGGTTGCCGAATGCACCAATGGTTTCGAGGGGGTAAAAGCCATTAATGAACATCGCCCTGAACTGATCTTACTCGATATACAAATGCCAAAGCTTAATGGTTTTGAAATGCTTGAGCTTGTAGACCCAATGCCGGCAGTAATTTTTACTACCGCGTATGACGAGTATGCCATCAGAGCATTTGAAACGAACGCCGTGGATTACCTTTTAAAACCATTTGACGAAAACCGCTTTGATACAGCCATCGACAAGGCTATGAAAAGGATCAATGATGATATTTCACCCGAAATCAATAAGGCAGCAGAAAGCACAGTATCACAACCCCTGGATCAGGTAGTGGTTTCGAGCGGAAACAAAATTGAGATTCTTCCCCCTGAAGATATATATATGATTGAAGCCCAGGACGATTATGTAATGATTCATACAAATACAGAGCAATACCTCAAAAAAAAGACAATGCTTTTTTACGAAAAGCATCTGGGCGATCATTTCCTCAGAATCCACCGTTCTTATATCATCAACACAAAACAAATAGGCAACATTGAACTGTACGGCAAACAACAATATCAAATAAGATTAAAAAATAACATGACAGTAAAAACAAGTAAATCAGGGTATAAAAAAATAAAGGAAAAATTAATGCTATAATTTTTCAAAAAACATTTGGAGGTTCCACCGAAATCATATTTATTTGCACACGCAATTGAGCAATGGTCTGGTAGTTCAATTGGTTAGAATACCGGCCTGTCACGCCGGGGGTTGCGAGTTCGAGTCTCGTCCAGACCGCTAAAATGACACTAAAGCTTCTGAATTCTTTCAGGAGCTTTTTTTATTTATCGCAACCCCCGGGGGTTGGGAGCTCCGCAGAATAAGCAATCTGTGATTGCTATATTATGCGTGAGTCCACGCATTGCTAGTGAAATTGAAAATTTCAGCAATGCGGGATTCGAGTCTCGTCCAGACCGCTAAAATGACACTAAAGCTTCTGAATTCTTTCAGGAGCTTTTTTTATTTATCGCAACCCTTAAGGAGGTATAGAATCCGCAAAAAAACCATAGTCATCAAGCAGCTTTCAGCAATTATTCACAGATCTGATACAGCATATTTTCCAAAACCTACAATTAAAACACTCAATAAGTATATAATAACCCTCCTATACAGCATGGGCAGTTAAAAATTCTGACAGAATTATGGTATTGATTATAGAACTAAAAGGAAACAAAATTGAAGTTCAAAATCTTCATCTAACAAAATCCATGTTCAAACCACTTAAAAACTCATTAATTTTATGAATTGAATGATCCAATAAGGTACGCTCCGCATGCGTTAGGGTGTTAATATCAAGCATATTATCGGGTGGTTCGTGATTCATAAGGGCATTAGTTTGTATCTGAAGTCTTTTATGCATAAGAAAATTGTATATATAGCTCAATTCTTCTTCCTCAAGGTTATTTTTCAACTTATCTGCAATTGCATGCAATCGGGCAAGTGTATTGGTTGAAGAAAATCCATAATACAGACTATAAATACGTATCCCGCTAACCAACGGAAAAATAATCTTTTTCAAATCGATTGTTTCTGCTTCTATAAAAGGTTTGAAGCGATTGATCGAAGAGGTCATGTGGCGAAAAAACAGTCCGTTTTGAGGGGTAAGTGATTGTAAGTGCTCATGCAATGATTCGATCATTTGTTGGTTTCCATAAACGCTCCTGAAATCGAAAAAAATACTGCTATCAAGTATATTTTGGGGTTCCGGAGATTGTGTCCAATCACTAAAATATTTTTTCCAGGTAGATAAGGACTGGCACCATTTAGGGTTACTTGCCATTATTTCTCCCGGACACCGGTTGTAGCCAATTTGATGCAGGTTATCGTTGACCTTTCGGGCAAAGTGTTGGAAATATGATTTGGCAGCATCACCGTATTCAGAATCTTCAAAAATAATGGCATTGTCCTGATCTGTATAAAGGGTCTCTTCCATGCGTCCCTCACTACCCAGCACCATAAAGGAAAAAGATACGGGTGGTTCGCCCATTTCTTCAATGGCCAGTTCAATGACACGCTCGTGTATGGTGTCTGCCACAACGGAATTCAAATAGGTAATATTCGAAGATTTACTACCCGTTTCGAGCAAAGCATTAATTACGACAGGTATCCGTTTGTGCAATTGGGCTAGCTTGTCGATGGTTTCCGCAGTGTAAATCTCCTTTATCAAGAATCCCAGTGTATTTTGCTGAAAATCGAGTAATTGGTTTTTACTGACAAAACCAACGGCTACTCCAGCATTGTCTCTCACAAGCAAATAAGATATTTTTTGCTGCCAGCATTTAATTACCACTTCAAATAAGGGGGTAGAAGACGGTGTATCTGCAACCGGTGCTGTCATAATAGAAGAAACCGGGCTTTCAAATGGTTTTTGCTCAGCTACAAGCCGGTTTTGAAGATCATTTTGAGTGACTACACCTACAATATTGTATTCAGATGTTACAAAAACAACCTTTTGACCGTAGCGCTTCATTTGTGAAGCAGCTTGCTGCACAGTAGAATTAATGGGTATGGTCAAGTGTGGTCTAACGCTATATGTTATGGGTTGGGTCATTAGTAAAAGCGGCAATTGTAGCTCTCTAGCCAATTCCTTTGATTCCCTGTTAATTTGCTTATCTGGGCTTATATCCTTAACAATGACAATAAAACCTTCTTCTCGGGCATAATCAACTTTTGATATAGACAAAACTACGTCTTTTGGTGCTTTTCCAGGCATCAGTAGATAGGTTTCGATGTTGTATGACTTACCTGGTTGTTGCATGGTATCTTTTACATCATTCCACTTGATCGCAAACAAGTCATCAAACCCAGGAAAAGAACTATCCGTAAACTCTTTGTCCAGCAGTCTGTCCATTTTAAAATTATGGTAAATAACCTTGTCGTTTACCAACATTAAAGTGCCGTCGTTGGATGCTTCCACAAGAGATTTGTATTTTTGCCGTGAGAGTCTCAGATTTTGCTCTGCTGCCCTTCGTTTAAATTCCAATTTAAGACTTTGCCTAATTACGTAAATCCAGGTAATAATGATCAATAAAATAATGCCTGCAGAAATAATCAATAATCTGTTTTTCAAATGAGTTATTTCAGCGCGCACATCTTCAAGGTAAATTCCGGTTCCAATGACCCAGCCCCAAGGCTCAAAACCTTTCACATAAGACAGTTTAGGCACAACACGTGAAGTATCATCTTTCCATTGCCAATAATAGTCGATAAAACCATCGTCATTTTTGCGAACAATTTCTACTGCTCTTACAAAAAGCTTCTTCCCGTGTGAATCTTCATAATCTGAAAGGTCGTGCCCCTCTAATTCGGTTCTGTAAGGATGCATGATCATACGGGGTTGTTGATCGATAATCCAGAAATAATCTTTCCTGGACGGACCATAACGCATTTTTCCAATTTGACTCGCCGCTTTTTTTTGTGCCTCTGATCTTGTAAAAAGGGTGTCTTTATAGTTTTCCTGATGTTCCTTAAGCACACTCCAGGCCGATTGAGTGAGTTCTTTAATGGTTTGTTTCCTGGCATCCATCAGGTTTTTTTCAAATTGTGGAATAATCACAACAAAAAAACTGATGATAAACAACAGAATAGCTAGTATTGCAGGAAGCACAATACTAACAAAAAATTTATACAGACTGTTGTTTGGCATCTTTAATTGATTAATAAGCTAAGATAAAACTATTCTATTCGTCCCGAATGACAAAATATATTTGGTGCTAAATCAAATCCGGATCGCCTCCACAGTATTTTCATTTATGTCATAAACACATAAACCGCCATTGCCCATTGCACGTACAATAGGGGGAACCATAATAACATCTCCTGCTTTGAGCTTATACTTTCGGTTAAAATTCTTCCTGATCACTTTGGAGTCAGAAATAACCATCAAACCAGGATAATGTCTGTGTCCGGAAAAACTATATAATCCACCTTGCTCCGTCATGAAACGCTTGTGCGCATCAAAATCCGGTAGTTCAAAATAAAATCTCTGCTCAGAACCTGTCAAATTAGGAAAAATGAAGTGTGAAAACAATACAGATAAATCTTCATAGGTTTTAACTTTATACTCAGGCAAATTTGAAATAAAGGTTTTCTCTTCATGCGAATACAAGGCACTAAGTTCTTCATGCTCATAAAGCCAAACCTGATCCATTGATTTTATAAGGCGATCCTGAAAATCAAGTTCATACCAATTTGACGGATACTCATAGCTGCTGATTTTAGGCGTATGTCTTGCCGCATGCAAATCATGATTTCCGGCAATAATAACAGTGCAGTTCTCCCTGACCATTTTGAGACACTCGCTGGCATTTCGGCTATCAAAAAAGTCGTGATGCAGGACACTAAAACCAGAAATATCGCCAAGACAAATGATATCATCGCATTTGAGACGCTGAATTTTCTCAAACGCTTTTTTCAGGTTGATAATATCTTCATGTATATCAGCTATTATAGCCAGGCGCATTCATTACTCCTTTTTTTCGGGTGGAAATAATTTCTGAATTATATTACGTTTTTCAATAGGCTTACCTAATAAAATATTCAGGTTGTTTTTTGCTGCAAGATTTCGATCCCACAACTCCAAAGCCTTTTCATAGTGCGATATCGCTTCCCTGTATTTTTCTTTGTGGCGTAAAATTATGCCATAGTTCGTAAGTGCTACAGATAAGCGGCGTTTATTCTCTAATTGTGCCATTTGAATTTCATCAACCCGATTATTCAAATAATCTCTGCGCTTTTCTTCTTTATTTTCTTTCAAACCATTAAAAAAGGATGTTTTAATATGGGTTTTAATGGCACCCTGATCCATTTCTCCGAATTCATCCAGCCATCTTTCATATCTTGAAATCGCCTTTTTCGCTTGCTCCCTGGCTATTTGCAACAAAGAATCTTTTGACAATAAGTTTATACCAT
>Ga0209938_1000351_pt1 | contig 25455 bp, 24 predicted proteins | sample SalPonR2_C_D1_MG_FD_185708 | JGI IMG/M metagenome (GOLD analysis project Ga0209938, IMG submission 185708) | Salt pond soil microbial communities from South San Francisco under conditions of wetland restoration - Salt Pond MetaG R2_C_D1_MG... ... | reverse complement strand
AAAACAATTAGACGGCTTTTGGGAAGTTTATCATATCCTCACTAAGGATATAATAATATTTGGTAGCAAGATAGTATATTTTTATTTCGTATGCAAATAAGCCTTTCCGTTTTTTTAATCCCGCAAGGAAAAATCGGAAAAAAAGATTGTTATTTCAGAAAAAAATAGGGACTCAAGCTGAACCAGCCTACTTGGGCCAGGTATTACTATCACACCCGGCTAAATATTTTTGTCGCTTGTTATTTGTCTTCTGGATACTTTAGCCCCACCTGATGTCGAATGGAGAACAAAACCTCCATTAGGTCTTCGCTAAAAGAAAGGGGTAAAGCTTCACTTTCTTTTTTACCCGCTTGCAGGCAAGCCATCACTTCGGCCGCCTCATAACTATAGCCAATGACATCGTATTCGAAATTAAAATAGCGGGGGGCTTCCCCGGGCAGTAACAGACTCATGGAGGAGGGTTCGTGCCAGCGACTGTGGAGGTAAATGGTCCCCTTTTCTCCGTAGATAAAAGCCTCCGATTTGGTCTCTGACCGGATCGTACTGTGCAAATGAGCCATTTGTCCGGAATCATACTTAAACAAGATCCCTACTTCTTCGTCGACCCCCGTTTCCCCCAGGTGAGCAAAGGCATGGATATCGTCTGGCTTACCCAGCACATTCATGGCCAGAAATACGGGATAAATGCCGATATCCAACAGTGCCCCACCTGCCAAATCTTTGTTAAATAGCCGACTGTCGGGGTTATAGTTTGGCTTAAAGCCAAAATCAGCCTTTACGCTGAGTACCTCCCCGATAGCCCCCTGCTCAATCAGCTCCCACATCTTACGGTGGGTAGGGATAAAGCGGGTCCAGATGGCTTCCATCAAAAAGGTATCCTGCTCTCTTGCTTCGAGAATCATCGCCTGTACCTGCCGGGGATTCACCGCCATGGGTTTTTCACAGAGTACGGCAATCTGATGGCGTAGACAAAGCAGGGTGTTTTCGTAATGGCCAGTATGAGGCGTTGCGATATAGACCACGTCCAGCCCTTCGCAGTTGACGATCTCCTCATAGCTCCCAAAAGCATGGGGGGCCTCGTACTGGCGGGCAAACTCCTGCGCCCGATCCAGGGAGCGGGAGGCGACGGCGAAGAGCTTGGCGTCTGGTAATTTAGCCAGGTCTTTGGCAAATTTGTGGGCGATACGTCCAGGGCCAATAATGCCCCAATTGATTTTGTTTTCCATTAGCGCTAGGCAAAGGTTAAAGTATAAAGGTTAAAGTTCGGCCCTACTAAAAGAAAATAAGGCACTTGTACAAAAACCTATAATAAGTATCTTTATCTCAAAGTAAAGAAAATATATGCAATCCATTGACGATATAGTCATCAACTTTAAGCCAGAGCAACTCTTTTTTTTAAATATTTGTCTGGGGTTTCTGATGTTTGGCGTGGCACTAGACCTGAGCCTGCGGCATTTCCGTGATCTATTTCGGGCGCCGCGCAAACCACTGATCGGACTGTTTTCTCAGTGGATTTTAATGCCTTCACTCACCTTGGTTTTGGTATTTCTCCTACGACCGGCTCCTTCCGTAGCGCTGGGTATGATTTTGCTGGCTTGTTGTCCGGGGGGTAATGTATCGAATTATGCCGTCCATTTAGCGAAAGCCAACAGTGCTCTTTCGGTACTAATGACCTCCGTATCTACCCTGGGTGCCATTGCCGTGACGCCCCTGGCTTTTACATATTTGTCACAGCTCATCCCGGGTACCGAATCCCTGCGGGCCAGCATACAAGTGGAGCCAGCTAATATGATTCGAACTATACTATTACTCATCATTTTCCCGCTGGCATTGGGCATGGGTATGCGTCATTATTTCCCTCGCCTTACGGCAAAAATACAGGCACCGGTAAAGTACCTTTCTATGGCTATTTTTCTGAGCTTCGTGGTATTCGCTATTCTGGGGAATCTGGATAATATCTACCGCTATTTACACCTGGTTTTCTTGCTGGTTGTGCTACACAATGGTCTGGCACTGACGATGGGATACTTTTTTGCGAAAGCGACCGGTCTGAACCAGGCAGACCGTAGGGCAATTGCCATCGAGACGGGCATCCAAAACTCCGGACTTGGTTTGATTTTGATCTTTAATTTTTTTAATGGCCTGGGGGGGATGGCACTGATCGCCGCCTTCTGGGGGATCTGGCATCTAATCTCTGCCTTTGGACTGGCGATGTACTGGCGTAGTACCCCCTCTGCTAAAGTAATGGGAGCTTAAAAAGTGTACATTCGAGAACAATCTCCCCCTTTTTCTGGTCTTTAATGCAAAATTCCTTTATTTTCTATCTCGGTATATTCCCAGATTACAACGCACTCGCTTATGAAGAAGCTATACCTTTGTCTATTCCTTTTTCAATTGATAGCCTTTTCCGCCTCCGCTGAATTGTACCGGGGCTACATCATCACGCTCAATGGCTATCATCTCACCGGACAAATCGGCGAAATTTACCTCAACGAAGATCAAAAACACGTAGTCTTCGTCAATGATTTCGGTACGCCGTATATGATCAGCCCCCGCCTGATCGCCGGCTTTGCCTACGAAATCGACAAGGAGCTGGTTACCTATCAGTCTATTGTCGTTAATAAGTCCTGGGCCTTCCTGAAAGTGCTGGCGCAGGGCGAAGGACTTAAACTACTCAAAACGCCCGAAGTGGAAATAGAAATCACTTACGATGAAATGGGCCTGAATACGCAAACCCTGCGGGGCAATCGATATTATTTACAACTGAAACGAGAACGCCCCGTAAAGGTAAAGCGCTGGGGCTTCCGCAAGCAAATGCGGCAACTCTTTCAGGATCGCGCGCCCGAGCTCGCCGAAAAAATCGGTGAAAAGGGCTACCGCTTCAAAAATCTGAAAAAAATCGCTAAAGAATATATAGATGAATACGAGATTACGCGGTTTATTATGTAGCTAAGTCATGTGGTTAGTCGATATACCCTTCCCTCCCAGGGCTGTAACTTATCCGTAGTTGAAGCGTAACTGCTTAGCTCAAGGGCCCAGTCTCCATCAGGAAAATCAAAGTTTTGTGCTCTACCGGTGAAATTATGGATGATATAGTAAGTATGATCTTTATCGCTACGCAAATAAGCAAATAATCGTTCGTCGCCTTTAGTGACCTCTTCGTAGGTCCCATAAATCAACGTAGGATGCTCTTTTCGCCAGGTCAGTAACTTCTGGTAAAAATGCCAGATGCTATTCGGGTTGGTCCGCTCGGTCTGTGCATTGATTTTCGGGTAGTTTGGATTAACCTTAAGCCAGGGAGCGCCCTCGGTAAAGCCGGCATGATCGGAATCATCCCACTGAAAAGGCGTGCGGACGTTATCTCGTCCCTGGACGTGTAAGATCCTTAGTAGTTCTTTTAGGTCTTTGCCTTTCTCCCGATATTCCCGGATAGCATTTAAAGACTCTACATCCCGGTATTCGTCGAGGCTATCGTAGGCCACATTGGTCATACCGATTTCAGAACCCTGATAGATACAGGGGGTACCGCGTAGTGTCAATATCAATAGGGCCAGCATTTTGGCGGAAGCCTCGTGGTATTCTTCATCGTTACCAAAACGGGATACCATTCGTGGGAAGTCGTGGTTATCCAGGTAGATATTTAACCAGCCTTCCTCCCCGATGGCTTCATCCCAGCGGTTAAAGACCTCTTTGAATTCCGTCAGCGGAAAATCGACGATATCAAACTTGCCATCTGGTCCGTGGTCAATAAACATATGCCCAAAATGGAAAATCATGTTCAGCTCACGGCGCTGGGCACCCACGTAAAGATTAGCCTGGTCCGGAGCAATCCCAACTCCCTCACCGACCGTCATCATATCGTAGTGCTGTAGCACTTCTTCGTGCATCTCCTGCAGGAATTCATGGACCCGCGGACCGTTGGTGTACAGTGTCTCAATTACCCGATTGAAATCACTAAAGTCTCCTTCCGGAAAGTCGAGATACTTGGAGATCATCGGAATCACATCCATACGGAAGCCATCCACCCCCTTGTCCAGCCAGAAACGCATCAATTTATAGACCTCTTGCCGCACCTTAGGGTTTTCCCAATTCAAGTCGGGCTGTTTCCGGGTGAACAGATGCAGGTAGTACTCGCCGGCTACTTCATCGTAATCCCAGGCGGGACCACCAAAGATCGACTGCCAATTATTCGGGGGCTCCTTACGGAAAAAATAGTAATCGCGGTAGGGACTATCGGGCGATTTACGAGCCTCCTGATACCAGTGGTGTTCATCGGAGGTGTGGTTGACCACCAGGTCCATCACCAGCCGCAACCCCCGCTCGTGCATGCCCTGTAGCATTTCATCGAAATCGGCCATGTTTCCAAAGTCTTCCATAATGCTGTAATAATCGCTGATATCGTAGCCATTATCGTCGTTAGGAGACTGGTAGATGGGGCTTAGCCAGATGATATCCACGCCCAAATCTTTCAGGTAATCCAGCTTACTGATGATTCCACGCAGGTCTCCGATACCATCGCCATTACTGTCTTTGAAAGAACGGGGATAAATTTGATAGATGACCGATTCTTTCCACCAGGTTTTTTTCATGCGCTTTGTGTGTTGTGTGGTTGAGCCCTTTACGGCTCTAATTCTTCCAGTTTTTGCGTTCCTGTTCGATATGGTTAAGATTGATCTTTATCCCGTACTTTTCCTTTAGATGGCGGGCCAGTTGATCAGCGGCGTAGACCGAGCGATGCTGTCCCCCCGTACAGCCAAAATTTACCATTAAGTGGGTAAAACTACGATCAATGTAGTCCTCCACAGCGTAGTCAACCATTCGGTAGACATTATTTAGGAAGGCATCCATGTGGCTATGCTGCCGCAAAAAATTAATCACTTTTTCGTCGCGGCCAGTTTGCTTCTTGTATGGTTCGTAGCGGCCGGGGTTATGAATGAAGCGACAGTCAAAAACAAAACCACCTCCATTCCCCGATTCATCGGCCGGGATACCGCCTTTCTTATAGGAAAAACTATTGATATTAACCGTCAGAAGGCTGGAAGAGCCCTTGATTTTATCGAAGGGTTCGTAGCGTTTGGAGGCAATCAATCCCTCAAACAGACGGCGTAATTCCGGAAACTCAATGGGCCAATCGACCTGCTCCAGTAACCACTTGACATTACGTAATGCGAAGGGAATACTTTTTAGAAAGTGCGCCTTGCGCTCGTACAAGCCCCGGTAGCCATAGGCCCCCAACACCTGAATACAACGAATAAGGACAAAACCGTAGTAGTATTGCTCAAACTTTGCGCGGTCGATATCAGTCAAATCCTGGGCGACATCCAGATAGTGGTCTAACAATTCCTTGCGAATATCATCGGGGATATTGGCTTTGGCCTGGTACAGCAAGGAAGCCAGGTCGTACTGCAAGGCTCCTTTCCGGCCGCCCTGGTAATCAATAAAGTAAGGTTCCCCGGCCTTGATCATAATATTGCGGGACTGAAAATCGCGAAACATAAAGTATTCGGCATCGGCCTCCAGCAAAAAATCAGCCAGTGCATGGAAATCCTGCTCCAGGGCTTCTTCGCTAAACTTAACCTGGGAAGGCAATAAGAAGTGGTACTTGAAATAATTAAAATCCCAAAACATGGATTGTTTATCAAAAACCTCCTTGGGGTAACAGTAGGAATAATCCAGATCCTGACCGCCCAGTATTTGCATACGGGCAATCTGCTCCACTACTCTTTTATAGATTTGCACCAGATAATCCGGGAAGTAATCGTCTTTTTGTAGTAAATAACTGTAGAGCGTAGTAGCTCCCAGGTCTTCCTGCAGATAGACTTTTGCCGAAAGGTTCTCCGCCAGTATACCCGGTACCGGCAGGTCTAAGGACTTAAAATGACGGGAAAAGCTCAGGAAGGCCTGGCTTTCTGCATCGTTAGGACTGTAGGTACCAATGGCCGCCTGGTCCCCAGCTTGTAAACGATAGTAAATCCGATCCGATCCGGAGGGGGCCAGTGGCAGGATTAAATCAGGACTAGTGCCTGCCCAATCTTCAAAGAGGTCGATCAGGGCCGCTTCGATTTGTTTTGTCTTCATTATCCTTTATCCTTTATCCTTTATCCTTTATCCTTTATCCTTTTTATGCTCCGTAATAGTTGTGTAGAGCATATCCTTCAGTTCGGTAATTCCTTCCTGCGTGACCGCAGAAATAAACAGATGGGGTAGACCTTCCGGGATTTCCGGTTTGATCAGTTCTTTCAGTTCTTCGTCCAGCAGATCAGCTTTGGAAATAGCCAGGATACGTGGTTTATCTAGCAGCTCCTCGTTAAACAGATATAACTCATTAAGTAAGACCTCGTATTCTTTGCGGATACTATCCGAATCGGCCGGGATCATAAATAACAGGGTGGCATTGCGTTCGATGTGTCGCAGAAAACGGTGTCCCAGGCCTTTGCCCTCGTGGGCTTTTTCGATAATTCCCGGGATATCGGCCATAACGAAAGAGCGACCATCGCGGTAGCGTACCATTCCAAGATTGGGAGTAATGGTTGTAAAGGCGTAACTGGCGACCTTCGGTTTGGCTGCAGAGACGACCGAGAGCAGTGTCGATTTTCCTGCATTGGGAAAGCCAACCAGTCCGACATCGGCCAGCACCTTAAGCTCCAGTACATTCCAGACTTCTTCTCCTTCTTCTCCGGGTTGGGCGTAACGGGGCGTCTGATTAGTAGCGGATTTAAAATGCGCATTACCCAGGCCGCCGCGACCGCCAGGCGTCAAAATGCGCTCCTCATCGTGTTCGGTAATTTCAAAAAGAACTTTCCCCGTTTCGGCATTTTTAGCGATGGTACCGAGCGGGACGTCAAGGATAATATCCTCCCCATCCGCTCCGGAACTATGATTACCGGAGCCGGCTCCTCCGTCGCCCGCAATCACGTGCTTGCGATATTTTAGATTCAAAAGTGTCCATACATTGCGATTACCACGGAGGATGATATGTCCACCGCGGCCACCGTCCCCTCCGTCGGGGCCTCCCCGGGCATTACGCGCTTCGCGGAGTAAATGAGCAGAACCTGCTCCACCTTTGCCCGATCGGCAACATATCTTTACATAGTCAACAAAATTTCGATCTGCCATCTTCTTCTATTCGTTACCAGCCCCACACGATCCTCTACTTCACCGATTCAATGACTTTGCAAAGTCGACCAAAGATATCGTCGATCGACCCCACGCCATCCACCCTTACCGATTTGTCCTGGGTGGCGTAGTAATCAAAAACGGGAGCTGTTTCTTGTTTATATACTTTTATCCGGTTGCGAATAACGGACTCATTTGCATCGTCCTTACGGCCGGAAGTTTTGCCACGCTCTAATAAGCGCTTCACCAACTCATCATCGGGCACCTCCAGCATAATCAAGGCAGAAATTTTAGTTCCTTTCTCGCTAACCAGTGCATCCAGTGCTTCCGATTGCGGAATAGTACGGGGAAAACCGTCGAAGATATATCCCGGCACATCCGGATTGGCTTCTACTTTATTACGCAGCATACCCACGGTAACGGAATCTGGAACCAAGGCTCCTTTTTCGATGTAGCTTTTAGCTTCCAGACCGAGTGGTGTATTATTGCCCATTTCGTAACGAAACAGGTCACCCGTGGAAATGTGCAACAAACTGTACTTTTCCACTAATTTTTTCGCCTGGGTCCCCTTACCAGAGCCCGGAGGGCCAAAAAGAATTAAGTTAATCATGTTGTCTTTTGTGTTTTGTTTTCGGCTCATAGTGAAGTCATTTGTTGAGGAAGTATTAAGCGGAGGGAATCCTCCGCTTAGCTCCTGAGCACAATGAAATCAATTAGAGCCCTGTATTTACATAGTGGTTAGGGCCATTGATCGCAAATTTAACTAAAACTTACCCGAAACTACGTCTCTGGCGCTTGAAATCTTGGGCGACCAGTAGGAAGAAGTGGAAATATTATCGATAACGACGCCACGGGAGGTGCTGTGAATCACATAGATACCGTCCGGCTCGTTAGAAGCCACCAGGGAAACGTGGAAAACCTGGGAGGCTGCCGAACGCCGGTAGAAGATCAGATCACCAGGCTGCACCTCTCCTACCCGAACCTTAAGGCCCTGCCCTTCCTGAGCCCGGGAGCTGGGCGAAAGACTAATCCCGAATTCATCCATTACGAAATAAGTGAACCCCGAACAATCAAAGCCTTTGCGGGGATCTCTGCCCGCATAAAGGTAATCCGTACCCAAAAATGTCTTGGCATAATCTATAATATCCAGTCGAAAAGCCTCTTCCGGACTAAGGCTATTATTAGAGGGATTGGAAGTAGGAAGTTCGGTGGTTGGACCATTGTCAGGCCCCTTGTCCGCAGGTCGGTTGGGATCGCTGACGGGTGCCAGCAAATGGCACTGAGACAGGAAGATCAATAATAAACCAGTTAAAAGAACAGTCCGGACGGATAGGCGTTTCATACACAAATTGATTAGGTCACGTTTTCTAATTGGTCTTCATTATATTTTTTTAATATTTGATTGAGCATTTTTAGCGCGTAAAACCTCTTATTCTTCAAAAGCGCTTCAAATATCGGTTTCAATCCTTCGATTAGTCCTTTTTCTTTTACTTTTCCTTCAAAATAATCGACGATACGGTTATAAGTAGGTTGCCCAATTAAATCAAGCAATAATCTGCGTCTTTTTGGGGCGATTTCTTCGTTGCAAAAAGCCTTGGGTAGCTAGGCTATCCGCGATTTTTGCGCCTCGAACTAGCCCAAAAAAGCCAGCACCTTATTACAGACTCAATATGGGCAACCTACTTAGTGTTTCGAACCTTGATCCCTGGTTAGTTCTATCCAAACGGCTTACGGGATGAATACCTCTTCAAATATTAAGTTAAGAAGACCTAACTATTTAACGTAAGCCAAAGAAAATATGGGGCCTGTATCTGAAATGACTATACCATTTTTCATTTATTTCAATTTCTCAGCATCACCCAATACTTCATCTAATTCTAAATTTGAGATGGGTATATAGGAGAATGGCTAATGACACCTTAAATTCGGGAAACCAGTTCTTGCTCAGTCTCATTGATAGCTAATAACATATCAGCAGGTAAATCTATAGCTACAATTTGTATTGCCATTTTTACTTTTAAATCTACACCATTTTGAAAAAACATTCCACTCTTCCCCTTGAACCAGCTTGAGAAGTTGTAGATATAACGTCAAAAAGGTGTCGAAAAGTTTCGACACCTTTTTGGTTTTATCTTATTGAAGTACACTCCGCGGAGCGAAGCGTGTTCCAAAACTATGCTTCTTCGCCTTCTTCTACTTCTTCTTCGCCTTCCTCTGCATCTTCTGGAAGTCCTTCCGCTCCTTCTTTAGCAGCAGCCGTTTGAGCAGAACGCATGGCACGTGGTACATCCACGATAGCTACGGGTACCCCCGGGCTAGTCATGACCTCTACTCCTTCAATCGGATCGATATCTCTAATCCGGATGGACTGTCCCATCTCGAGAGAAGAAACATCCAAAACCACTTTGTCAATAATGTAGTTAGGATAAACTTTAATTTTAACGCGTCTAACCAGACGTTGTAGTTTTCCACCAGATTTCACACCGGGAGAAGATCCGGTAAACTGGATAGGCACCTCAATTTTTACGGGATTACCCTCTACCAGGTGCAGGAAGTCGATGTGTGTGACCTCATCGGTTACCGGGTGCATCTGATAATCTTTGAGAATACACTTATGGGTCTTCCCATCGATAGTCAGTTCCGCCAATTTGAACTTGGGCGTATAGATCAATTTCTTTACGTCTTTGAAATCCGCAGAGAAATGGATAACCTGTTCGGCATCGTACATTACACAGGGAATTAAGCCCTCGGCGCGTACTTTTGCACTCGCTTTTTTTCCTACTTCTTTTCTTAGCTTTCCGCTTACAGCAACAATTTCCATAATTCTTTATAGCTTTTATAGGCAATAGCCCGACGTACAGATGAGGTATAATTCTCCTTCCTACCCCATTTCGGTGCGCAAAGATAGCTATTTATTTTTTAATTAACTAGCATTTATTTGAAAATTATCCGTCAACGAAGAGTGCAGAGATCGAACGCTGCTCGTGTGTGTTGCGTATCGCGCGCGCAAAAAGCTTGGCGGTAGATAACACTTTTATCTTTGGCGATTCCTGTTTGAGTGGTATGGTATCACAAACGATCAATTCATCCAGTTTAGAATTATTGACGTTATCGTAAGCTTTGCCGGAAAGCACCGGATGGGTACACATCGCCCGGACGCTGTTGGCTCCTTTTTCGAGTAGAATATCCGCGGCTTTGCACAAGGTACCCGCCGTATCAACCAAATCATCGATCAGGATGACGTCTTTCCCCTCCACATCACCAATGACCGTCATTTCCTTCACCTGATTAGCCCGTTCCCGGTGTTTATCACAGATTACCAGATTTTTATTAAAGTGTTTGGCGTAGGTGCGTGCGCGCTTAACGCCTCCTACATCCGGGGAAGCGAAGATCACGTTGCTCAAGTCAAATTCATCCTGCAGATGGGGAAGAAAGATGGCTTCACTTTTTAAGTGATCTACGGGAATGTCAAAAAAGCCCTGTAGCTGATCGGCGTGAAAATCCATGGTCATAATCCGGTCGGCTCCCGCCTGCGTGAGCAGATTGGCAATCAATTTAGCCGAAATGGGTACACGGGGTTTATCTTTTCGGTCCTGGCGGGCATAACCAAAATAGGGTATTACAGCCGTAATATAACCCGCAGAAGCCCGGCGAGCTGCGTCGATGAGTAATAACAGCTCCATAATATTGTCTGCCGGAGCAAAAGTGGATTGAATAAAAAAGACGTAGGCACCGCGTACCGATACCTTGATGACCGGCTGCATCTCCCCGTCACTGAAGCGATTGACCTCCAGGGCTCCTAATTTATCCCCGTAATAATCGGCGATTCGCTCCGCGAGATATCTGGATTCTGAACCTGAGAAAAGCTTTACATCATTCATTAATACTTGCATGTAGCTGGTGCTGTTTGTTTTCGTGGAATGTAAAGCAAAGGTAAAGTAATTCTATTGGAATATGACAGCAAAGCCATCGTAAAACACGACCGTCATCGAAAATTCGTCTTCATTTGTCGATCCGGTTCGACAAGAATATAAACATATTATACCTTTAAAGAAATCAAACCTAAGCCATGGGCTTATTAATATTCATCAGAAGCTTTGACTTACTCTCCCTATCGGAGAAGTTGCTCTGGAGTGTCGCCATTGTAGCGACCCTGCTTCTATTGATATTAATGGTGATGCGCTTTTTGGGCTATGACCTGGATAAAGAGCATCCCGCCGAATCGGGGGTGGCCTGGTTGGACACCAATAGCATCCTGCTTTTTTTCACCTTTTTAGGCTGGTCCAGCATTTTAGCTCACCTGTGGGAAGATAGTATCGTTTTGGCCCTACTCTACGGTCTACCCATCGGCTTATTGGCAGCGACCGCTCCTTTTTTGATTAAGGCCATACGGAAGCAACTGCCGTCAAAAGGCAAAGTACCTCCGCACTTCAACCTGGAAGAGACTCTCTCCAGTACTGGTGAGGTCCTCAATTATATCCCCCCCCATATTAAAGGCAAAGGCAAAGTACACCTCAACCTTCGCAATGCCCCCTATAAACTGAACGCCGTCAGTCAGTATGGTGCCCTTTCCAGAGGCGTTCCGGTGCGCGTGGTGGCCATCATGGACGATCAGACCCTGGTGGTAGAGCCCCTAGATGGGCGCCCCCCGCATTTACCAGGCTGAGAATAGCCATTTTTAATAAAAATACGGCGATTCGCGCTGCTTACCCGCCATAATTTTGTTTTCTTTACAGAAAACAATCTTTACCAATGAATAGACGAGAGATACTTAAGTACACCGCACTAATGACCGGTGCGGCCGTCAGTGGCCCACTGGCCAGCTCGCTTCTGTTGGGCTGTCAGCGCGACGAAGGCAGCGATACCGAGCTCGCCTTTTTTAGCGGAAGCGAAATGACCCGCGTAAAAAAAATGGCGGACATCATCCTACCCAAAACGGATAGCCCGTCCGCTACCGAAGTAGGCGTGCACCAAATGATCGACCACATGGTCGGCAGTGTATACCCGGCAGAAGATCGCCAGGTCTATCGACTGCAATTCGATCAACTGGACCAATACCTGCGAGATAATAATTTTGATAAAGGCCTGGGGACCGATAAGGAACTAGCGCTACTCCTGGCTCTTGACCCGCCTAAATCCAGTGACCTAACGGAAGCAGGGGCCGCCTTTCTGGCCTTTAAACAACAAACGGTGGCCTACTACCTGAACACCGAAGAAATTGGAACCAAATTTTTAAACTATCTACCCGTACCCGGCGAATTCAAGCCTTGCATCTCCGTGTCGGAAGTAGATCATAAAGCCTGGGCAGAATGAATTTTTTTGTACAAGGAGAAAATGAAAATAACTTTGACGCCATTGTCGTCGGCTCTGGTATAAGTGGCGGATTCGCTGCTATGGAATTATGTAAAAAGGGATATAAAACCCTGATGCTGGAAAGAGGTCCGGCCAAACAACACGGAGACTACCCCACGGCAAACCTCGACCCTTGGGAATTACCCAACCAAAATATGGTATCTGCCGAGGAAATCGCCCAGCATTATTTCAAGCAAGATCGACTCAATTGGTGGGTACGCGAAGACCATAAGCACCTCATTAATAAGGATAGCGAATACGATTACGATGAAGTCAATCGCTTTGACTGGATTCGGGGGCATCACGTAGGCGGACGCTCCATTATGTGGGGACGCCAGTGCTACCGCTGGAGTGATATCGATTTTGAGGCCAACGCCAAGGAGGGCATTGCGGTAGACTGGCCCATACGCTATAAAGACATTGAGCCTTGGTACGATTATGCAGAAACTTTTGTAGGGGTCTCTGGACAAAAAGAAGGGCTTCCCCAGATTCCCGATGGTAAATTTTTACCGCCATTCGAGCTCAACTGCGTGGAACAACATATGCGCGAAAAGGTAGCTGCTGCTTATCCGGGTCGACTGGTAACTCCGGGCCGCGTAGCTAATATTTCCAAATACGATCCCAAAGTCCACAAAGGTACCCGTGGTCAATGCCAAACGCGCAACCGCTGTGTGCGGGGTTGTCCCTACGGGGCTTACTTCAGTAGCCTTTCGGCCACGATTCCGGTAGCGATGGAAACGGGTAATCTGACCATCCGCCCGGATAGTATTGTATACGAGATTGTTTTTGATCGCGAACAGGGCAAAGCTAGTGGCGTACGCATCAAAGACCGGAATACCGGCGAGGAGATTGAATACTCCGCAAAGATTATCTTCTGTAATGCCAGTACGGTAGGTACAACGGCCATTTTACTCAACAGTCGCTCGGAGACCTTCCCCGACGGACTGGGCAACAGTAGTGGCGAACTGGGCCATAACCTGATGGACCACCACTATGGCATGGGGGCTGCGGGAACCATCGAAGGCTTTGAAGAGGAGTATTATCAGGGACGCAAGCCAACCGGCTTTTACATTCCACGTTTTACCAATATTAGCGAAGCGACCAAACAGCCCGATTATTTACGGGGTTTTGGTTATCAGGGCGGGGCCAGTCGGGCCGACAATATACCCCAGGGGGTACTAGGCGCCGATTTGAAGGAACAGGTTTTTAAACCGGGCCCTTATGCGGTCCGCATGACCTGCTTCGGGGAGTTATTACCCTACCACGAGAATAAGATGTTCCTCAACTTCGACAAGCCGGACAAACACGGGGTGCCGACCATTGTATTTGATGCCCAGCTAAGGGAAAATGAAACCAAGCTCCGCAAACACGGTGTACAATGTGCCGAAGAAATGTTAGAGGCTGCCGGCTGTAAGAACATCACGTCTTACAACGAAGCCACTGCCGTTGGTGCCTGTATCCACGAGATGGGTACGGCGCGGATGGGACGTGACCCCAAGACTTCGGTACTCAATAAATGGAATCAAATGCACGAGGTGCCGAATGTATTTATCACGGATGGCTCCTGTATGACCAGCTCGGGTACACAAAACCCAAGCATTACCTACATGGCGCTGACGGCCCGCGCCGTGGATTACGCCCACCGGATGATGAATGACAAAGCCTTGTAGAGTGTAAATCAGACGCCAGCGTGACGTCTTTACAGCCAGCCAGTAGTGGGCTCCGCCCGTCTACCGGCTGCGATCGGTGACGAACACGACCAGGTCTTCCAGGGCCTGGCGTGCTTCGGAATCCGGAAATTGGTGTAAGATTTCGAAAGCCTCTTTACGGTACTGGTACATAGCTTCTTTTGCGTAAGCGATACCATCACTATCATTCACGAAATCGATCACCTCTTTTACTTTCGCGGGCTGATCAGATTTGCGTTTAACGATGTTAATGATCCGTCTGCGCTCCGACCGGTCGGCTTTCTTTAGGGCGTGGATTAGAGGCAGGGTCATTTTCTTTTCCTTAATATCGATACCCCGGGGCTTGCCCACATCATCCGAACCCAAATCAAAAAGATCGTCACGAATCTGGAAGGCAATACCGATTTTTTCCCCGAAGAGGCGCATCGATTCAATAATTTCCGGATCATTACTTACAGAGGCGGCACCAGCGCTGCAGGCCGCAGCGATCAGCGAGGCCGTTTTCTGGCGAATAATGTCAAAGTACACCGACTCTTCAATATCCAGGCGTCGGGCTTTCTCTACTTGTAACAATTCGCCCTCGGCCAGGGCTTTGATGGCATTAGATACAATCCCCAGGAGATCAAATTCCTTTTTTTCCACGGCCAGTAGCATCCCCTTAGAGAGTAAGTAATCGCCCACCAATACCGCAATCTTATTTTTCCAAAGGGCATTCACCGAGAAGAAACCCCGGCGGGTAAAGCTATCATCTACCACATCGTCGTGTACCAAAGAAGCGGTGTGTAAGATTTCGATAAAAGAAGCGGCATTAAAGGTACTATCGTTAATATTCCCCAGGATCTTAGCACAGAGAAAAACGAACATGGGCCGTACCTGCTTACCTTTGCGGCGAACAATATAATAGGTGATCTTATCCAATAAAGGCACCGAACTTTGCATGGAATCTCTAAAGTGCTTTTCAAAAGACTTGAGCTCCGGCGCAATCGGTTCTTTAATTACTTTTAAGGACTTCATCACTTTATCGCTTGGTATCATGCTGTGTTTTTTCCGCTACCCTTTCATTGCCGCGCAAAATACAAAGGCTTGAGCAAGTAGTAGAGGAATTCTAAAAAAACCTTAATTTGTCCGTGAAATTAACAACACACACACTTATGCGTTCACCAAAACACTTACTACTTTACCTCGTTCTGCTACTTTTCAGTGCCTGCCAGGGGCCAGGTTCAACCGAGGCAACAAACGAAATAGAAAAAGTATCGGCCAGCTACAACGATCTACTCACGCTCTTTGAAGAATGGCGCGATTTTGAATCTCCTCCGATGCGAGAGGGTGCCCCCGACTATACGGCAGCCACCTTCGAAGCCCGTTGGCCCGGTTTCAAAGACCTACAGACCCAACTCTTATCTATGGATACCACTGGCTGGACGGTAGCACAACGAGTTGACTGGAAACTAGTCTGGGCCGAAATGAATGGATATGACTTTAACCACAATATACTCAAGCCCTGGGTTCGTGATCCGGCCTATTACAAATCACTATGGATGGCGCGCAGCGATGTACCCGCCCACGAAGGGCCAACCCACCACCGGACTACGGAGTTATGGACTTTTGATTTCCCTGTGGAAGGTAGCGAGCGACAGCGCTTACTAGACGACCTCAGTGTCATTCCCCCTCTAAATGAACAGGCGCAACAGAATCTGACTGGGAATGCCCGCGATCTTTGGGTGGCCGGTGTCCGGGATATCAAAACCCAAAGCGAGAATCTGAAAGGGATGATGGAGCTGCCCGGAGTAGCCAGTGATGAGAAGCTGGTCAGCGCCATTGAAGTAGCGATTAGCTCCACCGATGAACTGGCCGAGTGGCTGGAAGCACAAGCCGACCGTAAGACCGGCCCCTCCGGTATCGGTAAGGAGAACTATACCTGGTACTTACAAAATGTACATCTCGTACCCCTTACCTGGGAGGACGAAGTGATGATCCTCAAACGAGAACTCGCCAGAGCCTGGAGTTCGCTGAAGCTGGAAGAGCATCGCAACCGCAAACTTCCACAACTGGAGCCCGCCGATTCGCCCGAAGCCTACGATGCTATGGCGGATCGCTCGGCCCGTAGTCTAATCAACTTCCTGGACGAACAGGAGATCGTAACGGTAAAAGATTACTTTGATCCGGCACTACGGGCGCATCTTGGCGCTTACGTTCCGGAGGAGACCCGTAATTTTTTCTGGATCACGGCGCATCATGATCAGCGACCGCTCTACTCCCACTTCTACCATTGGTTCGAACTGGCCCGCCTGGATACGGAGCCCCATCCAAGCCCCATTCGCAGTACCCCACTATTGTACAATATCTTTGATTCTCGAAACGAAGGGATGGCCACCGCAGTAGAAGAAATGTTTATGCAGGCCGGATTATACGACGACGAGCCGCGTGTCCGCGAAATCGTTTACATCATGATCGCACAGCGGGCAGCCCGTGGCCTGGGTTCACTCTACGCCCACGCCAATGAGATGACTATGGAAGAAGCCGGAGGCATCCATTCCGAATATACCCCCCGGGGCTGGATGAAAACGGAAAAAGAATTACTCATCTTTGAGCAACACTTGTACCTACGTCAGCCGGGCTATGGTAGCAGTTACATCACAGGAAAACACCTGGTAGAAGATTGCCTGAAAGACTACGCCAAAACGCTGGAAGATCAGGACCAGGAATTCAAACTGACCAACTTCTTTGATGGTCTGAATAGTATTGGTAATATTCCCATTGCACTAGGTCATTGGGAACTGACAGGTATGGATGGGCATTTGGAGACAATACGGTAAGAGTTTTAGGCGGAGGAAATCCTCCGCCTAAAAAAAGCACCTTTATTTACCCAGACCGAGGGTCAGGTCTATCCGGGCACTCAGCCCGATAAAAGGTCGGATCAGTACTTCCCGGCTACTTCCGGTACCATTTGCGGTTTCATTTTCCAATAGGGTGCCACCCAGGTTGAGATGGACAAACTTAAACAGCTTATGATCCAGGCCGAAGTAGAGGGGGCGGTCTACGATTAATCCGGAAATCGCGTTTCCTTCTTCGTCTTCGAAATTATTCAGGAAGAAGCCTGCCGTAATCGCAGTGTTACTCCAGAAATTGGCGCCCATTGCCGCTCTTCCCAGAGGAAAAGCCAGGCCGAAATAAGGAGAGGCACCGTAGTTAAAGTCGTCCCAGTCGCCGGAAAGATAAACGCCACCGTACCCCGCACTAAGCGAAAGAGCTCTTTCCTGGTTGATCGTTGGATAATCGTTAATCGTTTGGCTCTGTTTCAAGATTAAAGGGTAAGCATCCAGTATTTGATTGGCTTCTCTGGCTACTTGCGCACGCAGCTCCGAAACCAGACGGTTCCGGGTGGTCGCCAGCGTGGAGGCCCGGGTAGCTGTGGTATCTTTTTTATCGTAGTCCTGATCGAGGTCGGCCTTATCCAACTGTTCTAATTTGAGCCGAACGACGTCAGAAAAAGTGGGGGTCCAGTTGCCCAGGGTATTGCGGTAACGCTCCAGTAAGGAAACCAGCAAGTCATTCATATCCCTGACGGTCTTCTTTGACCTTTTTACGAGTTTAATGGTTTTGTCTCCCTTTAAATTAACATCCAGATAGGTATTCAGGGTAGCCAGGGTACGCTCCCGTAGATTATTTTTTTCGGCGGTACTCATTTCCTGGAAAAGATTGACCCTAAAGTCATAATTGTCGCCCGAGCGAAGGGGAAAGTTGACCGGCACCGCAAATTCCCGGTTGTTTTGCACGACACTTTGGGCCCGGTATAGTTCTTGTCCTTTGGTCGACAGGACCTGAATCTCAATGTAAGCTACGGTAGCCGGCACCGTCCCTTTAATGATCATATTCGAGGCTACCGGCAGAGGCTGACCTTCGTTAAACCACTGTTTATCAAACTCATAGGTAACCGTTGTGTACTGAGCAGAACTGATCAAAGGCAGAAAAAGCAAACAAAAGACGGGAAATAATAATTGTTTCATAAATAGTGGTAAATACATAGTACAATTTCAAAATAGAGGACAGCATCCTGTAGTAAATGCAGCGATTTTGGGTATAACGCGATAGACCAGACAAAGTTTGTTGTGGGGAAATGGCTTGAGTACAAAAAACGGGTGCTTCAGATTCACATCCGAAGCACCCGCCCATTTTCACCCCTAAGGATACTTATCACCTTAAGCTAAAACTATTTTGGATCTGCTTATCTGCTTTTGGTAGTCCTCGTCTTTCAAAGCGGCCTGCGCGGCCGCCAGACGAGCAATTGGTACGCGGAATGGAGAACAACTCACGTAGTTCAGGCCTGCTTTGTGGGCAAACTCGATGGAGGGAGGATTACCTCCGTGTTCGCCACAAATGCCGATCGGCAGGTCTGGTCTGCGTTGCCGCCCTTCTTCCACGGCAATTTGGATAAGACGGCCAACCCCTCTCTCATCCAACTGCTGGAAAGGATCGTGATCCAGTAATCCCTTCTTCAGGTAATCCGGCAGGAATTGGCCCGCATCATCGCGGGAGAAGCCAAAGGCCATCTGTGTAAGGTCATTCGTACCAAAGGAGAAGAACTCCGCTCTTTGCGAAATGTAGCCTGCGGTCATGGCGGCGCGTGGCGTCTCGATCATTGTCCCAATGTGGAAATCGATGCGATCGTCCCTTTCGGCAAAAACCTGCTCAGCCGTACCACGAATCAGTTTCTCCTGATCGAAGAATTCCCGGACGGTAGTCACTAGTGGTACCATAATTTCGGGGAAGACCACGGTACCTCTTGCTTTTAAATCCAGAGCGGCTTCAATAATGGCTCTGGTCTGCATCTGGGTAATTTCCGGATAAGAGATACCCAAACGACAACCCCGATGCCCCATCATGGGGTTCGCTTCGGCCAATTCTTTTACTTTTGCCCGTATCGTCTCTACTGGTACCCCCAGATCATCGGCAATCGCTTGCTGGCCATCCAGATCATGCGGGACAAATTCGTGTAAAGGCGGATCAAACAGTCGTACCGTTACCGGAAGGTCATGCATGACTTCGAATAGGGCGGCGAAATCGGCCCGTTGAATCGGCAACAATTTATCCAGAGCAGCTCTGCGCCCCGCCTTATCCGCTGCGAGAATCATTTCCCGCATGGCGATGATCCGTTTACCCAGGAAGAACATATGTTCGGTACGACAGAGACCAATACCTTTGGCGCCAAAATCGGCGGCCACGATGGCATCTTCTGCCGTATCGGCATTCGTACGAACTTCGAGTCTGGCATATTTATCAGCCAGATCCAGTAAACGTCCCAAATCACCGTCAATGACCGGATCCGTAGTCGGCACTTTCCCTTCAATTACCGCTCCGGTAGAACCGTTTAAAGAGATCCAGCTACCCTCGGGGTATTCATGGCCATCGATAGTCATCACCCGGCGGTGATAATCTACGTGAACGGCTCCGGCCCCAGACACACAACATTTACCCATACCCCGGGCCACCACAGCAGCGTGCGAGGTCATACCACCCCGGGCGGTCAGGATTCCCCGGGCGGCGTTCATGCCTTTCAGATCTTCGGGAGACGTTTCTAACCGCACCAAGATGACGTCTTTACCGGCTTCAGCCCATTCGTAGGCCTCATCGGCAAAGAAAACAATCTGACCGGTGGCAGCCCCCGGAGAGGCAGGCAAGCCTTTAGCGATAGTATTGGCATCCAGGAGTCCCTGCTCGTCAAATACCGGATGCAGGAGATCGTCCAGGCGTGCCGGATCGACCCGCTGTACCGCCGTACGCTCGTCAATCATTCGCTGGCGCAGCATATCCATGGCAATTTTCACCTGTGCCGTACCGGTACGCTTGCCATTACGGGTTTGTAACAACCAAAGCTTGCCTTCCTGTATGGTGAATTCTAGATCCTGCATGTCGCTGTAATGATTCTCCAGTTGCGTCTCAATTCGGGACAATTCAGCGTAGACCTCGGGCATGACTTCTTCCAGTGAAGGATATTTCTCCTTGCGGTCTGCTTCGGGTATTTCCGCTAAGGTAGCCCAACGGCGAGAGCCTTCCAGTGTAACCTGCTGTGGCGTACGAATACCTGCAACTACGTCTTCGCCCTGTGCATTAAATAAAAATTCACCGTTGAAGACATCTTCCCCGGTACCAGCATCACGAGTAAAGGCGACGCCCGTGGCACTATTATTCGATAAATTACCGTAGACCATAGCTTGCACGTTTACCGCCGTACCCCATTCCTCCGGGATATGGTTCAAGAGGCGGTATACCTGGGCCCGGTCATTATTCCAACTTTCGAATACAGCGATGATAGAGCCGTAGAGCTGTTTCCAGGGATCGGTGGGGAATTCCTCCCCGGTTTTTGCTTTGATTAATGTTTTGAACTGTGTGGTAAGTTCTTTTAGGTCTTCCGTACTCAGATCCGTATCGTTGACTACTCCCCGCTCTTCTTTCATCCGGTGAATCAGCTCTTCAAAAGGATCGGCGTCTTCCTTATTTTCCGGCTTCAGTCCCATCACAACATCGCCGTACATTTGTACAAAACGACGGTAGGAATCCCAGGCAAAGCGGGGGTCACCAGAGCGCTTTGCCAGCCCCTCTACCGTCTGAGGATTTAGACCCAAATTTAGTACGGTATCCATCATGCCCGGCATCGAAACCCTCGCACCAGAACGCACGGAAACCAATAATGGATTTTGGGTATCACCAAAACGACTTTCCATAATGGTTTCAATATGTTTTACAGCTGCTTTGATCTCGTCAAACAAAAGATGTAGAATCTGATCTTTTCCCAGCTCATTATATTGAGTACAGGCTTCGGTAGTAATCGTAAAGCCAGGGGGGACAGGCACCCCAATTTTGCTCATTTCTGCCAGGTTTGCCCCCTTGCCGCCCAGTAAATTCTTCATGGTAGTATTACCTTCGGCACTACCGGCTCCAAAGGTGTAAACAAACTTTCTCATGTCATTTTCCATAATCATAACAATTAAGATTAGTAAAAGCTTCGGGTCAAAATTTTGAACAGAACCTTCGGGAATACCTGCTTTAAACTAGTAGGAATCCTCCCCTCCTCAATTGATTTACATCACAGGGGATAGTGATTTTCATCAGGTCCGAATGGTTTTTATTTATCCTGCATTGCTTATCTTCACCCCAAAGAAAATCTATGGCCACCCAAAGAAAAGGCAATTTTATCCGGCGCGCATTGTATCGTCTGCTTCCGTTGGAAACTTATTTATACGTGCTTAGCCAGCTCTTTTTTGTTAGCTTCCGTACGGGAGCCCTGAGGAAAAACACGATCTACGATTATTACTACTTTCTGGATAAGGTGGTCAGAAAAGGAGATACCTGTCTGGATATCGGCGCTAACCTTGGATATATGTCCGTCTTACTGGCCCGCCTTTGCGGCAAAAAAGGACAGGTTCATGCCGTAGAACCGGTAAAACCCGTACGGGCGGTACTCGAAAGAAACGCGCAAAAATACGCGCAAATACAAATTCTGCCCTACGCCCTGGGCGCAGAGAACAAGGCCATCCAGCTGGGTAACGACTCCCTGCATAAAAAGGGATTCATCGCCTCGGGCTCCCACTTTGTGATGGACGGGACCGATACACCGGCCGATGTCATGTTTGCGGCCAAGATGCGCCGGGGTAGCGAGCTGTTTCAGGAACTGGATCGCATTGACTTTATTAAATGCGATATCGAGGGCTACGAGATCGTGGTACTCCCTGAAATGAAGAAATTGATTGCTCAACATCGCCCCAGCTTATTGGTAGAAACCGACGGAGAGAATCGTCAAAAGTTACTGGCACTATTCCAACAGCTGGATTATCAGGCCTACGAGCTATACGGGGGGAAACTCTTCGCTGCAAAGGCGGAAAACCATAAAGATATTTTGTTCCTACCCAAAGAGAAGCAGGCACAATTGGTAGATTATTTTGGAGAGGATGAATCTTGAGGCATAAGAAATCCTCCGCCTGGCAGTGGAGCAGCCCCATGAAAATAGAAAAGTAATGAGGTCAAATATACAAATTCAAAAAAAGGTGGGTTGCCCCTTACCGGGTACAACCACACCTCTTACTATTACTAAGCAACAATAATTAATTCTTATTTTTTAACTTGTCTACCTTACCCGGTAGAGTCTTCTTTGGGGTAGCGCTGACCGGCTCCTTTCTCTCCTTTACAATCCATGGAAAACAAGAGATAAAGCGAAATGGAGTCTCCCATCACCCCTGAAGGAGACTCCCAAAGGAACATTACTCTTCTACAGTAATTTCTAATGTTCCTGTGATGCGCACATTTAGTCCTTGTTGCTTTAGCGCTGCTAAAAATTTCTTAGCCTTTTGCTTGTCGCTCGCTAACTCGACGATACGTCCGTTTGGAAAATCGGCCTGTTCCCCCTCATTACCTTCCCAGATACTCAGACGCTGTACTTTGTGAAAGTTGATCTTCTGATCGATCAAAGCCGAGATAATATCTCTGGCCTCCGCTACGGTGAATTTTCCGTCTACCAGATTGACCTCTGTTTTCTTGTCCGTAATAGTCATTGTGCCTACTTTTTTTATGGTTAATAATAATTCTATTGGTCTGCGCCCTTAAATATCATCAGAAAACAAATAATCACACCCGCCAGGCAAGCTTCTCTCATAAATAAGCCGTCGCTGAGATGCGATAAATAAATCCAGCTCACTAAAAAAGTGCCAGCCAATAAGCTTAGCACTTTACTACGAGAGATCACCTGACCCACTCTCTGTTTTGCTTTTGCGTCTAGCTTAGCCTCAACCGCCGGCTGCGTAGCGTACTTTTTGCTTGGGTAATCCATTTGTAGTCTTGTGTTTATCTTTCTGTGTTTTCGTTTGTGCAATGCAAAGGTGGGATATTTTGTTAATAAAAATTTATTTATATTTATGATGTTAAACATAAACATTACTTATGAACTACACCTTACACCAGTTGCGTGTTTTCTTAAAAATAACTGATAATCAAAGTATTACGAAAGCCGCTGAAGAATTAAATTTGACTCAACCAGCCGTCTCCATCCAGTTAAAAAATTTTCAAGATCAATTTTCTATCCCCCTGACTGAGGTCGTCGGACGGCAATTATACGTGACGGATTTTGGAAAAGAGATTGCCGAAGCGGCGGAAAAAATATTAAATGAAGTCGATGCCATCACCTTCAAGACCATGGCTTACCAGCAGCAATTGGCGGGACGCCTCAAGATCTCCATTGCCTCGACGGGCAAATACGTGATGCCTTACTTTTTATCGGATTTTATGCGGAAGCATCGCGGTGTAGATTTGGTTATGGATGTCACCAATAAAACCTACGTGATAGAAAGCCTGGAGCGCAATGAAGTAGATTTCTCACTGGTGTCCGTTATTCCCGGTCAGCTACAACTCAACCGGGTACAGCTGATGCAAAACAAGCTATACCTGGTCGGTAGTACGCGTAATCAATGGCATCCTAACACCCCCAAACGCAAGATCTTTGAAGAATACCCCTTACTCTATCGCGAAAAGGGATCCGCCACCCGGGCCGCTATGGAAGGCTTTATCAAAGCCAAGAACCTCCCCACCTACAAGAAGATGACCCTCACCTCCAACGAAGCGCTAAAGCAAGCTGTCATGGCGGGGCTGGGTTACTCCATCATGCCCCTGATCGGCATTAAAAATGAAATCAAAAATGGTAGTTTGCAAATTATTCCGTTCAAAGGTCTTCCCATTATTACCCACTGGAACCTGATCTGGCTCAAAGCCAAAAAACTATCTCCGGTAGCCGAAGCCTTTTTGGAATACATACAGGCCGATAAAGATAGAATTATCAACGAAACCTTTGAATGGTTTGAGGAATATTAAAAGAAAAACCTATCCCCTTTGTTTACGCTCCCACATTTTCGCCTCTCGCTGCAAGAGTTTTCCAAATTTTGCGGGTGGCTCAATACGTATATCCACCGGCTTACCGGAGAAGGGATTAGTAAACTGTAGCCCGGTGGCACAGAGAAATAGCCCCTGCCCCTTATAAATTTTTCCGGACTCGCCATACTGCCGATCGCCCATGATGGGATGACCTGCCTGTGCTAAATGGATACGCAACTGGTGGGTACGGCCGGTCTCGGGAAAAAGCCGCATTCGGGATAAATATTCGTTTTTGATGGAGGGCACCAGATCAATACGCTCGAAGCGACTCAGGGCTGATTGGCCACCGACGGGCTGGTCGAAGTATCCATTTTCTACGGTTTTACCGATCACGATCGCCTGGTAGGTCTTAGTGATCTGCCTTTCGGCAAAAAGGCGGCCAAGCTGTAGATGGGCAGCTGCTGATTTTGCAACCAACACCAATCCCGTCGTCGGGCTGTCCAGACGGTGTAGTGGATAGGGCTGTACCAGGGCGTCTTTTTTACCCGAAGGCTGCAAATTATGGGGAAGTACGTGCACCAGCGTACGAAATTGCGGACCACTAACGGGAAGTCCACCGGGCTTATTAACGATGGCGAAATCCTCCGTCTCCAACACAACTTCCAATGGCATTTCGTAGACTTTAGTGGTCTTTGGCTCGGGGGCTAAAAGTAGAATGGTATCTCCTTGCTGCACCCAGTCACCCGTGGCTCCCTCCTGGTCATTGAGTCGTATGCGGCCGGATAAGATCGCTTTTTTTACACTCTTGCGGGAAGGTAATTCCACAAATAAACCTCTGCAGTAATCACTCAACCGTTGTTTTTCCGCCAGTACAGGTACGCTATGCCTAGCTATGATTTTTCGTTCTGGTCTTTCCAAAGCAAGTATATCGAATGTAGATAATCCGTCCCAAAGGTAACGGTTTGGATATCCGTTTTAAAAATGGGTTCCGGGGTTTCCTCCGACATTTCTCCAAAAGTATTAATAAAATTGAGTCGTAATTCATTTGCAACAATCGATTGAATCGTTCCAATCCGGATCATATCTTCCTCATCCTGTACACCAAAGACATGATAATGCTTTTCAATAGAGCGCAACATATCATCCAAATCTTCTAAGATCAGTGCCTGGGGTAATTCCATCTCATAACCCTTTAATTGAAGGACACGTTCTTTGAGCTCTGCATCTTCATCCTTAAAACGATCCACGATTTGACTTTTATTCATCAGGCAATAGCCATCCGGTTGGTAATCTCCGGGTAATTCGTGTAATAATACCCAGTCTTCGTTTTCCATCAATACAATTCCGGTAATATAATCTGACCAGTCTTTAAGATCGTAATTATAGACATCCATATTCATTTGGTGATTTGGTGATTTGGTGATTTGGTGATTTTAAACTTAAG